>Ga0302324_100013666_pt1 | contig 16430 bp, 12 predicted proteins | sample Palsa_T0_1_FD_201949 | JGI IMG/M metagenome (GOLD analysis project Ga0302324, IMG submission 201949) | Peat permafrost microbial communities from Stordalen Mire near Abisko, Sweden - Palsa_T0_1 | ecosystem: Environmental > Terrestrial > Soil > Palsa > Peat permafrost | place: Sweden: Abisko...
CCTTCGCCTCTCGAGCACCGAGCGCCCGGAGGAATTCACCTACTTCGACGAAGACCAGTCGGAACAATGCCATCTGGCGCATCTGGAATTCGACTACGCCGGCTGCCGTGTGGCTTCCCAGAACCAACAGGAGATCATCGAGCAATTCGACGCTGGCCGCTTGCGCCGCATCACGCGCGACCTCCTCGCCGAACGCGCGGCCCGGGCCAAATTGGAGATGATTGGATTTGCGGCGGCGAATGAGGTTTATTTTATGCGCGCGGACAATCTGCGCGGCGTGTTGACCTTCGACAATGACAGTGAATGGATGGGTTTCATTCTCAATCACGCCCCCAAGTTGGAGGCGGAAGGCTGGAGAATCGAGTTGGACCCGAGCTTCGCCTTCCGCCTGGCTCAACCCGAGGACTGGTACGCCGACGCCCAGCCCGGCAGCGGGATCGATTGGTTTAACGCCGAAATTGGCGTCCAACTGGACGGCCAGAAGGTCAATCTGCTGCCCATCCTGCTGCAGCACTTCGCGCGCAACCAGGACTTGTTCGGCCCGGCCATTCTCTCAAAGCTGGACGATAAAGAGCACGTCCTGGTGCCGTTGCCGGATGGCCGCCGCCTGCCCTTTCCGGTGCCCAGGCTTAAACTGATGCTGGGCGTGCTGATGGATCTTTTTGAACCAAAGGCTCTGGATGAAAACGGTCATTTGCGTTTGACCAAATTGCGCGCGGCCGAGTTGTCGGGCGCAACGGGGACCGCCTCTTTTCGCTGGCTGGGAGGCAACGCCTTGCGCCAACTTAACGAAAAACTGCGCGACTTTCGTTCCATTAGCGCGGTCGCGCCGCCGCAAGGATTGCGCACGGAGCTGCGCGGCTACCAGCAGGAAGGTCTCAATTGGCTGCAATTCCTGCGCGAGTATGGCCTGGCCGGCATCCTGGCCGACGACATGGGCCTGGGCAAGACGGTGCAGGCCCTGGCGCATTTGCTGGAGGAGAAAAACAGCGGCCGCGCCGACCGGCCCAGCCTGGTCCTGGCTCCCACCAGCCTGATGACCAACTGGCGCCAAGAGGCGGAGCGGTTCGCGCCCTCGCTCAAGCTCCTGGTGTTGCACGGCCAGGACCGCAAACAATACTTCGACAAGCTCAAGGACTACGATCTGGTCATCACCTCCTACCCCCTGCTGCCGCGCGACGAGTCGATTTTGGCCCAGGAACAGTTTCACTTGATTATACTTGACGAAGCGCAGTACATCAAGAACCCCAAAACCAGGTACGCGCAGATCGTTTGCCAATTGCGCGCGCGCCACCACCTTTGCCTGACCGGCACGCCGATGGAGAACCACCTGGGCGAACTTTGGTCGCAATTCAATTTCCTCCTCCCTGGCTTCCTGGGGGGCGAGGTCCAGTTTCGGCGCCTCTTTCGCACGCCCATCGAAAAAGGGGGCGACGCCTCGCGGCGGGAGATTCTGGCCCGGCGCATCGGGCCTTTTGTCTTGCGGCGGCGCAAGGAGGACGTGGCGGCGGAGTTGCCGCCCAAGACGGAAATCCGCCAAAACGTGGAACTGGCCGGCGCTCAACGCGACCTTTACGAGACCATCCGCCTGGCCATGCACGCGCGCGTGAAGGCCGAAGTGCAGAGCAAGGGCCTGTCGCGGGCCCACATCATCATCCTGGACGCCTTGCTCAAGCTGCGCCAGGTTTGCTGCGACCCGCGCCTGGTCAAGCTGGAGGCGGCCCGCACGGTGGTCGAATCGGCCAAGCTGGAGTTGCTGATGGACCTGGTGCCGGAGATGCTGGCCGAGGGGCGCAAGATTCTGTTATTCTCACAATTCACCTCCATGCTGGCGCTGATCCAGGAACGATTGGCCGCCGATTCCATTCCCTATGTCATCCTGACGGGTGAAACCACTGACCGCGCCACGCCCATCCAGGCTTTTCAAACCGGCCAGGTTCCCTTGTTCTTGATCAGCCTCAAAGCGGGCGGCACCGGGCTGAACCTCACGGCGGCCGACACCGTCATCCATTACGATCCGTGGTGGAACCCGGCCGTGGAAACCCAGGCCACCGACCGAGCCCACCGCATTGGCCAGACCAAATCGGTTTTTGTTTACAAACTCATCACGATCGGGACGGTGGAGGAGAAAATCCTCGCCCTGCAAGACCGCAAACGCGGCATGGTGGAAGCCTTGCTGGACGAACACCGCAAGGAGACGCCGCAATTGTCGGCCGAGGATTTGCAAGTGCTCTTCGCGCCTTTGGGTTGAGGCGCGACTTACTGAAGGTGGTCCCGCGTGAAATACACCGCTCCGCGAGAGAAGATCGATTGCACCACCTCCATGCTCGGCCAACCATTCTTGACTGCCGGCGCAGATTTTCAAAGCCAGAGAAGCCTGTTTAAGCGGCGCGCAATTCGCGCACATGGGAGACATCGCGGCCTGAGACGGGCCGGAGCTGTCTGCACTCAACCGTGGCCACCGTCAAGGTGCGTCCGGCCAAAGTGGTGAATTCCACCTCGTAAGCCTCGCCGCCCTTGTGGATATGGATCACCGTGCCAACATCGCCCGCCTCGAGCTCTTCGCCAGGCAAGTTAGATGTCAGCACCACACAATCATGTTCTTTGATCTTCATCAATCCTCGAGAGGATACGCCGTAATCAAGCGTGGCGCAACCACTCCATGATCCTGTTGCCATACCGAACGCACCATCGGCGAGCGGCCGTCGGGAGCGTTTAATTCACCGTCCACTTGGAAACGAGGGCCGAAGCCCGTCTCCCGCACCCGTTTCACCTCGTGCGACTGCCCGTGACGACGAAGCGCTTGCTCCAGTTCTTCCCATTTCTCCGCGTGAAAGCCGAACTGAGCGAAAAACTTTGCCTTGCTCGCGCCATACCGATGAGCCGCGTTGAGCAGGTAATCCACGATTTTCTCGCGCTCAACCACGGCCTTACCGGCATTGGGCAATTTCATCCCGCTCGTCAGAATACCCGCGACGGACAGGTCCGAATCCAGCTCTTCGCGGAGTTGAAGGGAAATCTAAAGGCTCGCCAAGAGTGCCCGCAAGGTGTAGTTTTAGGTTCGATGCGAACATGAGGCTTTCTCCGCGTTCTCTGTCTTCAGCCCTGGCTGCCATTTCTTGCGGCTTGGCTTTGCTCTGTGCGCGGGCTGCCGCGGCGGTGACCGAACCGCTTCAGTTCAACCGCGATATCCGGCCCATCCTCTCCGACCGCTGCTTCAAGTGTCACGGACCCGACAAGGCCAGCCGCAAGGGCGGTCTGCGCCTGGATGTGGCCGAGGACGCTTACGCGGAGCGCCCTAAATCTCATGGGCGCGCGATCGTGCCGGGCAAACCGGAGGAAAGCCTGCTCTGTCGGAAAATTTTTGCCGCCGACCCGGCCGACGCGATGCCGCCGGCGGATTCCAATTTATCCCTCAGTGCCGTGGATAAAGAGCGGCTGCGGCGCTGGATCGCGGAGGGGGCGCATTATCAGACGCATTGGGCTTACCTGCCGCTGCCCGAAAGCGTGCCGCCGCCATCCGTCAAGAATAAACGGTGGCCGCGCAACCAGATTGATTATTTCGTGCTGGCTCGATTGGAAAAAGAGGGACTTCAACCGTCCAAAGAGGCCGACAAGTTGCGCTGGCTCCGCCGGGTGAGCTACGATCTCAATGGCCTGCCTCCCACGCCGGAGGAGGCCCAGGCCTTTCTGGCCGACAAATCCTCCGACGCCTGGGACACAGTGGTGGACCGTTTGCTGGCCTCCCCGCATTACGGGCAACGCCTGGCCGTGCCGTGGCTCGATGCCGCCCGCTACGCCGACAGCTATGGATACCAGAGCGACCAACTTTGCCCGACGTGGCCGTATCGGGATTGGGTGGTGGAGGCGTTCGACCGGAATCTGCCCTACAGCCAGTTCATTCTCGACCAATTGGCGGGCGACCTGCTCCCGGAGGCGGACGAGTTCACGCGCCTGGCCACGGCCTTCAATCGCTTGCATCGCCAGACCAACGAAGGCGGGAGCATCGAGGAGGAATGGCGGTTGGAATACGTGGCTGACCGCATCCAGACTTTTTCCACCGCGTTCCTGGGACTGACCTTTGAATGCACGCGCTGCCACGATCACAAGTTCGACCCGTTGACGCAAAGAGATTATTACAGTCTGAGCTCTTTCTTCAACAGTATCGACGAATATGGTCTTTACAACGATACGGCGCACGTCCCGACGCCTTCCATGCTCCTCCCCACGCCAGAGCAGCGGAAGACCATGTCGTCCACCACCGCCGAGCGGAAAGAAAAGGAAGCCAACCTGGCGCGCGCGATTCACGACGAGGAGCCGGCCTTCCAGCAATGGCTGGCCGGCACTAATCTGACGGCGGAGATTCCGGGATTGAAGGCTTGGTTCACACTGGACGCCGTGACCGTGAGCAACGTCTTCGCCAATGAGTTGAATGTGTCCAACGTGAGCGGCAGCCTGGGCGCCAATAAACTGGCGCCGGGAAAATCGGGGCAGGCCGTGCAGTTTACAGGGGACGATGAACTTTCCTTTCCGGGCACGGGCGGCAGTTTTCCGGCCTGGAGCCAATACACAGTCCTCTTTTGGCTCTACCTTCCTGAATCACTCACCAACGCTGTCATTTGTCATCGCGAGAGCGGGACCGACGTCGGTTTTCACGGGCTGCAATTGAGCCTGGAAGAGGGCCGCCTCATGTTCATTATCCAGCGGTTTTGGCCGGGCAACGCGCTGGCCGTGCGTTCCATCGGCGCGGTTCCGACGCAACAGTGGGTGCAAATCGGCATGAGCTACGACGGCTCGGCCCGGGCCGAAGGCATGTCGCTTTTTGTCAATGGCCGCCTGGCGCCCTTGGAAATTGTCCGCAATTACCTTTCCAAGAGTCCTGATGACGGCGGCGACGGCCTTGATTTCGGCGCGCTCTTCCGCGCGACCGGATTGAAGAACGGACGCCTGGACGATCTCCGCCTTTACGACAGGCCTCTGGCACCCTTAGAAGTGCAGCAACTTTTCGACGGCCGCGCTCTGTCCGACGCCCTCGCGGCCAAGGACCCCGAGCGGCTTCGCCCCTATTATCTGGCGGCCCTCTCCGAGACGGTGGCGCGGGCGCGGGCGGACCGTCGCGAGGCCGTCAAGAACTATTTTGCCGCGCGCGACCCGGTCGAAGAGGTCAGCGTCATGGAGGAATTGCCCCAGCCGCGTGCGACCTACGTCCTGGCGCGGGGACGTTACGATGCGCCCAGAACTGAGGATCGCCGAGTCGGCCGCGCCACTCCCGCCGTGCTGCCGTCCTTCCCGGCCGACAGCCCCGCCAACCGGCTCGGCCTGGCCCAGTGGCTGATTGAGCCCAATCATCCTCTGACGGCGCGCGTCGCGGTCAACCGATTTTGGCAAATGCTCTTCGGCCACGGCATCGTCGCCACCACGGAAAATTTCGGCGTCCAGGGGGCGCCGCCGTCGCATCCGGAATTGCTGGACTGGCTGGCGCGCGACTTTGTCAACTCGAATTGGGACGTGAAGGCGTTGTTGAAAAAAATCGTGCTCAGCGCCACCTACCGGCAGGATTCCGGAGGGCGTCCCGACTTGCGCGAGAAGGACCCCGAAAACGCCCTGCTGGCGCGCGGCCCCTCGCAGCGGCTGCCCTCGGAAATGGTGCGCGACACCGCGCTGGCCGCCAGCGGACTGCTTGATGACACCATGGGCGGGCCGCCGGTCAGCCCGTATTTGCCGGGGGATTTGTGGCGCGAAAGCAACACCATGAGCCCCGCCTACGAGCAAAGCATCGGTTCCGCCCTCTACCGCCGCAGCCTGTACACGGTTTGGAAGCGCACCGCGCCCATGCCGGACATGACGGAGTTCGACGCGCCTTCACGAGAAGTTTGCGTTGTCAAGCGCAACTCGACCTCCACTCCGCAACAGGCTTTTGTCCTGCTCAACGACACGCAATTCGTGGAAGCCGCGCGAGTGCTGGCCGAAAAGGCCATGCAAAAAGGGGGGGCGGAGACGCCCGAGCGGATACGCTACGCCTTCTGGCGGCTGACGGCGCGCGCGCCCGATAGCCAAGAACTCGCCGTGCTGGACACTCTTTGGCAGGAGCAAGAGAAAATTTTCACGAAGGAACCCGATCGCGCGCGCCAACTCATATCCGTCGGCGGCCGCACGCGCGACCCGAACCTCAACGCCGTCGATTTGGCGGCCATGACCATCGTCACGCAGGCCATCCTGAATCTGGACGCCACCATTTGGAAACGCTGACTTATGCCCACGACACCCATGCCCCAAGACCCGCTGGCCATCACCCGCCGCCATTTCTTTGCCAAGACCGCCGGCGGCCTGGGGGCCATCGCCTTGAGCAGCCTCCTGCCGCGCGCCGCCGCGGGCTCGACCCTGGGCGGTCTGGCCGGCTTTCCCAATTTCGCGCCCAAGGCCAAACGCGTTATTTATCTCTTTCAGGCCGGCGCGCCTTCGCAGATCGAATTGTTCGACCACAAACCGCTGCTCAACAAGCTTCAAGGCGAACAATTGCCGGAGAGCGTGCGTGACGGCCAGCGCCTGACCGGCATGACCTCTCAGCAGTCGTCCATCCCGCTGGCCGGCTCGATTTTTCCCTTCCAACAGGCGGGCCAGAGCGGGGCGTGGTTGAGCAGCCTGCTGCCGCACACCGCCACGATCGCGGATGAATTGTGCATCGTGCGCTCCATGTACACCGAAGCCATCAACCACGACCCGGCCGTCACTTTTTTCCAGACCGGCTCGCAAATTGCCGGGCGCCCGTCCTTCGGCTCGTGGATTCATTACGGATTGGGTTCTGTCAATCAGAATCTTCCGGCCTTTATCGTGCTGGTGACGCCGCACAAGAGCGACCAGCCCCTTTACGCCCGCCTTTGGGGCAGCGGTTTTCTGGATGCCCGCTATCAGGGCATCCAATTTCGCTCGGGCAAGGAACCTATTCTCTACATGTCCGATCCCGACGGTCCGTGCGGCAGCGGCCGCCGGGCGTTGCTGGATCGGTTGAACGCGTTGAACCGCCTCCAGTTTGAGAAGGAATTGGACCCGGAAATTGAATCGCGCATCGCCCAGTACGAAATGGCCTATCGCATGCAGACCAGCGTGCCGGACGTGACCGACTTTTCCAAGGAACCGGACAGCACCTACGAGCTCTACGGTCCCGACAGCCGGAAGCCGGGAACCTACGCCGCCAATTGCCTGCTGGCGCGCCGCCTGGCGGAACGCGACGTGCGCTTCATCCAGCTTTACCACCAAGGCTGGGACCAGCACGGCGATTTGCCCAGCGGCATCGCCGTGCAGGCCCGGGAAACCGATCAAGCCAGCGCCGCCCTGGTCAAAGACCTCAAACAACGAGGCATGCTGGAGGACACGCTGGTGATTTGGGGCGGCGAGTTTGGACGGACTTGTTATTCGCAGGGCAAACTGACCAAGGATAACTACGGACGGGACCATCATCCGCGCTGCTTTTCCATTTGGATGGCCGGCGGTGGCGTCAAGCCCGGCATGACTTACGGGCGGACGGATGATTACTCCTACAGCATCGTCGATGCCGACGGCCAGGTCCTGCATCCCGAGAAAGGGCGGCAGACGCCGGGCGCGGTGCATGTGCATGATTTGCAGGCAACCCTGCTGCATTTGATGGGCATCGACCACCAACGGCTGAATTATCTCTATCAGGGCCGGCACTTTCGCTTGACAGACGTGCATGGCTTTGTTGTCAAGGAATTGCTGGCCTGAGGATGGTGGGCGATGAGGGATTCGAACCCCCGACCAACAGCGTGTAAAGCTGCTGCGCTACCGCTGCGCTAATCGCCCCCTGGCGTCAGAGAGTGCCATTTTAGGCCAGGGGCGGCGAGGCAAATCTCGGGGCAGACGAATCTAAATTCGGTTGGTTTAGGATGCGGTCGGCGAGGGCGCCGACCGCGACACGCGGGGGCGCGTGTGCTCCCCAGACATCGAATCGCGCCCGAATTAAAAATTGGATCCTTGGTTTTTATGACTTGCAACACTTTGGCTGCGTTTACCTTGAGTCAAATCTCGCCCGCGAAGCCTTGCTGGCGCAAGGCCTCGTACAACACCAACGCCACGCAATTGGATAAATTGAGTGAGCGCACGCGAGGCTCGAACATGGGAATGCGAAGCCAGCTCTCGGGATATTGCGCGAGGACTGCGGCGGGCAGCCCCGCGGTTTCGCGTCCGAAAACCAGGTAATCGCCCGGCTGATAGCGCGCCTCGGCGTAATGACGCGGGCCTTTGGATTCGAGAAGCCAAAGGCGGGCGCCGGCGGGCAGTTGCTTTTGAAACGCCGGCCAGTTGGCCCAGCGATGCCAGTTTAGATGCTGCCAGTAATCCAGCCCGGCGCGTTTGAGTTGGGCGTCATCGAGCTTGAAGCCGAGCGGCTCGACCAGGTGCAACGTGGCGCGGGCGGCGGCGCACAGGCGCGCCACGTTGCCCGTGTTGGGCGGAATCTCCGGCTCAACCAGCACGACATGCAGGTCCATAAAAAACCTTCCATAACACCAGGCCGTGCGCGGGCGCGGTCATGCCGGCGGCGCGGCGGTCCTTCTTGTCAAGTATTTGTTTAATCGCGCCAGGCGCGATCTTCCCCTGCCCCACTTGCACCAGCGTTCCGACCATGCCCCGGCACATCTTGTAGAGAAACCCGTCGCCTTCCAGGATGAAGGTCAAAAGCCGGCCGGCGCGCCGGATGTCGCATCGCCCCAACGTGCGCACGGTGGAACTCATCTCGTACGGGCGCGTGCCGGCCAGGGATTTGAAGTCGTGCCGACCGGGGAAAAATTTCGCGGCGCTACGCATCGCCTCCAGATCCAGCGGCAGGCTGACGTGCCAGGCCACATGGCGCAGCAGCGGATTCATGGCGGGGCCGGTCCAAACAAAATAGCGGTATTGCTTGCCCTTGGCGTCGAAGCGCGCGTCAAAATCGGCCCGGGCGCGCGCGGCGGCCATGATGCGGATGTCGCGGGGCAGATGGGCGTTGATGGCCAGCGCCGCCTTGGCCACCGGCATTTTGAACTCGTGGCCCGGAATCTCGACGTGGGCGACCAGGCCCAAGGCATGCACACCGGTGTCCGTGCGGCTGGAACTGTACAGGCGGCCGGCGCCGGGAAAAATCTTGGCGACAGCCTCCTCGACGCGCTGCTGCACGCCCAGGCCCGTCTTCTGCGCCTGCCACCCGGCATAAGCGGCGCCGTCGTAGGCGATGGTCAATTTGAGTTTCACCGGCTGGCGCGATCCAAATAACTTTGCAGCAGGATCGCCGCCGCGGTCTGGTCCACCCGCTCCTTGCGTTTTTCCCGGCGCATTCCGGAGTCAATCAGAAAGCGATTGGCCTGCACGGAGGTCAGACGCTCGTCCCAGGTATGGACGGGGACGCCCAAGACTTGTTGCAAGGCCGCGACAAATGCCCGCGCCTTCTCCGCCGCCGGGCCGTAAGTGCCGTTCATGTTGCGCGGGAGGCCGACCACGATTTCCTCCACCTTCCGTTCCGCGACGATTGCCTTGAGGAGCTCCAAGAGCGCGCTGGCGGGTTCGGCGGGCAGGAATTGGAGTGGTTGGGCGATGGTCCCGGTTTCGTCGCTGAGAGCCAGGCCCACCCGCTTAGTTCCATGATCGATGGCGAGAATGCGCATTGCGGCGCCACCTAAGCTGCCTGCGGCGCGGCTGATTGTAAAAGGGAAACCGGGCGAGGGAAGTGGCCAGCCTGACTGAGTGGCCAGCGAGGGCTGGCAAGGGATCAGGCGCAGGAGGGAACGGACCATGCTCTGTCTCGCAGTTGACTTGCAGACTTCTTGTTCGTAGATTGGTTTCATGACCGTGGTCGAAGAACGCCGCTTGAAAGGACTCGTTAAAACCGCCGTGGCCGAAGTTTTGACAGAACGTCCGGATTTGCTGCGCGATGCCCTCCGGGAGAGCCTGGAGGACATGGCCAACATTCGAGCCATTCAACTCGGCGAAAAATCTCCGTTGATCAATCGCAAGAAAATCTTCCGTCGGCTCGAACGCGCGGCGTGAAGACTTTCTTTCGCGAATCCTTCGACAAGGATTTGGCGGCGGTCACCGATGCCGCCCTACTGCGACGAATCCAAACCCAAGCCTGCTTCTGACGCGAAAACCGCTTGCCTTTTAGGGCCGGTTGATTCAGCTTGTGTCATGGCTGTCGCCCATCCAGTTCATCGGCTGACGGAGTCGGATTACCTCGAAATCGAGCGCCGCGCACACGTCAAGAGCGAGTTCCTCAACGGTGAAATGTTCGCCATGTCCGGCGGCACTCGCTCGCACAGTTTGATTGCCTCCAATTTGAATCGGGCCATCGGGAACTTGCTTGAAGGGTCTCCTTGCGTGGTTTATACGTGGGATATGCGCGTCAAGGTCCAGCCGGACGGCTTGTACACGTATCCGGACCTTTCTGTGGCCTGCGGCGGCGAAGAGTTTGCCGACGGCCTCAACGATACATTGCTCAATCCAGTCGTCATTGTGGAAATTCTTTCCGAATCCCGCGAGGCGTACGACCGCGGCAAGAGGTTTGCGCTTTACCGTCAGATTCCATCGCTGCGCGAGTATCTTTTGGTCAGCCAACACAAACCCCTTGTCGAACAGTTTATCCGGCAGGATAACGGGGAATGGTTGCTCCGCGAAGTCTCCGGGTTGGAAAGCAAGCTATCATTTTCTTCCATAGTTATCACGATCGAGATGGCCAAGGTGTACTCCAATGTCCGCTTCGTCCCAGCGCCTTTTCCTTCCGAGAAGCCGGATCAACGACCCTACTTTTAGTTTAATTCCGAAAATGATTCCCGCGCGGCGGCGACTGTTTTCTGAATGTCCTCCATCGTATGGGCCGTGGAAATAAAGCCGGCTTCGAATTGGGAGGGCGCAAGGTAAATCGCCCGCTTCAACATGGCGTGGAAATATTTGGCGAATCGGACACGATCGCTCTTCATCGCGCCGGCCAGATTATGCACCGGCTCGGCGGTGAAATAACCGCAGAACATCGAGCCGATGCGGTTGAATTGAACCGCGACGCCCGCTGCTTGCGCCGCGGCCTTCATACCGTTTTCCAAGGCCGCGCCCAGTTCTTCCAGTTTCGCATAAGCGCGGCCGTCGGACAGTTCCTCCAGCGCGGCGAGGCCGGCCGCCATGGCCAGCGGGTTGCCACTTAACGTGCCGGCCTGGTAAACCGGCCCCAGGGGCGCGAGTTGATCCATGATGTCCGCCCGTCCGCCAAACGCGCCGACGGGCAAGCCGCCGCCGATGATTTTCCCGAAGCAAGTCAGGTCCGGCCGCAGGCCGAACCGTTCCTGCGCGCCGCCAAAGGCCAGGCGAAACCCGGTCATCACCTCGTCGAAAATCAGCAGCGCGCCCTGTTGAGTCGTGATGTCACGAAGAAATTCCAGGTAGCCCGGCCGGGGCAAATACAAGCCGGCGTTGCCGGGAACGGGTTCGATGATGATGCCGGCGATGAGTCCGGGGTTGGCCGCGAAGGCCGCCCGCACCGGCTCCGTTTCGTTATACGGCAGAACCAGGGTGTGTTGCGTAAAAGCGGCCGGCACTCCGGCGCTATCCGGATGCCCGAAGGTCAACGCGCCGGAGCCGGCCTTGACCAGGAGAGAATCGGCGTGGCCGTGATAGCAGCCGTCGAACTTGATGATCTTGTCGCGACCAGTGAACCCGCGCGCCAGGCGAATGGCCGACATGCAGGCTTCGGTGCCCGAATTGCACATGCGCACCTTCTGCACGCTGGGCGCGGCGCCGCACACCAGGCGCGCCATTTTCACTTCCAGCGGATTGGGAATGCCGAAGCTGGTCCCCTGCTCCGCCGCCGCCTGCACCGCGCGCACGATGGCGGGCGGCGCGTGGCCGAGGATGGCCGGCCCCCAGGTGCCGACGTAATCGATGTATTCCCGGCCATCGACATCAAAAACATGCGCCCCCCTGGCCTTGTCAACAAAAATCGGCTGGCCGCCCACGGCGCGAAAAGCGCGCACCGGGGAATTGACCCCGCCGGGAATGTAGCGCAACGCCTCGGCGAACAGTTGCTCCGATTTGGTGGTCATGGGCAAAATCACGCCTCGCGGTACCGCTGGGCGATGGGGAAGCGGCGTCCGACGCCGAAGGCCTTGGTGGTCACCTTCAATCCCGGCGCGGCCTGGCGGCGTTTGTATTCGTTGACGTCAATCAAACGAATGACTTGTTTCACCGTTTCCGGCGCGTAGCCGAGGCGCGCGATTTCGGCCGAGGAACGACCGTGAACGACGTATTGTTCGAGGATGGCGTCCAGCGTCTCGTAGGGCGGCAAGGAGTCCTGGTCGGTCTGGTCGGGGCGCAACTCGGCCGAAGGCGCCTTGGTAATGGAGGCAGCAGGGATGATTTCGCGGTCGCGGTTGATCCAGTGGGCGAGGCGATAGACCATCGTTTTGGGGACGTCGCTGATGACGGCCAGGCCGCCGCACATGTCGCCATAGAGCGTGCAGTAGCCGACGGCCAGTTCGCTTTTGTTGCCCGTGGTCAACAATAAGGAGCCAAATTTATTGGATAACGCCATCAAGATAACCCCGCGCAAGCGCGCCTGGATGTTTTCCTCCGTCGTGTCCTCGGGCCGGCCGCCAAAGACCGGTTTGACTTGCTGTTTGACGGCCGCAAAAGGGGGTTGGATGGGAATCACGTCGTAGCGCAGGCCCAATCGTTTGGCCAGGAGGCGGGCGTCGTCCAAGCTGCCTTGGGAGGAAAATTGCGAGGGCAGGGAAACGCCTTGCACATGGTCCGCGCCCAAGGCGGCCACGGCCAGGCAGGCCACGACCGCGGAATCGATTCCCCCGCTCAATCCCAGCACGGCGGAGCGGAAGCCGCACTTGTGGAAATAATCGCGCAAGCCCAGCACCAGAGCCCGATAGACGTGTTCCTCGTCCGAGGGCGTGACCGGGAATATCGCCGGACTTTTCTCCGTATCGACCACCACAAAGTCCTCCTCGAAAGCCTTGCCTTGGGCAATCAATTCGCCCGCCGCGTTGAAAACCAAACTGTCGCCGTCGAAGATCAATTCGTCGTTGCCGCCGACAAGGTTGCACAAGGCCGCGGGGCAGCCGGACTTGCGCGCGAAACTGGCCACCATTTGGGCGCGCAACTTTTCCTTGCCAACATGCCAGGGGGAGGCGGAGATGTTGAAGAGATGGCGCGCGCCCGCCGCCAGCACTTCGCCGGCCGGGTTGGCGCGATAGCGCCGGTGCGGCCAGAAATCCTCATCGTTCCAAATGTCCTCGCATATCGTCACACCGCAAATTTGATTGGCGATGGAGAGAGGGGCGTTGTTCCGCGCCGGCTCGAAATAACGGTCTTCGTCAAACACGTCGTAAGTGGGCAAAAGGGTCTTGGTGCGCGTGTCCACAATGCGGCCGTTTTGCAGCAGGGCGGCGGAGTTGGTGACGTCGCGGCCCGGCGTGTCTTTGTTTTCGCCGACGTAGCCGACGAGCAGGGCGGCCGGCCCGCTGGCGGCTGCCAGGCGCTGGAGGACGGCCAGATTGCCGGCGATGAAGTCCTTTTTGAGCAACAAATCCCGCGGCGGATAGCCGGTGATGGACAGCTCGGGGAAAAGAACCAAGTCCACCCCCTCGGAGCGGGCGCGGGCGGAGCTGTCAAGAATCTTGGCCTCGTTGCCGGCCAGGTCGCCCACGGTGGTGTTGATTTGCGCCAGGGCGATCTTCACGGGTTGGCCCGGCGAAAAGTTTCCCGCAAGGTTCCCCGCTCGGTGCGCACCACGGTGCCGGGCACGATGTGATGGCGGTCGAACCAACCTTGGCTGACTTCCAGGACGTAGAGGACGTTTCTGGATTGAGCCACCACGGGGTTGTCATCGTTGGCGTGCAGTTCGTGCAGTTCCAGAATCTCTCCCTGCGGATCGATATAGGCGGCCGACAACGGCAAGGGACAATTGGTCATCCAGAAAGAGGCCTGGGTCGGGTAGGGCAAAGGAAAGATCATCCCGCCGTTTTCATCCAAGTTGGTGCGGAACATCAGGCCGGTCTGTTGTTGGAAGCCTGTCAAGGCCATTTCCGCCGACACCTCGGCTGCGCCCAGCCAGAGGCGAATGGTCGGCAGTTTGGCCTGGGCGTGGGTCGGCAAGGGAAGCCCTGGCGGGGGAGGCGGGACCTTGGCGCCCGGCGGAGGGGTCGCTTTCGGCCCGCAGCCCACCGCCGCCATCGCGGCCAACAAACCGATTAAGACAAACCACTTCATGTCGCTAAGATGGGCGGAAAGCGGCGGCATTTCAATCACACAAATTCGGATGGCTTCAAGAGCTTATCCGTAAATAATTTCCTGCGACCCGATTCCAATTGGGATGGTGTGATTTTTTGGGGAGCGCGGGCGTCTGGCCGGCCGTGTTTGGCGTTTCGCCAAACACATCCAGTCAGGGCGTCGTGGAACTCCGCCCTCCCGAAATGAAGCACGTGCGGCGACCGGGACGGTCGCGCTCCCCAAACCCCAACGGAAAGTCTCTGATGGAGAATTCCTGTTTACGGACTATGGCGCGACGGACACTTGGTAAAAAAGTTGGCCAGATGACGGAGCGGTGATGGTCCAGTGCGCCTGCGCGTTGGTGGCAAGGAGGTTGGTAACCGCCTGCCACGGGCCGCTCAGATTGGTGGCGGTCAACACGCTGTACTGGCGTCCCGCGATGGCCGGCCATGTCAGCGCCTGCGGCGGGCCGATTATACTCAATTGCAAGGCCGGAATTTGTTCCCAGAGCGTTGGCGTCTGATACTGATGGCCGTTGGCGTCCATCACGACGGCGTAGAAGGGATGCAGGCCCACACCCAAAGTCGCGGCCGACGCCGCCAGTTCCGCCGCCGCCTGGTTGGTGGCCAAGGCGACGGACCCGCCTGTGCTGAACAATTCGATTTGCACGATGTTGGCGGCGTTGGCGGCGACGTCAAACAGGAGATTTCCGTTCGTGGCTGCGCCCAGCGCGCCGAAGGTGGCGGAGAGCGCGGTGTTGCGGAATTGAACCGTCTGCGCCACTCGAGTTTGCGTGCGGACGCTGGTGCCTTCGTAGGCCACCGCGGTTAAATCGTGGAACCCATCGGCGAATTGCGTTGTGTCAAGCGTAAATTGCACCGGCAGCGAGGCGGTCCCGGAGCTTAGATAGACGTGCGCGCGCGGCTGCAGGTCGAGGTAATTATCGTCCAGCGCGTTGGTGCCGGCGGGCATGGGGTCAAGGTTGGTGGCGCCGGTGAAGATGGTCTGGATTTGGGCCGCCGCCCAGCCCGGAGAGGCCGCGTTGATTAAAAACCCGTAAAACCCATTGCCCTGGTCAAGAAGATCGGAAGCATTGACGCCGTCAGCGGTCATCAGATCGGCGTTGGTATTGATTTCATTCATCAGGTCCTGGAGGAGCGAACTGATGGACGCGCCGGATTGGGTGTTAGTGACGGCGACCATCACTTGCTCGCCGTTGGCCTTAATGATCGTCATTTGGAGCCAATCGCCCACGGCCGGAGTATTGCCAGCCTCAACGAAATGGTTGCCATAGGCGGTGCTGTCAAGAAATGTCGGTTGCGCCGCAGTCGCGAACGAAGTCAGGGCCGAGGCTGAGCCGAGCGCCCCACGGGCCCGCAGCGAAATCTCGCTGCCCGGTGTCGCCACAACCTGGGACCGCAGCACCAGGCGGTCGCCGACGGCATCGGCCAGCACTCCCGTCTGGTCCACCAGGGCTGTCACCGCGGACGCCAGACCGAGGGCGGCGGAATCGAGAGAATCGCCATCGGCCACGGTGTAATTGGTGGTGACGCCGCGGATGGTGACGGAAAGAATGTTGCCGGCGCTCAGTGGCAAGTTGGTCAAGGTCTGCACAAACCCGCCGTCCACAAACAAGTCCACCTGGTTCAGTGGAAGATTGTTCTCGGCGGCGGCGAAGGAAAGATTGAAAATGGCCGAGCCACTGAGCACGCTGCCTTGGGCCGGGGAATTCCACGTGGCCGAACCGGGACGAGCAAAGGGCGCCGACAAGGGTTCACCCACCATCAACCCCTCGTAGGGATTGGCCAGACTTTGGTAATAGGCCTCGGCGAGGCAAAAGCCGCGGGTCTGGTAGAAATACACCATAGGGTTCGGAAACTTGTAAGTGTAATTGCAGGGCTCGACCACCGTCCCGTAACTGGCACAAGCGCCCGCCTCCAGGAAGGACAGCAGCGTCGTCTGGCCATTCGGGTCCAGGATGTACCCGCCGTAGGAGGTCAGGTTATCCGCCACTGCGCCGGGGACGCAGGCATTGGTCGGCAGCGAGAGGAAAGTCAGGCCGGTTTCCAGCCCCAGCGAGTTGGTGAAGGCGGTGGCATTGGAATTGGTGCGCGTAACGGCGTCGTCGCTCCGCGCGCGGCACTCCTGAATGGTGTTGTCAAATAAAGCGAAGCGCACGT
>Ga0302324_100013669_pt1 | contig 16429 bp, 14 predicted proteins | sample Palsa_T0_1_FD_201949 | JGI IMG/M metagenome (GOLD analysis project Ga0302324, IMG submission 201949) | Peat permafrost microbial communities from Stordalen Mire near Abisko, Sweden - Palsa_T0_1 | ecosystem: Environmental > Terrestrial > Soil > Palsa > Peat permafrost | place: Sweden: Abisko...
GTCCTCGACGCGCTCCTGTCTCAACTGGCCACCGACGGTGTCGAGATCGTTCCCGAGCGCAGCGACGAAGGTTTCGGGCGCTTTGCCTGGATCATCGATTGCGAAGGCAATCGAGTCGAGCTCTGGGAGCCGCCTAAGCCCTGAGTTCTTGGTAGCGCCAACGGGAGTCGAACCCGTCTCTCCGCCTTGAAAGGGCGGCGTCCTAACCGATAGACTATGGCGCCGTAGGGGACCGCCGACCGTTGCGTGTCGAGGGACGGCGTCCCTTTGACCGGCGGCTGCGAGGAAGCGTTGCGCGTGGGCCCGGCTGGATTCGAACCAGCGCGCTACCAGTTATGAGCCGGCTGCTCTACCGCTGAGCTACAGGCCCACGCGAGCGCACTATTCCCCCTCGGCACGTGCGGTCATTGTGCGGCAGGGTCGGGGCGCAGCGCCGGTTTCGTCGGGCCGACTAGCGGGGCGCCGGCGCCACGTTGAGCGGGCGCCGGATGACGGCATATGCGCAGTAGCGGTTACTATCGGCAGACTCGTTCGAACCGCGCACTGCGGTGACGACGAAGCACGTGCCCGAGGCTTGGATTTGCGCAACGGTACCGTCTTTGTGGACACCGTAGTCCTGCCGCGCACCGTCGACGCGATAGATGTGGAAGCCGTCCGCCGGTCCCGAGTAGTCCCAAATGAGGTAGAAGTAACCGGCCGTAGGGTGGCTGCAGCCGTAGGCGACGTGCTCGTAATACCCGGTACCGCCGCCCGCGACGTGCGCGACGCAATCGGCGGCATTTGCCGGCTGACGCAAGTTGAGCGGTTTGGGGATAGACGCCGGGACGGCCTGAATCGGCCCCGTGACCGGCGGCGGCGCGGCGGCCGCGGGCGCCGGCGCCAGCGCGATCAACGCGAGAAGAGCTCCGAACCGAAAACCTGCGCTCGCACGAGACATCGTTCGTTCCCCCATTTCTGGACCAGTGCTTCGTGACCGCAACAGAGCGTTCCCCGATTCCGGCGACCGGCGCGTATGTGTGCGGGCCCTCACGGAGCAAGTGCGGCGAAGGCCTTCTTCCCGGGATAGCGCGCGACGGTCGCGCCGAGATCTTCGGCGATCGCCATCAGCCGGTTGTACTTGGCGGTGCGGTCGCTGCGCGCCAGCGAGCCGGTCTTGATCTGGCCCGCTCCCGTCGCGACGGCGAGGTCGCTGATCGTCGTGTCCTCGGTCTCGCCGGAGCGGTGGGAAATGACGGCGCGAAATCCAGCCTTGTGCGCGGTGTCGATCGCATCGAGCGTCTCGGTCAGGGTACCGATCTGATTGACCTTCACCAGGATCGCGTTCGCGCTGCCGTCGCGGATGCCGCGCTCGAGCCGGCCGACGTTGGTGACGAAGAGATCGTCGCCGACCAGCTGCACGCGCGAGCCCAACGTCCGGTTGAGCAAAGCCCAGCCGTCCCAGTCATCTTCGGCCAGACCGTCCTCGATCGACACGATGGGGTAGTTGCGGCACAGGCCGTCGTAGAGCGCAACCATCTGTGCAGCATCGAAGGGATGATCGTCGGGTTTGTGCGGCCAGTACGAGCCGTCACGATAGAATTCGGTCGAGGCCGGGTCGAGCGCGATGGCAATGTCGTCACCGGGCCGGTAACCGGCCTTTTCGATCGCTTTCACCAGCAGCGTGAGCGCGTCGTCGATCGTATCGAGCCGCGGCGCGTAACCGCCCTCGTCGCCGACCAGCGTCGGTTGCCCCGCGTCGTGCAGCATCTTCCCCAGCGTGTGAAAGACTTCCACGCCGTAACGCACCGCTTCGGCGAACGTCGGCGCGCCGACCGGCACGATCATACATTCTTGAAACTGCAGCGCACCCTCGGCGTGCTTGCCGCCGTTGATCACGTTCATCATCGGCACCGGCAGCGTCGCCGCGGACGGGCCGCCCAAATACCGGAAGAGCGGCACGCCAAGCGAGACCGCCGCCGCGCGCGCGACCGCCAGCGACACGCCGAGCAGCGCGTTCGCGCCGAGGTTGGCCTTGTTCGGCGTGCCGTCGAGCTCGAGCATCACGGCATCGATCTCGCGCTGCGAGGTGGCGTCCATCCCCTCGATCGCAGGCCCCAGGATCTCGTTGACCGCGGCAACCGCCTTGAGCACGCCCTTTCCGTTGTAGCGTTTGGGATCGCCGTCGCGTTTCTCGACCGCTTCGTGCGCGCCGGTCGATGCGCCCGACGGCACCATCGCCTCTTCCACCGCACCGAACGAAGTCGCGGCCGCAACGGCGATGGTCGGATTTCCGCGCGAGTCGAGGACTTCGCGCGCGCGGATGCTCTCGATCAGCGGCCGCCCGCCGCCGCGCAGCGATTCGATCGACATGGTGCTACTTCGCCGCTACCCAGTCGGCCAGCGGATGCGCGCGCACAAAGAGTTCGTCGGCGCGAAAAAAGATCGGAACTTCCCGCTCGGCCGACGCCGGCGAGTCCGAACCGTGCACGAGGTTGCGACCGATCGTCTGGCCGAAGTCGCCGCGGATGGTGCCGGGCGTCGCCTTGATGGGGTTGGTCGCGCCGATCGTGGCACGGCAGCCTTCGATCGCGTCCTCGCCTTCGATGACCATCGCGACGATCGGCGTTGCGGTGATGTAGTCGACCAGCCCGGCGAAGAACGGCTTGCCTTCGTGCTCGGCATAGTGGCGCTTGGCCTGTTCGGCGCTGACCTGCAGCATCTTGAGCCCGAGGATGGTGTAGCCGCGCCGTTCGAAGCGCGCGAGGATCTCACCGGTGAGGCCGCGCACGACTGCGTCGGCTTTGGCAAGAATCAAGGTTCGTTCGAGTGCCATAGCGGAGGGGCTATTTGTGCCGGACGACAGCCCACCTCTGCTCGACCTGGCGCGCGTGCGCGCCGCCCTAGAAGGAACACGCTTCGCCGACGTACGCGCGGTCGGTACCACCGCGAGCACGAATGATGACGTCGCGCCGCTGCTCGGCGATCCGTCGGCGGCCGGCACGACGTTGGTCGCCGAAGTGCAGACAGCGGGCCGCGGCCGCAAGCCGGGCCGCAGCTGGATCGCGCCGGCCGGCAGCGCGCTGCTGTTCACGGTCGTCCTGCCGGTCGCGGTCCGGACGGAGGCCCTGTGGGCGGTCCCCTTCTGGGCGGCGCTCGCGCTGGCCGACGGCGTCGAAGAAGGGTGCGGCGTGCGGCTCGAGCTGCGATGGCCCAACGATGCCGACCTGGCCGGCCGCAAAGCCGCCGGAATCCTCTGCACCTCGCGCGTGGTCGGTGCCGAAGCGTACGTCGGCTGCGGCATCGGCCTCAACGTGCACCGGCCGTCCGATTCCGCGGTCGCCGCGATCGTTCCGCCGCCGGCGTATCTGACCGATGCCGCCCCGCGGGTCGAACGTGAGGTTGTGCTGGCCGGAATCCTCGGCGCGATGGACGGCCTCGTCGACGCGCTGCATCGCCCCAACGAGATCGCGCACGCCTGGGAGGAACGTGCTGAACTGCGCGGCCGGCCGTATCGCGTGCGCATGGACGCCGACGGTTCGCTCGTCGAAGGCACGGCGCTACGGCTCGACGATGACGGCGGCCTGGTGCTCGCGGTCGCCGGCGGCGAGCGCAGCGTCCATTTGGCCGACGCCCGCGTGGTGTAGCTTTCACAAGGAGGGCCGCGAAACGGTCCCCGAAGCGGCCATCACCGCCATCTTGGGAGCCGCTATGCATCGTTCGCTCGTGTTCGGTCTGATTGCAGGCTCGCTCGGTGCAGGTTTCATCGCGGCCGCAGCAGGCGCGGAGAATGTCACCATCCCCGCCGCCGCAGGCTTGCCGCAAATCAGCGGATATCTCGCGCGCCCGAGCAGCCCCGGACCCGCTCCGGCCGTTCTCGTGCTCCCCGGATGTGAGGGCCTGACTCCGATGAACACCGCAACTGCCGATGATCTCGCGGGCCACGGTTTCGTCGGTCTGACGATCGACGTCAACGGGGCGTTGGGGGTGCGCAACGCGTGCACGGACGCGCGGACGCTCGCGCCGCTCGGGGCGCGCTACGCAGCCGCGTCACTCGGGTGGCTCGCAAATCAGTCCTACACGAAGCCCAACCAGCTCGGCATCGTGGGCTTCTCGATGGGTGCGATCGAAGTGTTGGATCTGATCGATCCGTGGACGCCTGCGCCGCCGCCGGCGGGTTTGCGCGTTGCCGTTGCATACTATCCGAACTGTGAGGGGCGCCCTGCGAGCATCACGGTTCCGCTGCAGATCCTCGACGGTGCTGCCGACGATTGGACGCCGTCGCAGCCGTGCCAAACGCTCGCGCAAACAGCAGCCGCAGCCGGGAAACCGGTGCAGATTACGACCTATCCGGGCGTGACCCACGCCTTTAACCAGCCCTCGAACAGCACGCGGCACTACCTCGGCCACACGCTGATTTACGATCCCAAAGCCTCGGCCGACGCCGACGTCAAGACGATGGCCTTCTTCGCTCAGTACCTGCACTGAGCGGCGCTTCCGGCGCTAGGCCGGTTTGTTGGCGCGGCTGCGGCGCTCGCAGGACTCGCAGAAATGCGAATGCTTGTTGTCGGTGTCGAAGACCGAGTTCGAGTAGTACATCGCGCAGCGCGCGTTGTAGCAGTGCCGCAGACCCAGCGCGTGCCCGATCTCGTGCACGCATTCTTTCAGCAGACGCTGGAAGAGTGCGTTTTCGTCGGGCTGGTCTCCGTAGTACTCCGAACGCAGGCGATGCAGCGAGACGACCGCGCAGCGCTGGGCCTCGCTGGCCGAACCGAACACGAACTGATGCGAGGTCTTATACAGATCATAATCCGTGATCGCCAGGACGACGTCCTCGCCGGCCTCGTAGGTCGCGGCGAGGCGGGAGACGAGCGACCCGAAGAACAGCTGTCCGCGCGCGCTGTTGAGGGCCGTCTTGGGCACCGTCAGTTTTGCACGTACGACGGCGGTCGCGAGAAACCGCTCCTCCAGGCACAACGAGAGCCGGGTAAGCACTCCTGCGTCGATCGCGTTGATCGGAACGATGCTGATCTCGCGCACGGCCGGAGTACCGACTTCGGTTCGCGGCAGAGGCGGTCCTTGGCACGAGGCGGCGAAACGCGCGATGATGATCGTCGGAATCGGCATCGACCTCGCTGAGGTGGAGCGCTATCGCTTCGATGAAACGGAGCGCGCGCGATTTGCGCGCAAAGTCTACACGGAGGAAGAGATGGCGTACGCCATGCGCAAGCGCCACTGGCCCGAGCGCTTGGCAGGTTTCTTCGCCGCCAAGGAGGCGACCCGGAAGGCCTTCGGCCACGCGATCCCGTGGAATGCGGTCGGCGTGTCCCACGAGCGAAGCGGAAAGCCGATCATTCGTCTCTATCGCGGCTACGAACGGCTGCTCGCGCAGCGCGCGGTGCGCGCCATCCACCTTACCATCACGCACACCGCGACCATGGCTGCCGCGGTCGTGGTCTTGGAAGCCTGAACGGCATGCGCGCCGTGACCGCCGCGCAAATGCGCGCCATCGACGCCGCCGCCGTGGCGCGCGGCGGCGAGGTCGCTCTGATGCGCGCCGGCGGCGACGCGATCGCGCAGCTCATCGACCGCTATGCGCGCGGCGGCGGACCGGTGATCGCAATCGCCGGCGACGGGAACAACGGCGGCGATGCCTACGCGGCGCTGGCCGCGTACGACGGCGCACGTCCGCGCATCGTGTACGGCAGTCCCGACGTGCGCGGCAGCGAGGCGCGGCAGGATGCGCGGGCGCGGGCGCGCGTCGCCGGCGTCGAAGAGCGGCCGCTGCCGCCCGATCCGGACGCGCTTCGCGATGCCTCCCTGCTGCTCGACGGAGTCCTGGGCGCGAATGCGCGCCTTCCGCTCGATGAGCGCTCGGGCGCCTTGGCCGAAGCGATGAACCGCGCCGGCGTGCCCGTCCTCGCGATCGATCTGCCGACCGGCATCGAACCGACGACCGGCGCGGCCGATGCGCGGGCCGTTCACGCGGCGGCAGCAATCGCGCTCGGGCGGCCAAAACTCGGATGCTTCCTGGATGCCGGGCGCGATCACCTCGGCGCGCTCTGGTGCGCGCCGATCGGCATGCGCGACGACGATGCGGCTGGGATCGGGGAACCGGTCGAGGTGCTCGCTCCGGACGAATTCCGGGCGCTGCTGCCCATCCGCGCAGCGGAGTCGGACAAACGCGCTTCGGGCGCGCCGCTCATCGTCGCCGGTTCGACGCAGTTTCCCGGCGCTGCCGTGCTGGCAACGTGGGGTGCGGCGCGCGCGGGTGCGGGCTATGTGACCGTCGCGGTTCCCGAAGGTGCGGCGAGTACGCTGCGTGCGCACCTCATCGAACAGGTCGTCGTGACCTACGACGAACGGGATCCGCAGGCCGCCGTCCGGACGATTCTCGATCTGACCGGCCGCTGTAATGCGATCGGCATCGGGCCCGGACTCGGTCTCTCCGATGCGTTCGGGGACATCGTGCGCGGCGTGCTCGACGCGACGACACTTCCCGTCGTCGCCGATGCGAGCGCGCTGTACCACCTGGCGAAGCTTCTCGACCGCTACCGAACGAAGGCGATGGTCCTGACGCCGCACGCCGGCGAGTTCGCGCGGCTCAGCGGCGAGGGCACGATCGCCCCCGGCGCGCGGCTCGGACGGCTCCGCGCATTCGTCCAGAAGTACGGGATCGTGACCCTGCTCAAAGGGCGCACGACGCTCATCGGTTGGCCGGGGATGACGGCGGCGAACCCCACCGGCTCGAACGCCCTGGCCACCGCCGGGACCGGGGACGTGCTGACCGGGATCATTGCCACGCTGCTGGCCCAAGGGCTCGGGCCGGCGGACGCGGCCCGCGCCGGCGCGTATTGGCACGGCCGGGCCGGCTCGCTGGCCCAGACCTGGCGACCCCGCGGGGTGATCGCCCGCGACGTGGCCGAAGCGCTGGGACAAGCCTCAGAGGTACCGCTCGACGGCAACGGCTTGGTCTCTCTCTTTTGAGTTGTCAGCGAGCCCGGGGCGAAGCCTGGGAGCCTCCTGACAGCCAACTCACCGGAGATTTGGTACTCTAGGCCAGTATGGTCAAGGCATCCGTCCTCCGCGCACGGCGAGCTGCGGCTCTGTGCGTGGTCCTGGTAGCCGTCGCCGGCTGCTCGCATGCGCAGCGGCCGCCGCACGCGACCGGCAACGCCGTCGTGCCGGTGGCGCTGGCGGACTATGGATCGGTGTCGCCCTCGACGCTGCTTTCCGGCACCGTAGCCCCGCTTCAGAATGTCGGCATCACGTCGACGCTCGCCGAACCCGCCGACGCGGTCAACGTGCAAGAAGGCGACACCGTCCACGCCGGTGAGGTGCTGGCCCAGCTCGATACGGCCGACTTGCGCGCGCAATTGGCCTCCGATATCGGCGCGGCCGCCTCGGCGCGTGCAAAAGTGCAGTCGACGTTTGCGCAAGCCGGCCTGACGATCGCGCAGAACAGCAATACGGTCAATTCTGCGCAAGCGGCCGTGCGTCAGGCGCAGCAGACGCTCGCGACCGACGCCCTCAACCTCAGTCGCGATGCGCAACTTCTGAAGAACGGGTTCATCGCGCAGCAGCAGTACGACACGCAGGCGACGCTGGTCAAGAACGATCAGCAGGCGGTTCGCAGCGCGCAGGTCGCAGTGCAGAACGACGTCGCCCAGGTGCAAACCAACGGCACGACATCCACCGGCCTGCAGGGCGCGACGGTGGCCTCAGCGCGCGCCGACGAGCAAACCGCGCTCGCGCAAGCCGACGGCGTGCGGGTCCAGATCGCGAAGGCCACGATCGTCTCACCGATCGAGGGCGTGGTAGTGAATCGCAACCTCAACCCGGGCGAGTTCCCCGGCACGCGGCAAATCTTCACCCTCCAGGAAGTCGATCAAGTGTACGCGGTGCTCAACGGTGCCGGCTCGCAGATCGTGGGCATCGCCAACGGCAGCCCCGTCAACGTGATCTCGGAGAGCTTGCCGGGCCGCACGATTCCGGGTCGCGTGGTCGGCGTGCTCAACGCGGTCACCCCCGGCTCGACGAACTTCATCGTGAAAGTCTTGGTCGGCAACGGGCAGGGTTTGCTGCGGCCGGGCATGGTCGTTTCGGGAACCGCCCGGCTCCCCGGAGCGTCGGGCACACGCATCCCGGCCACGGCCTTTCTCGACACCACGAACAGTACCGTGCAGATCGTGCAGAACGGAACCGTCCACACCGTGCACGTCACGATGCTGGCGCAAGACGACAAGAACGCGATCGTGACCGGACTCTCGCGGGGCGCCCAAGTGATTTCCAACGGCCAGCTCGGACTCGCCGACGGTCAGGCCGTCCAGATCGCCGGCCACGAGCACAAACAGGTGGCCGCGAACTAGCCGATGTTCACCGCCCTTTTCGTCCGTCGCCCAACTCTGGTCTTCGTTGTATTGGCGCTGATGCTGCTGGCCGGCGCGCTGGCGGCGACAACGCTGGTGCAGCAGCAGTTCCCCAACGTCTCGCAGCCGACGGTCAGCATCGGCGTGAGCTACACCGGCGCCTCGACGACCGTCATGCGCGACAGTATCGTCAAGCCGATCGAAGATACGATCGCCGGCACCCAAGATCTGCAGACGCTCAGTTCGAACATCCAGGCCGGACAAGCGACGATCTCGGCGACCTTCGCCATCACCTCCGATCAGAATACCGACCTGGTGAACATCCAAAAGGCGGTGCAGTCGGCGGAACACAATCTGCCGACCGACCTCCAGCCGCCGACGCTGGCGATTCGTGACCCCTCCCAGGCCGTGGTCGTGACCCTGGCCTTGACGTCGTCGAAGATGACGGCGGCCGCGTTGTCGCTGCTTGCCAACGGCCGCATCGTTCCGGCCTTCGAACAGGTTCCGGACGTTTCTGCGGTGACCGTCGGCGGCGGCGTAACGCCGGCCTACGAGGTCGTCGTCGATCCGCGCAAGCTCAACGCCTACAACCTGACCCTCAACGACGTCATCAGCACCGTCAGTAACGGAAACCTGCGCGCGCCGGGCGGCATCGCGTACGAGGCGAACCGGGAGACGCAGATCGACATTCGGGGAGACATCACCTCGCCGCAGTCCGTCCTCGGTCTTCCGCTCAGCGCCCCGGGCGCGACGGCAAACGCGGCCCCCGCATCGGCCGGCGCCGTCGATCCGTGGACGTCGGCGACGCAGGTGCTGCGCATCCAAGATGTCGCGAGCGTCGTCGACGGCTACGAACCGCGCCGCCAGTACGCGTCGGTCAACGGCTCCAACGGCGTCTTCCTGCAGGTCCAGAAAGCCTCGGAGGCCTCCGAGGTCACGGCGTCCGACAACGTCCTCGCGACGCTGCCGAAGATCCGGGCCCAGTTCCCCGACGTCAACTTCGCGGTTCTCAACGTCCAGTCGAAGTACACAGCGCAGCAGATCGACGGGGTCATACGCACGCTCGCCGAGGGCATCGCGCTGACGGGCATCGTGATGCTCTTCTTCCTGGGCTCGTGGCGCAATGCGATCGTCGTGCTGGTCGCGATCCCGGCCTCGCTGTGCGTCGCGCTGTTCGTGATGAAGATGCTCAACCTCACGATCGATACGATCTCGCTGCTCGGCATGACGCTGGTCGTCGGTATCCTGGTCGACGACTCGACCGTCGTGCTGGAGAACATCGAGCGTCACTTCGAGCTGGGGCAAAGCCCGGCCGCGGCCGCGGTCAGCGGACGAGCCGAGATCGGCATGGCCGCGGTTGTCATCACCCTGGTCGACGTCGTCGTCTTCTTGCCGATCGCGTTTCTGCAGGGACAGGTCGGCCGGAACCTGGCCGAGTTCGGGATCGTGGTCGTGATCTCGACGCTCACCTCGCTGTTCGTGTCGTTCACGATCACGCCGAGCATGGCCGGAAACTGGGCGCTCAAGTCGCACTGGAAACCGCCGGGAATCATTCGCGGCTTCGAGCGCGGATTCACGAATGTCCGGTCGTGGTACGCCCACCGCGTATTGCCCTGGGCGCTCGATCACCGGCCCTGGATCATCGCCTTCTGCTTCGCGTCGTTCGTTTTCGCGATCGCGATGGTTCCGCTCGGCATCGTCGGTTCGGAGTTCATTCCGCCGGTCGACCGCGGCGAGATCTTCGCCCAGATCACCTATCCGGTCGGCACGCCGCTGACGACCACGACCCGTGCCGTCCTGGCGCTGGAACGCAAGATCCGCAACCTGCCCGATATCGACGCGGACACCGCGTCGGCGGGCGGCTATTCGTCGCCGTTCGGCGGCTTTCTCTTACAGGGCAACGTCGGCCAGATCCACGTCTGGCTCAGCGACTCGCGCAAGCACAACACGAACTATTGGGTGGGTGAATACCGGAAAATCGCCCAGCAAACGCTGCCGAACGTGACGGTCGTCGTGATCCCCGCCACCGGAACCGGAGGCGGCAACGCGCAGCCGATCGACGAGCTCGTGACCGACGTGCTGGGCGGCGACCCGACGCCCTACGCGGAAAAAGTCTATCAGCTCCTGGTCCACACCCCGGGATCAGCCAACGTCTACAGCGCGGCCTCGGCGCTGGAGCCGCAAGTCGAGGTCAACTTCGATCGCGCCAAGGCGCGCGCGCTCAACGTCAGCCTCAACGATGCGGCCACCGCTGCCCGCGCGGCGTTCGGCGGCGCGATCGCGACGCAGTTCGAGACCTCGGACGGCCTCGAGCAAGTGCAAGTCATCTATCCGGTCCAGGATCAGACGAGCCTGGCCGCTATCGCGACCATTCCGGTGCGCAGCGCGAACGGCGCGCTGGTGCGGCTGGGTGATTTTACGAGCCTGTCTTGGGCACCCGCGCCGCCGCTGATCACGCGCGTCGATCGCAACTCGGTCGTCGACATCAGCGCCAACGTCGCGCCGACCTCATCGCTCTCGAACGTCCAAGCCGCGTTCCAGAAGGAACTCAAGGGCCTCACCTTGCCGCCGAATATCGTCGTGCGGCCGCGTCCCTTGGGTCAGCAAGACCTCATGAAGCAGACGCTCGAGGGGCTCGGCGGTTCGCTGATCCTCTCGGTTGTGCTGGTCTTCTTGCTGATGGTCGCGCTTTACAACAGCTACCGGTCACCGCTGATCATCCTGTTCTCCGTGCCGGTGGCCGCCTTCGGCGCACTCGGCGCGCTCGCGATCACGCACGAGACGCTCAACCTCTTCTCGCTGATCGGCACGATCTTGCTGGTCGGCATCGTGACGAAGAACGGCATCCTGCTGGTCGACTACGCGAACACCTTGCGCGAACGCGGTGAGGCGAAACTCCAGGCGATCCAGGAAAGCGCCTTCACGCGTTTCCGGCCGATCATCATGACCAGCATCTCGGTCGTGGCCGGGAACATTCCGCTCGCGCTGGCGCTCGAACCCGGCTCGAGCGTCCGCTCGAGCTTGGGCGTCGTCGTGATCGGCGGTATCCTCAGCTCGCTGGTGCTGACGCTGCTGCTGGTTCCCATCATGTACATGTACCTCGCACCCAACGAGTTCCACGGCTCGCATCACATCGACGACGGGCCCGACGACGCGGTGGAGCTGCCGCCGAACGGTTCGGCACACGGCGTCATCGATGGGCACCCGGCCACACCGGTACCGACCGGCGCCTAACGCGCCTCAGCCGGCGGATTCGAGCAGTTCGCGCAGACCGGTTTCGTCCAGTACGGGAATCGCCAGCGATTCGGCCTTGGCCAGTTTCGAGCCGGCCTCGGTGCCCGCCACGACGTAGTCGGTCTTCTTTGAGACGGAGCCGCTGACTTTGCCGCCGGCCGCCGCGATCAGCGACGCGGCTTCGTCGCGCGTGAGCGACGGCAGCGTGCCGGTCAAAACGAACGTTTTGCCCGCCAGCGCTCCGGCCGGCGCGCGCTCGCGTTTGGGCGCGGAGCAGTCGACGCCGGCCGCTTTGAGACGCGCGATCATGGCGCGGTTGGGTTCCTGCGCGAAGAACAGGACGACGCTGCGCGCAATTTCCGGGCCGATTCCCTCGACGGCGGTGAGCTCATCCTCGGTTGCCGCCGCCACCGCGTCGACCGTGCCGAATTCCGCCGCCAGCAAGGCGGCGTTCTGTGCGCCCACCATGCGAATTCCCAAACCGTACAGCACCCGCGCCAGGCCGCGTCCCTTCGAGCCCTCGATTGCCGCCAACACGTTGGACGCGGACTTTTCCGCCATCCGCGGCAGCTCGCTCAACGCCGCGAGATCGAGATGGTAGAGGTCGCCGGCATCGTGTACCAACTGATGCTCGACCAATGCCCGCGCAAGCTGTTCGCCGACGCCTTCGATGTCCATGGCTCCGCGCGAAGCAAAATGACGAATGCGTTCGACGAGCTGGGCCGGACAGGTCGCGTTGGTGCAGCGCGCCATCACCTCGCCTTCCGGCCGATCGACGTCGGCGCCGCATACCGGGCACCGCACCGGCAGCTCGTAGGGCGGCGGATCCCCTGCGCGCAGTTCCAACACCGGCCCGACGACCTGCGGGATGACGTCGCCCGCACGCCGCACGATCACGACGTCGCCGGCGCGGATGTCTTTGCGGCGGATATCCTCCTCGTTGTGCAGGGTCGCATTGGTGACGGTCACCCCGCCCAACCGCACCGGCTCCAGCACGGCATAGGGATTGAGCGTGCCGGTTCGGCCGACGTTGACTTCGATCGCCAGCAGTTTGGTGCGCGCTTCGCGGGCGCGGAATTTGAACGCGACCGCCCAGCGCGGATCCTTGCCGACGCTTCCGAGGCGCGCTTGCAGCGCGAGGTCGTCAACCTTCACGACCACACCGTCGATCTCGTAGTCGAGCGACTCGCGCCGCTCCTCAAATTCCTTCACGTAGCCGATGACGCCGCGGATCGAGTCGACCCGCGCGGCGTGTTCGTTGACCCGAAAGCCGAGCGCGCGCAGGAACTCCAGCAATTCCCACTGCGAGGCCGGCGGACGGTCGACGTCGAGCTCGCCGACGGCATACGCGTAGAACGACAAACGCCGCTCGGCGGTGAGTTTCGGGTCGCGCTGCCGCAGCCCGCCCGCGGCGGTATTGCGCGGGTTTTCGAACGGACGCAGTTCGCGCGCCGCACGTCGCGCGTTGAGCTTCGCGAAATCGGACTTGCGCAGGTAGGCTTCACCGCGCACGTCGATGCGGCGCGGGGGTTTGCGGCTCGCCGTGCGGAGTTCAAGCGGGATCGACTTGATCGTACGCAGGTTGGCGGCGATCTCTTCGCCGGTCGAGCCGTCTCCGCGCGTCCCTCCCGCCATCAGGCGGCCGCCCTCGTAGCGCAGCGAAACGGCAACGCCGTCGATTTTCAGCTCGCAGGTGTAGGCGATGTCGCCTTCGATCCCGGCGAGCTTGCGTACCCGGGCGTCGAATGCCAGCAATTCATCTTCGCCGAACGCGTTCGCCAGGCTGAGCATCGGTCGCGCGTGGACGTAGGGCGGGAAGCCCGCCGAGGGCGCACCGCCCACCCGCTGCGTCGGCGAGTCCGGCGTCCGCAGTTCCGAATGGGACTCCTCGAGATCGAGCAGCTCGCGCAGGAGCGCGTCGTAGTCTTCGTCGCTGATCTGCGGGTCGTCGAGGACGTGATAGCGATGGTTCGCCTCGTTCAGGCGCTCCCGCAGTTCGCGGGCGCGGCGTTCGAGCGCTTTGGTGCCGGCCACGGCGCCACCGCTTCGACGGCGGGGCGGGAGGGCCGCTTCGGGAAGCGGGAAGCCCGCAAATGATCGGCGCCCGCCGGAGCTTCTTGGCTGCATTGGCCGGGGCCGTGCTCGCGCCGTCTCTCGTTCGCGCCCCTTCGCGCGCGGAATCGACCGAATCGAGCGGGTCCCTGATGACCCCGGAAGCACGCCGGATCGCCGGCGCGGTCGAAGCGATCGTGGCTGCCCAACTGGTCACGCGCATCGTCCGGCGCCTGCCGTCGCATTTTCCGGCCTTCGCGGAACTGGCGTACTACGTCGGGCGGAACGACCCGGACTATCCGGATCAGATGGTGATTTGGCTGAATCCGGACCATCCCGAACTGGTCAGCCCGCGCACGAGCCACCTCGGCGACGATACACCGCTGCTCGTCGAGCTGCTGCTCGCGTCGGTCGACCTAAGGCGCGCGGGCGTCCCGACCAGCGGCCTGCGCGACCTGGAACCCTCGAAACGGCGTGCGGCGGCCGTCGCACTCGCCGGTCGCGTGACGGTGGTGGCGCAGTTCACCGCCTACCCCGCGGTCGACGACGGCGAATTCGACCGCCGCCGCTTCGCATTTGCGGTTTTGCGCCAAATGACGCCCGGGATCGGCGGCGTTGCCGTTGTGCGGCGTTCTGCGGCGCAGATGCCGGCCGCGGAGCCCCTCGCGTCCTACCTCGGGCGGGTCGCCGAGCGTGACGTCCCGCCGGGCGTTGGGATCATCGCGGTGGTACCCGGCGCGTTGACGACGACCGACGGAGACGCCGCGTACGTCCAGGCCTTCGTCCTGGCGACCGCCGACCTCCAGCCGGCGACCAGTTCGGTCAAGATCGCTTACGATGCCGCCGCGGCCGAGGACGCGGCGAACCACAGCGGCGAAGCGCGTCATGACTTCGCCGCACCGTACGTCGCTCAGGTGCAGGCGCTGTCCAGCCGGTAGTCACGAACGGAGTCGAACGTGCCGGGAACTCGAGTCTTTCACGCGCTGCACGCAGACCCGCGGGTGCTCGTCCTGCCCAACGCGTGGGACGTCGTCACGGCGCGCCTGTTCGAAGATGCGGGCTTCCCGGCCGTCGCGACTTCGAGTGCGGCCCTCGCGAATGCCCTCGGCTACGCTGACGGCCGCGCGTTGCCCCTGGACCTGCATATCGCGACGCTCGAACGCATCGTACGCGGCGCCGGAGTTCCGATCACGGCCGACTTCGAGAATGGGTACGCTGACGAACCGGAGCAGGTCGCGGAGAACGTCGCGCGCCTCGCCGCGACCGGCGTCGCCGGCTTCAACTTCGAAGACACCAAAGCGCCCGGCGAACTGTACTCGGTGGAAGAGCAGCTTGCGCGCCTGCGCGCTGCGCGCGACGCGGCACCGAGCCTGTTCCTCAACGCGCGCACCGACGTCTTTCTCGAGCACATCGGCCCCGAGCCCGTACGGTTCGCGACGGCGGCCTTACGCCTGCGCGCTTTCGTCGAGGCCGGCGCCGACGGCGTGTTCGTGCCCGGGGTCGCCGACCGCGACACGATCGCGCGTCTGGTGGCGGTAACGTCGCGCCCGCTCAACGTGCTGGCGGGACCCGAGCTCCCCGACGTCATTACCCTGTCGCACCTGGGGGTGCGGCGCGTCTCCGTCGGTTCGTGGCCGATGCGGCGCACGCTCGGCGTGCTGCGGGACATCGCGCACGAACTGCGCGACGAGGGTACGTTCGGTTTCACCCGTCAACCCAGTGTGTCGTACGCTGACGCCAACGCACTCGTCGCGCGCGGCTGACGAAGGCCGCCCCGACTCGAGTAGCCAAGGCGCGGCAACGCGGAGCCGCACGGAAGCCGCCCGCCAACAACATCGCATGCGGGAGGTTGATTGACTCCATGAGCGAGCCGAAACTCGGCCCGTACGGCCGGTTCCTCAACGACTTGCTGACCGATCCGGCGTTGCTCCGCAGGTTCTTAAAAAACATGAATGCGGTAATGGAAGAGTATCATCTTTCGGAGGCCCAACGGGTCGCACTCCTGAGCGGCGACCACGCGCTTATCGAAGCGACCTTCGCGGCCGAAAATCCGCACAGCGCCTCGAGTGGATTCGTGCGCGCACCCTCGCCGCCGCCGCCGGGCAGTGGTGGCAGCGTCGACTCGAGCGGATTCGTGCGCGTCTCCGACCTCATTACGGCCGTCGACATCGTGAAGGGCTCCTAGCCCGCGCGTGGCGTCGCCGCCCGCGCTCACCGTCGTCGGGACCGGCATCCGTTGCGGAACCGATTTGGCCGCCAACGTGCGCGCGGCGATCGTGGAAGCGGACGAGGTGTTTCTGTTGTCGTCGGATCCGGTCTCCGACAGCGTGCTGCGCGGCGTACGTCCTGACGCTCGCGGCTTGGCCGAATTGTACGCCGAGGATCGGCCGCGTCGCGACACCTACGCCGCGATGGTGGAATGCGTGCTCGACGGCCTGCGCGCCGGACGCCGGGTGTGCTTCGCGATTCCGGGCCATCCGGGTGTGTTCGCCCAGCCGACCCACGAGGCGATTCGGCGCGCTCGCGCCGAGGGATACTCGGCGGTCATGCTGCCGGCGCTCTCAGCGGCCGACCATCTGTACGCCGATCTCGGCGTGGATCCCGGCGAACACGGCTCGATCAGCTTCGACGCGACGGATTTCCTCGCGCAAGGCCGCATCGCCGATCCCACCGCGGCACTCATTTTGTGGCAGATCGGGGCGATCGGCGAAATGCACAAGCCTCGCACGGTGCATAGGGCGGGGCTCTCGCTGCTCGTCGAAGTTCTGCTCGAGGCCTATCCCGCAGCGCACGAAGTC
>Ga0302324_100013673_pt1 | contig 16426 bp, 15 predicted proteins | sample Palsa_T0_1_FD_201949 | JGI IMG/M metagenome (GOLD analysis project Ga0302324, IMG submission 201949) | Peat permafrost microbial communities from Stordalen Mire near Abisko, Sweden - Palsa_T0_1 | ecosystem: Environmental > Terrestrial > Soil > Palsa > Peat permafrost | place: Sweden: Abisko...
TCACTAATCGATAAATCATAAAACTATTTTCCAACCGGGCGCTAGCTACTGCCTTTGCCAACGGTCACAGGTGCCCTCCACCAGCCTCGACGGCCCCACGGTACGGTACGACCCGCGCGCCGCGGGTCAGCCGGCGCCGACCACCGGCCCGCGGTGTCAGCTGCTGCCGACCCCCACAGGCCGCGGGTCAGCTGGTGCCGACCCCACAGGCCGCGGGTCAACCGGTGCCAACCCGCGGCTCGCGCGGCAGGCCGAGCACCGTCTCCGCCAGGACGTTGCGCTGGATGTCCGACGTTCCGGCGTAGATAGTCCCGGCTTGGGCGGCCAGGAAGGTCCCGGACCACGAGGCGCTGCTGTTGGGCGTGCCGGCCAGCTCGGTTCGGATGACCCGGCCGACCGGCCGGCCAGCCGGGACCACGCCGTCGCTGTCCAGGATGTCCATGGCGAGCTCGGTGAGATCGCGGTGGTACTCGCTCCAGTACAGCTTGGCCACCGATGCCTCGGGTCCGGGCCGGTCGCCGCGCAGGAAGCCGGTCAGGATCCGGTAGCCCAGGTAACGCATGACCTCGACCCGGGCCAGGCAGGAGGCGAGCCGGTCCCTGATCACCGGGTCCTGGTCGCGGTGCCGCAGCCGGGCCAGCTCGATCAGCCGGTCAAGCTCCTGGCGGAACAGAATCGGGTTGGTCGCCGCCTCGTCGCCGCGCTCGTAACCGAGCAACAGCTGCGCCACCTGCCAGCCGTCGCCCACGTCGCCGACGACGTTCTCCGGGTCGGTGCTGGCGTCGTTGAAGAAGACCTCGTTGAACTCCTGATGGCGGGTGAGCATGGTGATCGGCCTGATCTCGATGCCCGGCTGGTCCAGCGGGCAGAGCAGGAAGGTCAGACCCCGGTTCCCTGGCCGGGCGGGTGACGTGCGGGCGAGCAGGAAGATCCAGTTGGCCTCGTGGGCGTTGGAGGTCCAGACCTTCTGCCCGTCGATGTGCCACCGGCCGCCTTCGAGGCGGGCCTGGGTGCGTAGCGAGGCCAGGTCGGAGCCGGCTCCAGGCTCGGAGAATCCCTGGCACCACCGATCCGCGCCGGACAGCGCGCGCGGCAGGAACCGCGCCTTCTGCTCGGGCGTGCCCACGGCGAGCAGCGTGTTACCGAGCATCTTGACGCTGAAGTTGTCGGTGTTCCATCCGGTCGGCGCGCCGACCCGGGCGAGCTCCTCGACCAGGACGACCTGCTCGAGCTTGCTCAGGCCGCGCCCGCCGTACGCCTGCGGCCAGGTCACGCCGATCAGGCCGTGCTCATGCAGCAGCGAACGCCATCGGTCCGTGAACGGGGCCACCTCGCCGGCGGGTAGCGAGCCGACCCCCGTCCAGCCCCGGGGCAACTGAGCGGCGAGGAAGGCGCGCACCTCCCGGCGGAACGCCTCGGCTTCAGCCGGATAGGTCAGGTCCACGGCATCTTTCTCCATCTTCCTCGCCCGCGCCGGACCGGCGTTACGCCAACGCCCGGCGTCACGCCAACGCCGTTCGGCCGACCGTGCATCGTTCCGAATTATATAGTAATATAATTCATCTATTGTAGGCGGCGTTAGGAGACTGCGCGGTGAACTTCGACTTCGACGAGGACCAGGAAGAACTGCGCCAGACGGTGCGTCGCTTTCTCGAGCATTCCTGCGCCGAGGCCGACGTGCGTCGGCTGATGGCCACCGATCTCGGCTACGACGAGGCGGTCTGGGCGCAGATGGCCGGCCAGCTCGGCCTGCACGGCCTGGCGATACCGGAGGAGTACGGCGGAGCGGGGTTCGGCTTCGTCGAGCTGGGCATCGTGCTCGAGGAGATGGGCCGGGTGCTGTTGGGCGCTCCGTTCTTCGCCAGCGCGGTGATGGCCGCCGAGCTGCTGATGGCCGCGGGCGATGAGCAGGCGCGCAAGGATTACCTGCCCGCAATCGCCTCCGGGGAGACGATCGCCACCGTGGCGCTGACCGAGTCCGACGGGCAGTGGCAGGAGTCCTCCATCACGCTGCGGGCGGTCCAGTCCGGCGGGACCTGGCGGCTGTCAGGTGCTAAGACCTTCGTGCCGGACGGGTTCAGCGCCGGGCTGATCCTGGTGGTCGCGCGGACCGACGACGGCATCGGCGTGTTCGCGGTCGACGGCGACGCGGACGGTCTTGTCCGCGAGTTGCTGCCCACGATGGACCAGACCCGTAAGCAGGCGCGACTGGACTTCGACTCGGTACCGGCGCGGCCGATCGGTGACGCGGACGACGCCTGGCCCGCGGTCAGCCGGATGCTCGAGGTCGCGGCCGTCGGCCTCGCCGCCGAACAAGTGGGCGGCGCCCAGCGGGCGCTGGAGATGGCGGTCGAGTACGCGAAGCTGCGTGAGCAGTTCGGCCGTCCCATCGGCTCCTTCCAGGCCATTAAGCACAAGTGCGCGTCGATGCTGGTGGCGGTCGAGTCGATGAAGTCAGCGGCCTACTACGGCCTGTGGGCCGTGGCGTCCGGCGACCGCGAGCTGCCGGTGGTCTCGAGCATCGCCAAGGTCTGCTGCTCGGACGGCTACACCATGGTGGCGGCGGAGAACATCCAGATCCACGGCGGTATCGGCTTCACCTGGGAGCACCCCGCGCACCTGTACTTCAAGCGGGCCCGCAGCTCGCGGATCCTGCTCGGCGCCCCCGACTACCACCGCGAGATCATCGCCCGCCTAGCCGGCATCTCCCCCCCAATAGCCCCTCAGTAACACCCGCTGAATCCTGACTCCCCAGTCCGGTCAGATGTTGCGGCCGCCCGACACCTCGATGGTGATGCCGGTCAGGTAGCTCGACAGGTCCGAGGCGAGGAACAGGGCAGCGTTAGCGACGTCGGCAGGCTCTCCGATCCGGCCCAGCGGTATCTCCGCGATGCGCTCGCCGAGCACGTCCGCCGGCATCTTGTCCGTCATCGCGGTCCGGATGAAACCCGGCTGAATCGCGTTCACCCTGACACCGTAGCGGGCGCCCTCCTTCGCGGCCGCCTTGGTCAGCCCGATCAATCCGGCCTTGGCGGCGCTGTAGTTGGTCTGGCCCGGATTGCCGACCTTGCCCGACATGGACGAGATGTTGATCACGGACCCGCCCGTGCCCTGCTCGCGCATCTGCAGGCTGGCCATCTTGGTGCCCAGCCAGCCGCCGAGCATGTGCACCTCGATCACCTGCAGGAAGTCCTTGGTGCTCATCTTCCTCAGCACGCCATCGCGCGTGATACCCGCGTTGTTGACCATGACGTCGACACTGCCCCACCTGTCCGCGCAGTACTGGACCAGCGCGGCGACCGCAGCCTCGTCCGTAACGTCAGCCGGGATGGCGCTCACCTCCAGCCCGCCGGCCGAGAGCTTGTGCTGCGCCTCCTCCAGCGCGGCCGCGTCGATGTCGCTGAGTACGACCCGCGCCCCTTCCGCTCCGAAGCGCTCGGCCATCGCCAGGCCGAGTCCGCGGGCCGATCCGGTCACGATCGCGTTCCGTCCGTCGAGCAAGCCCATGTCGTTCCCACCTCAAACTGGTTCGGCTAAACTGGATACTTGGATTAATGATATAACTCTTTTATGGACCCGAGTCGATCGGGCCCCGGCCCAGGACGGAGGATCTGGTGACCGATCCCTACAGCGACTTTCCCGACCTGCGGTTCGAGCGTCCCGCTCCGGGAGTGCTGAGCGTGGTGCTCGACGGCCCGGGACTCAACGCCGTCAGCCCGGCGATGCACCGCCAGCTCGCCGAGATCTGGCCGGTGATCGACCGGGACGAGCAAATCCGCGTCGCGCTGATCCGCGGGGAGGGCCGGGGATTTTCCTCGGGCGGCCGCTTCGACCTGATCGAGGGCATGATCTCCGACTACGAGACCCGTGCCCGCACCATGCGGGAGGCCCGTGATCTGGTCTACAACGTCATCAACTGCGCCAAGCCGATCGTCTCGGCGATCCACGGTCCGGCGGTGGGCGCCGGCCTGGTGGTGGCCATGCTCGCGGACATCTCGGTGGCCGGCCGCAAGGCCAAGATCATCGACGGGCACACCAGGCTCGGCGTCGCGGCCGGCGACCACGCGGCCATCTGCTGGCCGCTGCTCGCCGGGATGGCGAAGGCCAAGTACTACCTGCTCACCTGCGAGCCGCTGACCGGCGAGGAGGCGGAACGGATCGGCATGGTCTCGCTCTGCGTGGACGACGACGGGGTGGCCAAACGCGCGCTGGAAATCGCGGAGTCGCTCGCGGCAGGCGCCCAGACCGCGATCAGGTGGACCAAGTACAGCCTCAACAACTGGTACCGCCAGGCCGGGCCGATCTTCGACGCGTCGCTCGGCCTGGAGTTCTTCGGCTTCGCCGGACCGGAGGTACGCGAGGGGCTGGCCTCGCACCAAGAGAAGCGGACGCCGAAATTCGGCTGAGCCAGGAAAGGGGTTCCCGATGACGGGCAGCGGATTGGCTGGACGGGTCGCGGTGGTGACCGGGGGAGCAGGCGGGATCGGGCGCGCCATCGCGGCGGCCCTGTATGCGGAGGGAGCCCGCGTCGCCGTCGCCGACCTGGACGGCGACGCCGCGGCGGCGTACGCCGCGACACTCGCCCCCGCGGGTGGGGGAGCTGACCGCGGCCGGGCGGTCGGCGTGCGGGTCGACGTGTCGAACAGCTCAGAGGTGGGGGCCGCGATCGCCGTGGTAGAGCGGGAACTCGGCCCCGTCGACGTGCTGGTCAACAACGCCGGGATCGACGTGATCGAGCCGTTCGTCGAGAGCAAGGAGGAGACCTGGCGCCGGATCGTCGAGGTTAACTACCTCGGACCGGTGTTGTGCACCCGGGCCGTGCTCGACGGCATGATCGACCGCGGCTACGGACGGATCATCAGCATCAGCTCGGACGCCGGCAAGGTGGGCAGTTCGGGCGAGGTCGTGTACTCAGGGACCAAAGGCGGCATCATCGCCTTCAGCAAAGCGCTGGCGCGTGAGATAGCCACCAACGGCATCACGGTGAACTGCGTATGCCCGGGGCCGACCGACACGCCGCTGCTCGGCCAGATCGCCGAGCGGAGCCAGAAGATGTATGACTCGCTGGCCCGGGCCGTTCCCATGCGCCGCCTGGGTCAGCCCGCCGACATCGCCCCCGCGGTAGTGTTCCTCGCGTCAGACGGCGCGGCGTTCATCACCGGCCAGGCGCTGTCGGTGAGCGGCGGACTCACGATGAGCTGACGGAAGGACCTAGTGGACCTGCGATTCTCGACCGCGGACCTGGCCTTCGCCGCCGAGGTACGGGACTGGCTGAGGGAGCACCTCACCGGTCGCTTTGCCGCGCTGGCCGGCCGGGGCGGCTCGGGGAACGAGGAGTTCTACGAGCTGCGAGTCGAGTGGGAGCGCGAACTGTTCGCCGGCGGCTGGACGGGTCTGGGCTGGCCGCAGGAGTACGGCGGCCGGCCGGCCACCGTGACGCAACGCGTGCTCTTCGAGTACGAGTACGCCCGCGCCGGCGCGCCGTACCGGGCGGGCTTCCAGGGGACGAACCTGCTGGGGCCGACCCTTATCGCCCACGGGACCCCCGACCAGAAGCGCCGCTTCCTGCCTCGCATCTTGTCCGGAGAAGAGGTGTGGTGCCAGGGGTTCAGCGAGCCCGGCGCGGGATCAGACCTGGCCAGCGTGCGGACCAAGGCGGTGCTTGAGGGTGGCAGCTGGGTTATCGACGGCCAGAAGATCTGGACCAGCCACGCGCACCAGGCCGACTGGATTTACGTCCTGGCCCGCACCGACCCGGCCGCGGTGCGGCACCGCGGCCTATCCGTGCTGCTGGTGCCGATGCGCCAGAGCGGTATCGAGGTCCGGCCGATCCGCAACATGGCGGGTACAGCAGAGTTCAATGAGGTCTTCCTCTCGGGTGCCAGGACCGACCGCTCGCTCGTCGTCGGCGAGCTGCACCAGGGATGGAAGGTCGCGATGAGCACCCTGGAGCATGAACGCGGCGTCGCCATGCTGGGCTATCAGAATAAGTTTGAATCTGAGTTCGCCGCGGCTCTGCACGCGGCGCACGAGCGGGGAACCATTGCCAACGCCGCTCTGCGGCACCGGCTCGTCGACTCCTTTATCGGCCTGAACGTGATGCGGTACCTCACCTTGCGGACGCTGACCGGCCTGCTGCAGGGCGGCAAGACGGGGGCGGAGACATCGCTGCTCAAGCTCGTCTGGCCGGGTTGGCACGCCGATCTCGGCGAGATCGAGATGGACCTGCTCGGTGCCTCGTCCCAGGTCGTGGGCGAGGACTTCGAACTGAACCCCTTCCAGACCACGTACCTGCTCAGCCGGGCCGAGTCGATCTACGGCGGAACCCACCAGATCCACCTGAACATCGTCGCCGAGCGCCTGCTCGGGCTGCCGCGCGACCCACGGCCGCCGGCGAGCTAGTCCTGTGTAGTTACCTTCGCCTGGGCCGTCACGAGGGACTGCAGGGGCCGCCGCGACCCATGGGGCCGACGTGATGCGCGCCAGCCGACCCGATGTGACGTTGGTGCGCCTCCCACCGCCCCACTGTCACATCGCGTCGGCGCCGGTCGGTACGGGGCCGGGTCAGCGAGCGGGCAAATGCCGCTAGCTCTTCGCCAGTGCCCCGCCTGCCCGGTCGCGGAACTCGGGATCGGCGAGCAGTTCGAGCTGGACGGCTAGGCACTCGGCTTGGTGCTCCGGCAGCCGCGCGCGCAGTTCGGACCGGCTGAGCTGGATATACCCCGCGAGCGTGGCCCGGCTGTAGGCGGCGTATGACTCCACCCGGTGCAGCGCCATCTCGCGCGCGGTCAGCTCACCGGTCCCCTCGCCGATCCCGAGGCGTTCCGCGAGGTCGGCGGTCACCTTCGGCTGGCCGTCAAGCAGCTGCCAGAGCGCGCCAGGCGCTCGCATCCGCAGCAGCAGTTCACCGCCGGTGCCGGGGATGAGCCCGATCCTCGCCCAGCCCTGCCGGCACCAGCCCTGGGGGCCGATGAAACGGCTGTCGCACGCCAGCGCGAGATCGAGCCCCATGCCCACGGCGGGCCCGTCGACGGCGGCGACCGTGGGGACGGGCAACTCAAGCACCGAGCGGATCAGTCCCTGGTATGCGGTGTACACCAGGGCCCGGCGTTCCTCCGGCGGCATGTCGGCGCGGGCCACCATGCCCCTGATGTCGCCGCCCGCGCAGAAGGCGCCGTTGCCGGTGATGACCACGCCCCGCACGCCGGGATCCCCGGCCGCCGTGCGCAGCGCGGCGGCTAGCTCGCTCGCCTGCTCCGGACCCAAGGCGTTCCGCTTCTCGGGCCAGTCAAGAATGACCAGCGCCGCGTGACCCGCGACCTCGGTTACCACGCCCATCCCGTACTCCTCAACTCCTCGCCGTGGCATCGGCAGGTAGTCCCGCTTCCTCCCGGAGCAGGAACTTGCGGACCTTGCCGCTGGCGTTGCGGGGCAGCTCCGACACGAATCGCCAGTGCCGCGGGACCTTGTAGTTGGCCATCCGCTCGCGGGCCCACGACGTCATTTCCCCGGCGGTCAGCGATGTTCCGGGGCTGGGAATGATGAAGGCCATGCCGACCTCGCCGAGCCGTTCGTCGCTCACGCCGATGACCGACGCCTCGGCCACAGCCGGATGCGCGTCCAGAATTCGCTCGATCTCGGCTGGATAGGTGTTGAACCCCCCGACGAGGAACATGTCTTTCTTGCGGTCCGTGATGGTAAGACGTCCCTGCTCGTCGAGCCTTCCGACGTCGCCGGTGTGCAACCAGCCGTCGGCGTCGATGGCCTGCGCGGTGGCCGCCGGATCCTCGAAGTAGCCCGTCATGACGTGGTAACCCCGCAGCAGCACCTCCCCGTCCTGGCCAGGCTTCAGGCTGCTGCCCGCGTCGTCGGCTAGGCGCAGCTCCGTGCCGGGCGCGGGACGCCCGGATGTCGTCGAGATCGTCTCGAAGTCATCGAACCAGTAGCAGCGCGTGCCGACCGCCGTAGCCTCGGTCAGGCCGTAGCCCGGGGCGAAGTGCCGGATCCCCAGTTCGTCCCGCAGTCGCGTGTAAAGCTCAGGCGAGGAACCCATCGCGCCCGGGGCCGCCACGCGCAGCGAGTGCAGCGAGGAGCGGTCGATCGCCGGATCGTCGAGCAGGGCCCGGAAGATGGGGGGAGCGCCCTGCAGCACGGTGATCCGCTCGCGGGCGATGAGCTCGGCCGTCTGGCGCACGTCGAAGACCGGCACGGGCAGCACGGCGGCGCCGTGCAGCACGCTGGTCAGGAGCACGGCTTTGAGCCCGAAGCAGTGGAAGAACGGAGGCAGCCCCAGTAGCCGGTCACCGGGTCGCAAGCCCAATGAGCGCCCGTACTCGGTGTAGCCGCGGGTCCCGGCCCCGTGCCGCAACATGGCGCCCTTGGGTGCCCCGGTCGTCCCGGAGGTGAAGAGAATCTCCGAGACGTCGTTCCCGGTCAGCGCCCGTTCCCGGGCGTACACCTGGTCGGCGTCGATTTCGTCGCCGTGGGACAGCAGTTCAGCGAGCGAGATCGTGCCGGCCGAGGGGGGCCCGGACAGGGCCACCGCCGCCTTCACTTCGGCTAGCACGCCGGAGGGCTGCAGGTCGGCTAGGTAATCGCGGCCAAGGAAGTCGGTGCACGCCAGCACCACTGCCGGCCGGGCCCGGCGGATCAGCTCCGCCGATTCGTACGCGACCAGGCGGGTATTGAGTGGGACCAGGATGGCCCCGGCGCAGGCTACCGCCATCGCGGTGAGCGCCACCTCGACGGAGTTCGGCGCCCAGACCACCACCCGGTCACCCGGGCGCACGCCCAGCCAGATGAGGCCGCGTGCGATCCTGACGCTGCGATCCCGGTACTCCCGGAAGCTCAGACGGACCGTGTCGTCGATCAGCGCTTCGCGCTCGGGCCAGCGCTCGGCCGCGCGGGCCAGCGCGGCCGGGATAGTAGCCGGAATGTCGGTGGACTCGGCGTCGTGCGCCGCGGCTCGGGTCATCGGTACTGCCGACGTTGGCTCAAACCCATGAGCTCTCCTGGCGTGCGGTGTGGCGGATCCATACGGCCGCCTAGCCTAACTTCGTTTAATTATTATACTATAGGGTGCCGGATACCGGGAGACGGGATGATCGCATGAGCGCGGGTCTGACCTGGTCGCAGATGGTTATCGCACGGCGCGGCAGCGAGGACACCGCGGTCGCCGGTGCGCGGCCTGTCTCGTACGCAAAGCTCATCGGCATGGCCGGGGCCGCAGCCGGATGGCTTGACCGGACCGGTGTCCGGCCGGGAACCGCGGTGCCCGCGCTGGTCGGTACCGGCCCGGTGGCGCTGGCCCTGGTGATAGCCGGAGCGTGCATCCAGCGCCCGATAGCGCCGCTCGGGCCACGGCTGACCCCGCGCGAGCTGGCCGGCTGCATCGACGGCTTGGACGCGCCGCTGCTGGTGGCTGAGCCCGAGTTCGCCGGACAGGCTTGGGCCGTCGCCAAGCGGGCCGGGCGCAGGTTCGCCATCGTGCCCCCGCTCGAGCCCGGCGAGCGGGCACTCCGGCCGGAAACCGGGCCCGGCGCGGTCGCCTTCATCCTGCACACCTCCGGCACGACGGGTGCGCCGAAGCAGGTCCTGATCAGGCAGGACAGACTGGCCGCGCGGGTGGCGGTGAGCTCGGGACTGATGGAAGCCGGACCGGACAGCGTCTACGCGTCGGGTTCGCCGTTCTACCACATCGCCGGGCTGGGCAACCTCGCGGTGATGCTCGCCGTCGGCGCGTCGGTCCTGCCGTTCCCCCGCTTCAGCATCGAGTCCTGGGCCGGGCTCGGCCAGCACGGCGTCACCCACGCCTTCCTGGTCCCGACGATGATCGAACGGCTGCTGGACGCCGGCGCGCTGACACTGCCTGGCCTGCGGCTCCTGCAGTACGGTTCGGCGCCGATTCGGGCCGCGACGCTGTCCCGGGCGGTCAGCGCGTTGCCCGGCGTGAGCTTCATCAACATGTTCGGGCAGACCGAGGGGAGCCCGATCGCCTGCCTGGTCCAGGCGGATCACGAGCGAGCCCTGGCGGGCCAGCCTGACCTGCTCGCCTCGGTGGGACGCCCGGCACCGGGCATCGAGCTGCGGCTGGCGGGAACCGATTCCGAGGAAGTCGGCGAGATCCTGGCCCGAGGTGCCCACCTGTTCAAGACGGCCGAGGACGGCTGGCTGCACACCGGCGACCTGGCCAGGATGGACGACGACGGTTATGTGTACCTGGTCGGGCGGCTCGGGGACCGGATCAAGCGAGGCGGCGAGAACGTCCACCCGGTTGAGGTCGAAGACGTGCTGCGCGAGCACCCGGCCGTGCTCGAGGTCGCGGTGGTCGGCGTACCCGACGAAGAGTTCGGTCAGCTGGTGCGCGCGTTCATCGTCCTTGAGCCAAGCGGCGCCGCGCCCAGCCGCGCGGAACTACGCGCCTACGCCCGCGCAGAGCTGGCGGGATTCAAGGTACCCACGTCATGGGTGTTCGTGCCGGACCTGCCCCGCAACGCCAGCGGCAAGGTCCTGCGGCGCGCCCTGGCCGATCAACCAGCCCAGGCGGCAAACAACGGAGCGGCCAACAACGGAGGACGAACATGACGGAAGACGAGATCCGGGCCGAGCTCAGGACCGCTCTTTCCGGCCTGGGCGCGGGCCCGGGCGCGGCAGCGGACTCGCGGATGGGGGCCGGCAGCGACGATGTGGAGGGGCCGCGGGAGTATCTCCGGTCCCTGGCTCCCGGCGGATGGGTCGTCCCGTCCTGGCCGGCCGAGTTCGGCGGGCGCGGCGCCTCCCCCGCGGCGGCGGCCCAGATAAGGGTGAGCCTGGCGGAATTTCCCGGCCGAGATCTCTATCCGTTTATGGTCGGCCTGTACCTCGTCGGGCCGAGCCTGCTCGTGCATGGCAGCCAGGACCAGAAGAACCGCTGGCTCCGGCCGATCGTCGATGGCTCGGCCATCTGGTGCCAAATGTTTTCCGAGCCGTCGGCCGGATCCGATCTGGCTAACGTGGCCACTCGCGCCCGCCGTGATGCCTCGGGCTGGCGCCTGACTGGGCAGAAGGTCTGGACGAGCCGCGCCGGGTACGCCACCTGGGGCATGTGCCTGGCGCGGACCGATCCGGAGGTTCCCAAGCACCAGGGGCTGACGATGTTCGCGGTCAAGATGGACGCGCCCGGCGTGATCGTGCGACCGCTCAGGCAGATGAATGGCGACCATCATTTCAGTGAGGTGTTCCTCGAGGACGCGGGCGTAAGTGACGTCGACAGAATCGGCGAGGTGGGGGAGGGCTGGAAGGTCGGCCGGACCGTGCTGGCCAACGAACGTAGCGGGATGCCGGGCGATGGCAGGTCGGCGGGGCCCGGCGGGACCCAGGCCGGCCCGCCCGCCTGGCTGGCCGAGCTGGCCGCGACCGGTGCGCTCGCCGACGACGTACTGCGGGACCGGGCCATGCGGGTCTACGTCAGCGAGTGCGTCGCCGACCTGACGCAGGCCCGCGCGGCGGCCAACGCCGAGGCTGGCCGGGCGCCGGGGCCGGAAGGTTCGGGGCAGAAGCTGCGCGCCGGCGCCGTGTTCCGGCAGCGCGCGGAGCTGATCAAGGATGCCGGGGGACTTGCCGGCCTGCTAAGCACGACGTCGGGCCACATCGAGTTCCTGACCGCGCCGTCGATGTCGATCCGCGGCGGAACCGACGAGATCCAGCGCACCATCATCGGGGAGCGGATCTTGGGTCTGGAACGCGAACCGAACCTGGACCAAGACAAGCCCTGGTCGCAGACGCGGTCCGGCTCGTGAGGCCGGCAGCCGGGTGTTATGCCGTGGCGGTCACGCCGAGCAGCGTCGCGAGCCGGCGGCGATGCTCCGCCGGGCCGCCGAAGAGCAGTTCCGACGACTTCGCCCGCCGGTAGTACAGGTGGGCCGGATGCTCCCAGGTAAAGCCGATGCCGCCGTGGACCTGGATGCAGCTCGCCGCCACCCGGGTGAAAGCCTCGGAGCAGCAGCTGTGAGCGATCGCGGCCGCCACCGCGAGCTGGTCGGCGTCCGCCTGCGCGTCGTCGGTCTGCCTGGCGGCCGTCCAGATGCCGTTGTACGCCGCGGACCGCGCGGACTCCACGTCGACAGACATGTCCGCGCAGCGGTGCTTGACGGCTTGGAACGATCCGATCGAGCGCCCGAACTGCGTCCGGATCCTCGCGTACTCGACGGAAATCTCCAGCATCCGCTGCGCGCTGCCGACCTGCTCGGCGGCCAGCGCGATCGTCGCGAGATCCCCCACCCGGGTCAGCACGCGGCGTGCGTTGCCCCGCTCGCCGAGGCGCTGCGCCTCGGTGCCGCGAAACTCGACGGCCGCGATCTTCCGGGTCAGGTCCATCGTGGGCAGCAGTGTCGTTGCGATACCCGCCGACCGGGCGTCGACGAGGTACAGGCCCGCCTCGTCTTGATCGCGGGCGGTCACCACGAAGATATCGGCGATGTGCCCGTCAAGCACGTAGCCGACGCGGCCGTCGATGCGCACCGTGTCCGCGCTCCAGGTCGCCGCCGGGACCGGGTGATCACGGCCGCCGAGCAGCCCGTCGTCGGCCACCGTGGCGAGCAGCGAACCCGAGCACACATCCGGCAGGTATTTACGGGCGGCGATTTCGTCGTCGGCGGTCATCAGCGCGGTGGCCGCCAAGACCGCAGAGGAGAGGAACGGACCGCAGTACAGCCCACGGCCAAGTTCTTCCATCGCCACGCCGAGATCGACGAAGTCGGCCCCCGATCCGCCGAGCGCCTCGGGCACGATCAGTCCCTGCAGCCCGATCTCCTGTGCCATCCGGCGCCAGACGGCCGGGTCGTAGCCGTCCTCGCTCTCCATCGCGGCCCGGACGGCCGACTCGGGGGCGTGCCGTTCGAGCAGGCCCCTGGTTGCGGCGCGAAGCGCATCGTGCTCCGCGGTGAAGACGAGATCCATCGGCTCTCCGATCTGGCTGATGCTCACCCCAGCATACCAAATAGATATATTAGTTATCTATATTAACGGAAAGGCAGGCCATGATCTCCACGCGATTCACCGAGATGTTCGGGGTTGAGCATCCCATCACCCAGGGCGGCATGCAGTGGGTCGGACGGGCCGAGCTCGTCGCGGCGGTGGCGAACGCGGGCGCCCTAGGCTTCCTCACCGCGCTTACCCAGCCGAGTCCTGAGGCGCTGGCCCAGGAGATTAACCGCTGCCGGGAGATGACCGACAAACCGTTCGGCGTGAACCTGACCATCTTGCCGACGATCAATCCGCCGCCCTACGACGAGTACCTCGAGGCGACCATCGACTCGGGGATCGACATCGTGGAGACCGCCGGCTCGAACCCGGAACCCCGGCTGGCGCTGCTGCATGCCCGCGGGGTTCGGGTGGTCCACAAGTGCACCAGCGTCCGGCATGCTCTCAAGGCACAGGCCATCGGGGTCGACGCGATCAGCATCGATGGTTTCGAGTGCGCCGGGCACCCCGGCGAGGATGACGTGCCGGGGCTGATCCTGATCCCGGCGGCGGCGGATAAGATCACCATCCCGATGATCGCCTCGGGAGGCTTCGCCGACGGCCGCGGGCTCGCGGCCGCTCTCGCGCTCGGCGCCGACGGCATCAACATGGGCACTCGCTTCATGGCGACGGCCGAGGCGCCGGTGCACGACGCGATAAAGCAGGCCATCGTGACCGCCAGTTCCACCAGCACCCAGCTCATCTTCCGTACGCTGCGGAACACGGCCCGCGTCGCGGACAACTCGGTGAGCCGGGAGGTAGTCGAGATCCTCAACGGCGGCGGCCAGTTCGCCGACATTCGCCACCTGGTGGCCGGCGCCCGCGGCCGCACCGTCTACGAGCTTGGCGATCCCGAGGCCGGGATCTGGTATGCGGGCATGTCACAGGGGCTGATAAACGACGTGCCGACGGTAGCCGAACTCGTGACCAGGATCGTGGCGGAAGCCGAAGCCATCATCACCGGCCGGCTCGCCCAGTTCATCGACCGCGCCAGCGCGGTGCCCGTTTCTCAATGAACGCCTGATGCGCCTCGGCCGAATCGTCCGTCGCCAGGGCGAGCATCTGGGTCCTGTTCTCCAGTTCGAGCGCGGCATCGAAGCTGAGGTCGAGCGCGGCCCACGCGGCCTTCTTCGTCATGGTCACGCCGAACGGGCTGTTGCGCGCGATCTGGTCGGCCACCGCCAGCGCGGCGGTGACCAGCTCACCGGGCTCGGTCAGCTGGGTGACCAACCCGATCTCGGCGGCTTCGGCCGCCGAGATCTCCCGGTTGGTGAGCATGACCTCGAACGCGCGCCCAGGGCCGATGATGCGCGGCAGCAGCCAGCTGATGCCGCACTCCCCGGCGGACAAGGCCAGCCGGGGCGCCCCGATCAGGAATCGCGCGTCACGCGTGGCGATCCGGATGTCACTGGCGAGCGCGAGCGCCATGCCTGCCCCCGCGGCGGGCCCATTGACCGCGGCGATCACGGGCAGACGGCAACCACGCACGGACCTGATCGTGTCCGCGAAGTGCTCCTGCCTGACATAGCGGCTGGCGGGACTGCGCTCTGACTTGCCCCGCTCGGCGGACCCCGCGATGTCGACCCCGGCGCAGAACGCTCGGCCCGCTCCGGTCAGCACGACCGCTCTCGCCTGGTCGCTCGCTGCCGCCTCGCGCAGTCCGGCGGTCAACTCGTCGAGCATCTCATGGGTCAGTGCGTTGAGCCTGTCGGGCCGGGACAGCCGAAGGACGGCGGTGGCCGGATTGGGCCACTCAACCAGCACAGATGCTTCCTCGTCAGGGCTCAGCACCGATCAGGCTCCTCTATAGGGGTCGCCGACCGCGCCGAAGCCGGCGAGTTCGAAGATAGCCCTAAGGCACCGCGGTCTACCAGCGACCGCGGTGCACGACCTCGCCGAACGACCGCCGGCTCGGGTGGTTGACCGGCGCCAGCGGCCGGTCAGCCGGGTAGCCGAGTGAAATCAGCAGGACCCAGTCGCGGTCCTCGGGAAAACCCAGCAGCTCACGGGCGAGCTGCAGGTCGGTGACACCGGCGTGGCAACTGCCGATGCCCAGATCGGCGGCCGCCAGCATCATGGCCATCGTCGCCTGGCCCAAGTCGAACTGGGCCCGGTGAAACTCGTTATCGGCCGCGGGGCCGATCACCACGATCGTCGCCGCCGAGTCGGCCACATGACCCGCCCCGCGCCACACGTGGGCGAGCTCGCGGAGCTGGCCACGCTCGGTGACGACGATGAAGTCCCAAGGCTGCCAGTTCTGTGAGGACGGAGACCGGCGCCCGGCCTCAAGGATCTGGTCCAGATCTCCCGCCGCGATCGGGCGATCAGCAAAAGACCGTACGTTGCGGCGGGCGGTAATGGCCTCCCAAGTCTGCATGACAGTCACACTGGTGGTGTGCGCCTAACCAGTCAAGACGATGAGCCTGCCGGGCAAGACCCGGCCCGTCACGAGCGGACAGAATCGGGCGACGGCCAGCGTGACTCGCCAGCGGACAGCACCCTGATCCTCGAAGGCATACGTGCGCTGCATGGTCGGCTGGATGAGTTCGAACTCCGGATCGCTCCCCCGGAACGCCCAAGCCAGGGCCAGGGACAACTGCCCGGCGAGGGCAGCAAGCCGAGCCCCATGCCGGCCTGGAAACGGCCCACCCAGGGCGAGGCCCGCTGGCAGGTCACGGTCGCCGTCGCGGCCGCGGTCGCGCTGCAGCTCCCGTTGCCCGGTCGGGTCGTCTTGGTGCGTCCGGTCTGGCTGCTGCCGGCCGTGGAGGGGCTGTTCCTGCTGGTTCTGGTGATGGCTAACCCGCGCCGCATCAACCGGGAATCCCGGCTGCTGCGACTGCTTGGCCTGACCCTTGCCGCCGTCCTCAGCCTGGCTAACGCCTGGTCGGTGGCCCGGCTGGTGACCGGGCTGGTAAACGGTACCGAGGGGGGCTCCGCCGGACCGCTGCTGGTCACCGGCGGAGCCATCTGGCTCACCAACATCATCGTCTTTGGCCTGTGGTACTGGGAGTTCGACCGCGGCGGTCCGGTGGCCCGGGCGGAGGGCACCCGCATCTACCCAGACTTTCAGTTCGTGCAGATGGCGAGCCCGGAGCTGGCTCCGCCGGACTGGGAGCCAACCTTCGGCGACTACCTGTACCTGTCGTTCACCAACGCCGCCGCCTTCAGCCCGACCGATGTCTTGCCGCTGTCCCGCTGGGCCAAGATGGGCATGACGGCACAGGCCACCGTCTCGATCGTGACCGTCGCCCTCGTGGTGGCCCGGGCCGTCAACATCCTCAGGTAGCCGGAGCCGGGTGGCCGGCGGCTGTGATCTGGCCGTGGAGTGTTTTCAGGGCGTCGACGTAGATCTCGGAGAAGGTGGGGAAGGGCTGGATGACGTCGCGCAGCACGTCGATCGGTACCTGGGCGCGGATGGCCAGGGTGG
>Ga0302324_100013679_pt1 | contig 16423 bp, 13 predicted proteins | sample Palsa_T0_1_FD_201949 | JGI IMG/M metagenome (GOLD analysis project Ga0302324, IMG submission 201949) | Peat permafrost microbial communities from Stordalen Mire near Abisko, Sweden - Palsa_T0_1 | ecosystem: Environmental > Terrestrial > Soil > Palsa > Peat permafrost | place: Sweden: Abisko...
TGACGGCAAGAACGGCGTGTTAGGATTGATCGGGCAAAGCAAGCCCGCCCCCTCCTTCTTTCTTTTCTTCTATATTCGAACCACTAGCAGAGCCTCGCTCGAGAGGCACCTGGCGATGGAGTGCTCACGTGGGTTTCGATGGTTACCGTCGTTCGTAAGTCCGTGCTGCCGACACCGGCAGAGGTTCCGGAGCGGTTGAGGGAGGCAGCGCAGGCCGCCGCTGCCATTTCTTTGCGCGAGCCACGGCTCGCGGGTTTTCCGCTGTTCTTCACCGACTCGATGGACATCATCGAGCCGGTGGTGGCTTTCCTCCATGAGCACGCCATCCAGCGTGCGCATACCGCAGACACTCTGCGGACCTACGCCGAGATCCTTTTCGACTGGTTCGATACGCTCGAACAGAGTTCGATTGCCTGGGACCAGGTTGATGGTGCGGATCTGGTCATGTATCGCAACCGTATGCTCAAGCAGCCGAGTCCTCTCACGGGTCGGGCCTATTCCATCCGAACGATCAACCACCGTGTGCGCGGCGTCCTGCGCTTTTATGGGTGGGCGGTTCGTAATGGCTGGCTCAAGGCGTCACCGTTAGCAGAACGATCGACAAGTTTCGCTGTGCCGCACCGCGAGCAGTGGCGGTACGCGAAGAACCCGGATCGCGGTGTCTTTTTGCTTAAGCAGTTCGAGAGCCTGCCTCAACCATTGAACCCGGCCCAGGCTCGAGAGCTCCTCGCACAGCTGGCACCGCCCTATGACCTGATGGCGCGGTGGCAGCTCTACACGGGATTGCGGGTCAGCGAGCTCCTCCGGTTGACTGTACACGACGTGCTCAAGCACAAGGCGGTGCTCCGACCGCGGCGAAGGGCGACTCATTTCACCGTCAGATTGACGCGGAAGGGTCGCAAGCAAGGGTACGTGATCGCCTCGGAGAGTTTGATTTCGGAGACGGACTCGTACATCGAGCTGCATCGCGCGGGTTGGATCCATCGCTCCTCTCGGCGCAACCCCGCGCCGGTTGAGACTCCGCTCTTCGTCGGGCCACGGGGCCGCGCTGTCGGCAAGAACACCTATCAGCAGGTAATCCGTCTCACAGCGGAGCGATGCGGCTTTGTCGCAACGTCGCACCAGCTGCGTTCAACGTTTGCCTGCATGATGCTCGCGCGGCTCGAGCAGCTGGCAAAGACAGGCGAGCCGATCAACCCGCTGCTCATCGTCAAGGTGCTCATGGGGCACGAGCACATTGATACCACCGACCGCTATCTTCGCGCTGTTGCCGTGGATACTCATGTCCTGGTTGACGTCCTCGATTCGTTGCTCCCCGCGGGGGACGCGCGGTGAGGCGTCGTCCGCGCATGCAGCGGGCACTCCCACGCTCCGGACCACCGTCTATTTCGGCTATCCGACACATCCCATTCGATGCGCCTCGACTGGTACGGAAGACCACGATCGATTTCCGAGTGCTTGGGTTGCCCAGGGATGTTCAAGATGCCCTTGCGGATGCATTTTGGAACCACGCCGGCCCCCGCGGCACCGAAGCCATTCACCTGCAGTGGCACCACTTGCGTCGCTTCGCGCGTTTTGTAGGAGAGACGGGCAGTGTTCGGCGGCTTGCAGATATAGATCGAGGACTCTTGCTGCGTTACGTCGAGTGGTTGAACCAACAACGCACTGCCCTTGGCTCTCCAAGCAAGAAGAGTTCACGAGCAGTGGCCTATACAGTGCTCCGGAAGCTCCTGCAATGGCTCGAGCGATGCCGGCCGGGACGGATCGAGCCGATCAACTACCCATACAATCCGTTTCCGGGCCGGCGTCGAGAGGCACAACCGCGTCCACGTCTCGCGATCCAAGACCTGCGTGCGATTTTGCGAGCCTGCGAGGAGGATATCGCAAAGAGCCGAACGCTCCGCCTGCAGACCGAGGAGGAGCGCCGGCGCGCCCCGAAGGGCATCGGCCAGCGTCTGGATCCGACGACTGACGCTCTCATGCCGTATTTCATTGCGATCCTTATTCACACGGCGGGGAACCCTTACTCCATTGCAGCCTTGCGCACGGATTGCCTACGACCGATGCCGCTCCTCGATGATCGTGAGATGCTCATTTGGGAGAAGCCACGCGCGAGCAGCTTGCAGCGCCGCGCATTTCGCCTGGATTCTCCCTTCGAGCCCCCGGCGCTCGTCCGCGATCTTCTCGACTGGACTTCACGGCTCCGGCGCCGGATCGATTCGGCGCTGCGCGCGCGGCTGTTCCTCTATCACGGCCACAACGGGATCGCGTCGCTTTCGCCGAGGAACCTCATCTACGCGCGGCGTCGGTTCGCCGAGCGCCACGAGTTGCCTGATTTTGAGCTCGCGGCGCTGCGGCCGTCCGTGCTTACTGCCTTCTATCGAGCGTCGGGAGATTTGAACCAAGTCCGCTCGATCGCGAACCACGCGCATCTTTCGACAACGGTGTCCTATGTCGAGAGCCCTGAGGTTCAGGCCCAGAACCGCGCCCGAGTCGCGACACTACAGAGCGCGTTTATCGGCCATGTGCGTGAGCCCGGGGGCGGCCGCGCCGGGGTGCCGAGCGCACAGATTGTGCGACCGGTTGCGACTCCGGTGGGCGAAGCTGTATCGATGTTCGGATTCAGCTGCCTGGATCCCTTGGCCGGAGTGGCGCCCGGCAGCCGACCGGGCGAGCTTTGCACCAACTTCTTGGGCTGCCTCACCTGCCCGAACGCGGTTCTCGCGCGCGATACGCAGACATTAGCGCGACTCCTGCAGGCGCGCGACCATCTGCGAGCGGCAAGCTCGCAGATCCATCCCGCTCGGTGGGCGGCGATCTACGCGCCACAGCTGGCGATTCTCGAACACGACATTCTGGCCCGCTTCGCCTCGGACGAGCTCATGCAGGCGAAGCGGCTTCAAGGGACGCTCTGCAGTCTGCCGCCGCTGCAATGACCAAGATCTCGCCTCATCGCGCCCACGATTCGACGCCGGCGGCCGAGGATCGGCGCGCACGAGACTGGTTTCTGCGTGATTCGACGTGGAGCGATGCCTGCTGGATATTTGTGCCGACCAGTGCGCTCGAGGAGGAGTCCCCGGTACGCATCCGCTGGGACTTCGACCTGCGTAAGGCCGACCCGTTTACCAGCCGCTCTCACACTCAGCTATTAGAGCATTCGCGGCGCCTGATTGCGATCATCCGAAGCCGCTCTCTAACCAGAGGGCTTCCGCAGCGGGCGACTACGGCTCGGATCTACTTCATACGCCTCCGGTTGCTCCTTCGTTGGATGATCGAGGAAGGGTTCATGTGCTTTTCCGAGCTCGATGACGTTGCGCTCCGGCGCCATCGACACGACATTGCAAGTCGCCGTGGCCGCAACGCTCGGTTGCTGTCGCCAGGTACTCTGGAGTTATCCGTTCGCCTACTCGTGTACCTTCACCGCTACCGCGCCGAGATCGGCGATGGCCTCTGTGTCGATCCGTGTCCCGGCCAATGCGCGCACGCACTGGTCGGCGTGCCAAAGCTTCAAGGCGGGTCGCTTCCCTACACCCCGGATGTGATCGCGGTACCCTTGGTTCAGGGCGCCATCGAGCTGCTCGAGGTGTCGGCGATCGACATCCTGGCCGCACGCGAACGCTACATCTCTGCCTGCGCGCAGTTTATCGATCGGGGTGTTCGATGGGATTCCTGTCGACAGTCGGTGCTCGAAGCGGTGCAGAGTCGCGTCATTCGTCTGCCCTCGGGTGATCGAACGGTGCAGGATCTCGCGGAAGTCAGCACGCTCACGAGCCTGTTGTATTCGGCCTGTTTCATTGTGATTGCTTATCTGGTCGGCGCGCGCGTGAGCGAGATCGTACGCCTCCAAGCAGGTTGCATCCGCACGGTGAGCCCGGATGGGACCCAGGAGCTCGCGGTCATTGTTGGATCGATCTACAAGCATGAGACCGGCTACGGCGGGCGGACCCACGAGTGGGTCGTTCCGCCGCCGGCCATTCACGCCATCAGCGTGCTAGAGGCGCTCTCAGAGCCGCACCGGCGGCGCTCGGGACGCTCGCAGCTATGGCTGCGGAGCCGTGTTCACCGCCGCGGCTCCTTTGAGTGGCGACCGGACAGCCGGGCCCCCTTGAGCGTGGCGAACACGAAGCGCATATGCTTAGGGCTTGACCGACTCGTTGCTTGGCTGAAGCTCCCGCCTTACGAGGGCGGACCCTGGCCCCTCTCGACACATCAAGGCCGGAAGACTTTTGCCCGTTTCGTGGCGCTACGCGATCGAACCGGGCTGTTCGCGCTCGCTCAACATTTGGGCCACAGAGACCGCAGCGTCACCGACAAGGGTTATGTCGGTAACGACTACGCGCTTCATGAAGAGATCGAGCAACACATTTTGGAGGAGTCTGTCTCGGCGTGGGAGGAGATGCTCAGCGCACCAGCGCTCGGCGGCCGCGGCGGTAGCCACATCATCGCGAAGCGTCCCCGCTTTCGCGGGCGCAGGATGAAGCAGGACCTTCGTAGCTTCGCGCAGATTCTGGTTCAAGCCGGCCTCACGCTCGGGGTCTGCGACTGGGGATACTGCATCTATCGACAAGAACATAGCGCCTGTCTCGGGAGTAATGTGGGACCCAACCCCGTTTACCGCGAGCCGTCGACCTGCGGACGATGCCGCAACTTTGTCGTCAGCGACAAGCATAGACCGTACTGGCAGGGGCAGGTTGAACGCCATCAGGCTTTGCTTAATGAGCCGGAGCTCCCGCGGCAGACACTCAAGATTGCTAGGGAGCGCCTGACGAGAGCTACGAAGATCTTGAACTCGCTCGCTGGGCCTCGAGGGAGAGATTGATCATGGCCGAGATTCATCCAGATCGAACACCGGCGGCCGCGACTCGCCTTACCAAGGCCTTGGAAGTGCTAAAGCGACGCATAGGAGACGGTGATATCGGTCAAGGTGCGACGATCTCGGAGCTTTGCCGATTGTCTGGCGTTTCGCGTAACGCGATCTACCGATATCACCCCAAGATCCTCGCCGAACTCCGCCGACAGCAGGGTCGTTCCTCATCGCCACCCGGCGCCTGGGCAAAGCCGTCAAGTACCACGGACCTGGCCGCGATCCAAGAACAGCTCGCAAAGGCCATCGCGTTGGTCGATCACTATTATGCTGCCTACCGCGAGGCGCGTGCGCTCCTCGATCGGCGTGACCGGCAACTCGCGGAGCTGCGTCGGAAGCTCGATAGCGCACCGGTTGTCGTGCGTCACCGAAGAGGATGATAGGTTTGATCGGGCACGTAGTGGCCGGAGGCCAATGCCCGAGAGGCAAAAAATTGGGTCTCCTTATAATGTGCTGGCGCCCGCCAGCACATTGATTCCAAAGCTCCACACCCAAGTACCGCCTCGTCTGACGTAGATCGACGAACCCCATACGGGCCATACTTCCTGCCCAAAGCATTTCCCATCGACGGTCGCCCGCAGGGTGAGGATGCCGAAGTCCGGCGCGAACATCGTCGCCTTCGCACCGGCGATTTCAAATTTTTGTACGTCGCACCCCTCGCCGGACCACGCTTTCAATGTTTCTGTCCGAGTCCCAATATGATCGCCGAAGATGTCTATGAACTGAACGTCCGTACCCACCAGCTCACCGAGACGCTTGGCATCGCGATACTTCCACGCGGTCCAAAGCGCCGTTTCGCGAACGAGTAGCCCTTGTGTGTCAGCGTCGCTGCGCGTGGGGCCGCCAGTCCAATCGTTACTGGAGGCGGGTTTGGTCGCTTTCATTGGATCGACGATCGCCGACTGGGCTCGAAAGGCTGCCTTCCACTGCCTGTGCTCGCGGACATAAACGGTCGCGGTGTAACTTGCCGGCGGAAGCTCCTTACCGCCACATAGGCCGTCCACTTCCGTCTTGTGGGTGAGTACCGCCGCATCGGATGTTAGTGGGCTGACCTGTTCGTTCGATAATTGGTAGCTGACGATCCGGCAGTCCGCGCCGCTAAACGCGCGCGCCGCCGAGGTTTTATCGAGCCTTCCCGAGGAGCCCCAGCCGACAAACCTCTCGGACAGGAAGCTCGTCCAAAACGCTCTGTCACCAGTCTTCCACGCCTCGAAGGACTGGCGCTCGAGCGCGCCAAGTGTGCCCGCCAGATCTTGACCGTCGCCCGGCGCCGCTTTCGCCTCCCCGCCCCACACGGATAACGCGACACTTCCCCCGATCGCCAGCAGGGCCGCTAATGCGACGGCAAAATGTTTGAACATATGCTCATCCCCCCAGAAGGCGTTATTAGTGCAATCCAACGATATTGTGAATGCCAGCTAAACGAAAAGCCACTTTGAGCATAGTGAGGCCATTCGTGGCGGGTCGTGTCAGCTCTAGGCTTAGGCACGAGTGCGCGGTTCACGCGTGAGTTCGCTAGCAGCACCCTGAACAGATTCTTGATCAAACCTAACGCGTGGTAGGCTAAAAGGAACCAGGCAATTCAGTTTTTCTTTCTCGCTGCATTTGCGACAAGGGAGTGGCACGGGGGCGAGGCGCGCCCAGAGTCCGTGAGGGTGCGGTGCACGAACCGAACGACAACTGTGGAATCGGAGGCAAGGCGGGCTCACTCCCTCAACTCGTCATATCGGAGCGGCACCGCGAGATAACGATCGGCGACGCTATATATGTTAACTATAATTAATGTGGAGGAAATCCGATCGCAGACCAATTGAGCGGATCATCAAACGCGCAGTGATCGCATTGCCGAGGTGAATTATGCGGCGTTTATTCTCGTGGCAATTTTTGGCTTTGCTGCTGATTGCAACGATGGCGTGCGCTCGAGACAATTCCGGCCAGAGCTTTCAACCTTCCAGCGGTCCGACCGTGACGGCCCCGAAACCGCCCACCGATGGGGAGTTGGCGGGAGACAGCCTATCTCAATTCGTCACGCATCACGCCACTGACCACTATTTCAATACCGGCGTGACAGGCAGCCTTGCGCGTTGGATTGGAGAAAAGCGGAGTGTCTGCCCGCTAACAAAGGGGCTCAATCCTGAACAGGATGACTATGTCACGGCACGAATTCGTGCGCTCGCCGAGTACGTTGGCGCGCCGGTGCAACCGGGCCCGCAATGCGAATACAACGTGACGATTCTGTTCACGAACAACCCCCATGTAGAAATGGATGAGGTTTTCAAATGGGCGACGGTCTACTTTCGTAACAGGTACTCGGGAGGGACGAGGGATCTGATTAAATTTAGAAGCGACCATGCGATTCAGGGCTGGTACTTGATGGGTGGCACCCTTAACAACGACTTGGCATTTGCGCACCTTGACGTTCTGCCCATTTGGCCGCAGATCACCCAGCATTACGCCGCCAGTGGCACTTTAGGGACGCATTTGGGCGGTGGTGGCGGGGGCGGGAGCATTGGCGCGGTCATCCTAATCGTCGACACAACGAAAGTCGTCGACTACAGCATCGGTGCAATTGCTGACTACTTGGCGATGTTGAGCTTGTCCGTGGCGCAATCCCCTGACCATTGCGATCCGCTGCCGAGCATACTGGACTTGATGTCGTCGAGCTGCGATACGCGCGAAGCGCCTACTGGAATAACGGCGGGCGATTTGGCGTTCTTGAAGGCGCTGTACTACAAAAACACAGGCGTGAGTCGATCGCTCACAAGATCCCAAATTCAGGACAATATGGTGCGGGAGTTCAAGAGTCACTGACTCGGATGGCAAAATGGTCCCGGGACTTCTACTCGAATTACTTTGCCGGCTGCGCGACTTACTTGAATGGTGAGAAAGTCTGGGATCCGGTGTCGTACGGATCACGTTCGGTCAGGATCAGTAGCCGGCGAGTGCCGCTGCGGTTTAGAAAAACGAAGCCAAATCGGGCATGTGTTCAGCTTGTCAGCCTTCTTCGGTGAGTCGCCGCAAGGTCTTGGTCATGGACTTTGCCAAGTCGACGGAGGGCTCGAGGCGCTGGCATTCAATAACCTTCCATTGCAGAAGAAAACAATGTACCGCGCCGCCTTCGCGCCAGCGTAAACGTTGTGGTTGTATCTGGCCATCGCGGAAGTTTCGCCGACCGCGAAAGGAACGTCTATTCAGTAGTTGGAGGGGGAGATACTGTACGAAAGCGGTCGCGCCAGAATTGCGCCATGGGTTAGCCGCACGCCGACGAACGCCCGGACACGAGTCCAGGCCGGTCCGCGACCGGAGCAGGAGAGCGTAGCGGAAAGCGGAGCGACGCGGGCGCAACGGAGGCTAGGCGCCCCCCGCAGTCCAGAAGGTGAGTCCACAACTATGTGGGTCCCATATAATTCGATCAATGTTTCTTCCAGGAGAGCCCATGAAAAAGTCTCAATACAAGACTCTTGTGCTGCCATTCCGCGTCGGCATCTTCAAGCAGGGTGTGCCGGACATCAAAGCCGCACTGGATGCCGAGGGCGGGGAGGGCTGGCAATTCAAGCAGATGATCCTGCCGTCCAGCCAATGGGGCACCTCCGACAGCATGTTGGCGATCCCGGAGCGCACAATTGAGTAGTGGCTTCTGAGTTCCGACCGAGTGCCAAGACGAAGGTGGTTCTTCGTATGAAACGATCATTCATTTCGATGACGCTGGGCGCGCTAGGCGTAGCCGGCGCATTCCATTTAAGTCGCGCCCAAGATTTTGATTCGGGAGGGCGCGGCGAGAACGTGGCGCGTTGCAGTTCCGGTAAACCCGATCTCGTTGCTGCCGTGGCTGCTTGCACCAGACTTCTTGCCGACCGACACTTGGAAGATCTGACTCAATTGGCCGCCTTGCGCAATAGAGGCGCATTTTATTCTGAACAAAACGACTTCGCCCAAGCGATCGCAGATTTTACTGCAGCCTTACAGTTGACTGGAAATCACCGGATAAGAGCCGATATATTTTGGAATCGCGGACTAACCTACTTTCGGAAGGGCGACGACGCGGATGCCCTATCCGATTATAACGACGCTCTGAAGTTCGATCCAAAGCTGAAATCCGCGTATATCGATCGCGCGGCCATCTACATCAAGCGCGGCGCCGACGACTACGCCGTTACCGACCTTGACCAGGCGATTCGGCTCGATCCGAACGGTATGGAAGCCTATCTTGTTCGGGCCTCGATCCAGGTTCGGCACGGTAACTACGTGGGCGCCATCGCCGACTACTCGAATGCTATTGCGCTAGATGCGAAGAATGCGGCAGTGTGGCGCGACCGCGGTGTTGCCTTCCAGGCGGCGGGGGATAACGAGCGCGCCGCGGCAGACGCCGCAGAAGCTCTTCGACTAGATCCCGGCATCTCGACGACCCATGCGGGGCTTGCGCCGGACGTTCACAGTTCTGGCAAGGAAGCACAGACAATTGCCGAGTACAGCAGCACTATTCGTCTCAAACCAGGCGAAGCGCTGAACTTCAAGAATCGGGGAGACAGGTATCTGGCAAGCGGCGACCATGACCGTGCCATCAGCGATTTCAACCGAGCTATAGAGATCGACTCGAAGTTGGTGTCAGCCTACTTGAATCGGGGAGTCGCTTATTTCGAAGAGTCAGATTGGAACTCTGCCATTGCGGATTTCACTACTGCGCTCGCGATTGACGCGAATCAGCCTGCGGCGTATGTAAACCGTGCACAAGCCTTTGCCGCTAAGCACGATCGTTCGCGCGCAATCGCTGACTTTACGGAAGCAATACGGATTGATCCGCATGCAATGGTTGCCTATCGGAAGCGCGCCTTCGTTCGGCTGGAATCAGGCGACTACGAAGGGGCAATTGAGGACTACACGCACGTGCTTGGGAGCGACTCAAAAGACGCCGAGGCACTTCGAGGCCGCGGGCACGCACTTCTTAAGAAACATGACCCCGAAGGAGCAATTGCCGACCTAACGGCCGCGATAGCGCTCAACCCGAGGGACATCGTAGCCTATCGCTACCGCGCATTGGCGTACGACTCCAAGCGAGATACGAGACGAGCGGATAAAGATTTCGCCATGGAGCGGCAACTCGAGACGGCCGCTCGTTAGAAATTCGAGCGGAAGGAAACAAAGCCGCCGATCCTAAAGCCGACGGCGGAGTCGCCTTAGGCAACGACTCGCCTAAAGTTCGCGCGCCTCCTCGGTGTAAGCGGAAATGGTCTCGTCAGCAGCGAGATGTCACGCTCGACGGGGCCCAATTTCGATTCATCTTGCAGTGTCGATCCGGCCAGTGTTAGCTGGATGCATGAATGACCATAAACAAGCATTGCAATGATTGGCGTAGGAGTAGATTTCGGCACCTCCAATTCGACGATAGCCTGGTTCGATGGGCGTCAATTGCGCTTCGTGGCAATCGAGACAAACAGTCCGATTCTTCCCACTGCAGTACACTTAAGCAAAGAGTATGAGGGCACTACCGGTGGCGCGGCCATCGAACGCTACGTGCAGGAGAACACCGCGCGTTTGGTGCATCTCGTACCGGAGATTCTGGGGCAGGCAGCCAGGTCAATCGAGAACAGCAGCCCGGAGCACGAGATCAGCGAATTGACTACGTCCAGGAATGTGGTGTTCGGTCCGCTCACGGACCACGGTTTGCCCGGGCGATTGTTTCTGGGGCTAAAGCGACTGCTCGGCAATCCGGCCATCGACCGGATCTTCGTCTTCAATCGGCCGTATCGCTTGGTGGCGCTATTGACCCCGGTGCTACTGCGATTACACGAGGCAGTTGAAGAGGAGTTGCGTGCGCCGGTTTCGCAGGCACACATCGGGCGCCCGGTGAACTTCGAAGGCGCAGAGTCTTCAAGAAACTCGCTGGCCGTCAGTAGGCTCAGGGAGGCCTGCGCGCACGCTGGCTTTCGTACGATTGAATTCTATCCGGAACCTGTTGCCGCCACGTTGAGCTTCCTGTGGCAGCGGCGCTTGACGGGCAATGGCACAGTGCTGACTGTGGATTTTGGCGGTGGTACGCTCGACCTCAGCGTGGTCCGCTATTCCGGGGCAAAGTTTGAGGTTCTATCGACCAGAGGCGCAGATCTCGGCGGCGACCGCATCGATCAATTGATATTTCGCCGATTACTGTTCCCGCTTTTAGGTGAAGGTCAAACCTGGTCGCGCCAGATTGATGGCCGCACTGTCGAAACGCTATTTCCCTTCAACGAATATGAGGAAGGTATTCTCAATTGGGCCATCACCCATACCCTCAACCAAAACAGATACAAGACGCGCCTCACGGAACTCATCGCGGGCGGGAACGCAGCGTCCGTACAATTCCAACGTCTCAAAGATCTCATTAACTACAACTATAGCTATAGTGTGTTCAGCGCGATTAAAAGAGCGAAGGCGGAACTATCGACCCGGGAATCAGCGTCGATCGAAATCCCGGAATTGAACTTGTCCGTAACCTTCACCCGAGCGCAACTGAACGAAATCCTGGCTCCCATGATGGCTCGCTTGAGCGAACTCATTTATCAGGTGGTTGGCCGAGCGAACTTGCCCTTGAATAGGATCGACCTGGTCGTGAGAACCGGGGGATCCTCACAAATTGTTGCCGTCAGGCAATTGTTGGAAGGGTTGTTCCCCGGCAAGGTGACGGAGCATGATCCTTTCACCAGTGTCGCCGGCGGTCTGGCGATCGCTGACTATCATGGGTACGGTTGGGAATGAGGGCGATCCCGCGAAGGCACGCAGCATCTCCTCCCAAAGCGATGGGCGCCTCGACGCGAGGCGCCCGTAGTCACCGCGCGCGTGCACGCTTTTCGCGGTGAAAAAGCCAAAGCCTTCGAATGGCTTAGCCGTGCCTTCAATGATCGAGGTGGAGATTGATCTCAAGACAGAGGGTGGGTTTATTTAATCGCTCACTGAAAGATGCGCGAAATAATTGGGGACTTTTGGGACGAAGCGGCTGATACCGGGGACCAGCTAAACGCGCCTATGGATCTCCTTCTGCAAATGAGTTTTCATGCGTGCAGCACCGCCTTTTTCTGTCTGAACTAGTTACTGGACTAATTGACCGCTTCTATTTCTGGGCAATTTACCAATTCTTCGAGTCACCATGACGCTGAAAGTGCTTATCGTTGACGATGAATGCCAAGAGCGTACTTCGCTTATCGAATTGTGCGAGCAGCGCGATGATGTGGAGATCGTCGGACAGGCGGAATCGGGGCTCGCCGCGCTGCGAGCAGCGGACGAACTATGCCCGGACGTCATGCTTGTCGATGTGGAGTTGCCCGATATGTCGGGGTTTGACCTCCTGAGCGCCGCGCATCGGCAGACTGGACCTTTGAGTATCATCGTCACCGGTGGCCCGGATAACGCGGCGGCCGCATTGGCGGCCGGCGCGCTCGACTATCTCCTCAAGCCAGTCGACGCGGCACGTCTGAGTCAATCGCTCGAGCGTGCCCAGCACCGCCGGCAGTCACCGCGCGCGCGCGCCGCCATATCGCAGTTGGGACTGCCCGACTTTGGAGAGCCCCGGCGGTCGCACGACAAGTTGCGATTCTTAGTCGGTGAACGCCAGCATCGTTTATACCCGCTGGAAGTTGAAAAAATAGACTACATTGAAGCGCACGGCAACTATGTGACAATGCGCCGGGGAACTTACGACTACATTCGGCGAGATTCACTCAAACGCTTGGCCGAGGACTTAGCTGACCGGGGTTTTGTCCGAATTGAACGGTCTTTGCTCCTGAATGTTCGGGCCATTGCCTATGCGCAAGTCGCCAATCACGGAACGTTTGCATTCACTTTGTCTTCTGGGGCCTGCATTCAATCGAGTACGTCGTATCGCGACGTCATACTCGATGTATTACCGCTGATGCCGCTGTCCAGGAGAAAAGAACGAAGCAATCTGAAACGCTCCGGTGAATGGTAATCTCTCACGCCGGTGCAAGGGATTGCCCCACGTTCGTGTGACGGCGCCCACACACTCGACCTCCTGATCACTGGAGAATTGGGTTTGCTCCCCGAGAGAGCGTGCTTCGTCCCATAGTTGCCAACAAAGGGGCGCGAGCCTGCTAGCTTTGAGCAATGAAGTTAGTGGATCGTCTCGCACAATGTCACACGCCGCTTATTGTTAAGGACGCGGCCGACTTCACCTTGAGCCATTTAAACGGCGCGGCTGAATTCGCGAGCCGGGTGGCGCACTCGCCCATACGTTATGTGCTTAGCGACGATCTGACGCAGCTCTGCACCGTACTTGCCTATTCGAAGGGCTCGCGCACCGTCACGTGTGCCGATCTCCTACATGTCCCCGCGGAAACCGTTTGGGTGGAATGGCGCGAGGCGCCATGGCGGGCAGAACTCGAGCGCCACGGGTTCCCGATTAACGCCGCGGATACCGCATGCTCCGGTCGCCGCGGCGCCTTTATCCAGTCATCGACCGATGGGCGCCGCGGCTTGATCCGCACGTTTTGGAGCGATAAAGAGATCGCAACGGACGTGCTGGCGAGCAGTATGGAGGCCTACTTTGACTTTGATACGCCCGAGGGCGAGGAGCCCCGCGCCGCGGACGATGATCATCGTCCGACGGTGTGCGTATCGGATGGCGAAGACGGCGATCTGCTGCAACGATGCTTCAGATTTCGCTATGAGCGCAGCTGGGATGCGTACTACAAACAGGCGCGCTGCTCTCAGGCAACAAAGCAGGCCATTACGCGGCATGCGCTCAGTACGATTGCGACCGATATACCCGTGCTGCTGGCCTTTCTACTGCTTCTGGGCGTCCGCTCCGGGGTATGCCACCGCCCGCAGAGCTTCGCGCAACTGAATCGCTCAAGGGCAAGATCCGGAAAGTTGCCGCTGCTCGATCATGTGGAAGTACACGCACCGGTACTACCGGCATATCGCTTTGGCGGCGCCGAAGGCAACGGCATCCGAACGCGCCCGCGCAGGCTTCATCATGTTCGCGGTCACCTGGTGCGTCGCGGTAACAAGATATTTTGGCGGATTCCGCACTTACGTGGAAATTCTCGAGCGGGCGCAATCCGCACGCGCACGGTAACGTGGACGGTCGGTGAATCGAAGCCCTCGGTTGGCTAGGGGCCCGATTATGCCCGTCAATGATAGAGCGCACCGGTGCCCGCAACGTGCGCGCTTGGGCGTGAGGCTTGGAATCGAACCGCTCGCGAGGGGCAGCCGCTGCTTTATATGACGAGGCTCATTAGGCATACGGACAGCCAAATAGCGGAGATTCTGCGTGAAGCGCGCAAGACTTCCATCAACGAAGCCGCGACGAAGTATAAAATCAGCGTGGCAGCGATCCACTCCTGGTACAGTAGATTCGGCCATTTGAGCGCTGAAGAGATTAGGCGATTTCGCCATCTTAAGTTGGAGCATGCCAGGCGACGAAGATTCATTCTGAAATAGGAGCGCTGGGTTAGCCGTCAAAGGCCAGTCACATCCGACCTAATGTGAGCTGCTCAAGACGCGCGCGGACTTTGTCGCGGAATCCTTGACTGCTTGAAGCTGTGGTACCGCCTCTCAGCAAAAGAACATAGTCGCCGCGCAATGTGCGCTTTACTTCGCACACATGGTTGATATTAACAACGCAAGAACGGCTGATGCGCAGTATCGGTTGCGAGCGCATCGCTTCCGCGGCATTTTGCAGCGTTGTGCGCGCCTGGAATGTCTTGTTCTCGACGCGCAGCACCACGTAGTTGCGATCCGCTTCGAGCGCTTCGATCTGCGCGACGTCGATCATATGGCGATGCCCGTCGGCCTCGGCGAGCAGGCGCGGACGCGTCTCTTTGAGGGATCGCGAAGCCCGTTCGAGCTGCGCAATCAAACTCGTCAGGACGGTTTCGCGTTCAGAAACGCTCTGCGTGCTGTAACGTTGTCGAGCTCGCAGCAGCATGTCCCGAAAACGCTGCTCATCGAATGGCTTAATGAGATAATCGACCGCGTTGACTTCAAACGCCTCGCGGGCATAGTGATCATACGCCGTCACGAACACGATTAACGGTATTGCGGGCGGCGCAAGGGAGCGCGCCAGGTCCATTCCGGAAGTAGCACCGAGCTGCACGTCCAAAAATAATAGATGCGGAGACCGACGACGGATCGCGGCGAGCGCCGTTGCAGCGTTTGCATATTCGCCGATGATAGTCAGATCCGCTTCTGCTTCGCAGCATTCTCGCACCGTTTGGCGTGCGACGCGCTCATCGTCCACGATCATGACATCCATTTGTGCCCCGAAGCATTGGCAACGCTCGGCTTTGGCGACAATTCATTCAACATCGGAAGCGTAATCCTCGCAGTCCATTCTCCGAGAGCGGTTGGCCCTGCAGTGAAGGACGCATCCGCCCCGAATTGCACGGCGAGGCGCTCGCGGACATTATTCAGGCCGATGCCATCGGGGCCGCCTGTGCTCCCCTTCGCGGTGCTGTTGATCACGCGCAATATCACCGCGCCATCGTGAGCTTCCACCTCGACTCGCACCAACACCGCGGCCTCGTGACCCGCAAGCCCGTGAACCACGGCATTTTCCACCAGCGGCTGTAGTATCAAGCTCGGGACCCAGAGATCCGAAAGGTCCGCGACCGGTGGTAGCACGATCGTTAGGCGCTCCGCAAAGCGCTGCTGTTGAAGCTCTAGATAAAGTCGAACAAAAGTCAACTCTTCGGGCAATGACACAAAGTCGCATTGACTTGCGCTGAGCAGACGACGCAGCAGGTCGGCCAGCTGCACGACCATGGCTCTTGCCACTTGCGGCTCCTTATTGATGTGTCCGCGAATGGTGTGCAGAAGATTGAACAACGTATGCGGCGAGAGCTGCATGCGCAGCGCGGCGAGCCTCGCGTTAGTCCATCCTTGCTCGAGACTCGAATTGCGTACCTCCGCGTCGCGCAATCGTTGGTAATAAGCGAATCCAGTGACCAGCACAATACCGAAGCAGTAGGTCATGAAGAACATAACGAAGCTAGCGGTCCACAGCGCCACGACGACCCGGGGCATTAATGCCCCCCAAATGAGGAATTCAGACAATGCCATGGCGTAGTATGAGAGCGCCGCGAAGATCCCACCCAGCAGTATCTGCACCGGTATACGATTTACCGGTGCCCATCCAATTCGCAGCGATAGGGAAAAGCACAGAACAAGGATCGGGAAAAGCAAAAGATGCTGCAGAACACGCTCATTCGAGTTAATGAACATAACTGTCTTGAACACTTGGTCGGCGTTGACCTGCATGCTGTAGCCATACAAAACGTCAGTGAAGGTGACAAACAGCCAGAAGCCGCCCGCGAGCATCAATAAGACTTTGAATGACACCCGCGGGAGGGAACCCACCGCAGCCTTTGTGAGGCTCCTAGAGGGTGCAACGCTTAGCGATAGGCCCGGCAGAAAAGACCGTGATTTGATGTTGGCGACCATGCGTTAGCATACCGCCGTCGGAGCCGCAGCGCTGTATGACCTTGAGCATTTGGCGGGACGACCTAGTCGATATGCGGGACGAACCAGCGTAAGGCTCGCGTGGGTGCCTTTGACATTTTATGCGCG
>Ga0302324_100013680_pt1 | contig 16423 bp, 12 predicted proteins | sample Palsa_T0_1_FD_201949 | JGI IMG/M metagenome (GOLD analysis project Ga0302324, IMG submission 201949) | Peat permafrost microbial communities from Stordalen Mire near Abisko, Sweden - Palsa_T0_1 | ecosystem: Environmental > Terrestrial > Soil > Palsa > Peat permafrost | place: Sweden: Abisko...
CCGCAGTGACGGTGCTGTTTGCGTTGACCGGCGCTGAGATCGCCACGGTCGCCGCCGCGGAATCGCAGGAGCCGGCCCGCGCGGTGGCGCGGCTCACGACCTCGGTCATCGTGCGCATCCTGGTGTTCTACGTGCTGTCGATCTCGCTGATCGTCGCGGCGGTGCCGTGGATCGAGGTACACGCCGGCGAATCCCCCTTCACTCTGGCGCTGAGCCGCATGAATTTCGGCTGGGCCAGGACCGCGATGAGCGCGGTGATTCTAACCGCGGTACTGTCGTGCCTGAATTCGGCCTTCTATGTCTGCTCGCGCGTGATGTTCCTGCTGGCCGAGCACGGCGACGCGCCGCAATGGCTGGTCAAGGTCAACGCGCGCCACGTGCCCGTCAGGTCGGTATACATCGGCGCGATCGCCGGCGTCATCGGCATTCTCTCGGCGACGCTGTCACCGCACCGCGTGTTCGCCTTCCTGCAGAATGCCTCCGGCGCGCTGATGGTGTTCATCTACATCGTGATTGCGCTGGCGCAGATCCAACTGCGGCGCGAGCGCGAGCGGCGTGCGGAGCCGGCGCTGGTGCTGCAGATGTGGCTGTTTCCGTGGCTCAGCTACGCGGCGGTGGCCGGGTTCATCGCGGTGGTGGTGGCCATGGCCGTGACGCCGGGGCAGCAGGAGGACCTGTACTTCAGCCTGCTGACACTGGTGGCGGTATTCCTGGCCTACGCGCTGCTGCGCCGGCGCCGCCGCATCGGCCGGGCCGCGAGCGTGCTGCCGTCTTGAGGACGCAGGGCCTGCCGGGGATGACCCGGCGCGGTTTCGTACAGGCGTCGGCGCTGGCTGGCGGCGGTCTGCTGTTGGCGGTGAGCGTGCCGCGTTCCGGCGCCCGGGCGGTCGCCGACGCCGATGGCGCGATCCTCAATGCCTACGTGCGCATCAAGCCCGACGGCATGGTCACGCTCATCATGTGCAAGGTGGAAATGGGGCAGGGCACCTATACCTCGCTCCCCATGCTGATCGCCGAGGAGCTGGACGTCGACCTTACCGCGGTGCAGGTGGAAGCGGCGCCACCGGCCCCGGCGGTGTATGGCTTTGACGGCGATCAGTCGACCGGCGGCTCGACCTCGATTCGACAGTGCTGGCTGCCGCTGCGCCAGGCCGGCGCCACGGCGCGCATGATGCTGATCTCGGCCGCGGCACGGACCTGGGGCGTGCCGGCAGCCGAATGCCAGACCGAGGCCGGTGCGGTGATTCATCGCGCCAGCGGCCGGCGCCTGGGCTATGGTGCGCTGGCGACCAGGGCTGCGCACTCGCCGGTGCCGTCCGAGCCCAAACTCAAGCGGCCTTCCGACTTCAAGCTGATCGGCCGCAACACCGCGCGCCTCGACGCGCCGGCCAAGGTCGACGGCAGCAGCAGGTTCGGCATTGACGTCACCCTGCCGGGCCTGCGTATCGCGAGCCTGGTGATGTCACCGGTCCAGGGCGGCGCCGTGGTGCGACCGCTGAACATTGCCGCAGCGCTCGCCGTCCAGGGCGTGCAGCAGGTCGTGGACGAGGGCGACCTGGTGGCGGTGGTCGCGGACACTACCTGGGCGGCGCTCAAGGGCATCGCGGCCCTTGACCTGCAGTGGAGCGACGGGGCGAACGGCTCGGTGCAGCAGGCGGCGCTGCTCGCCAAGCTGGCGGCTGCCACGCACGCACCGGGTGCGGTGGCGCAAAAGACCGGCGACCCGACGGCGGCGATGGCGCGCGCGGTCACGCGACTGGAAGCGCTCTACCAGCAGCCGTTGCTGGCGCACGCGACCATGGAGCCGATGAACTGCACGGTGCACTGGCACGATGGCCGGTGCGAGATCTGGGTCGGCACCCAGGCCCCGGATCGCGCGGTCGACAAGCTGGCGGCGCTTGGTTTGAAGCCGGAACAGATCCAGCTGCACAATTACCTGATCGGTGGCGGCTTTGGCCGCCGGCTCGAGGTGGACGGCATCGTGATCGCCGCGCGCATCGCGCGCCACGTACCCGGTCCGGTCAAGGTGCTGTGGTCGCGCGAACAGGACATCCAGCACGACCTGTATCGTCCCTGCTACGCCGACCGGCTGCGCGCCGGACTGGATGAGCGCGGCATGCCGATCGCATGGATGCATACCATCGCCGGCTCTTCGGTATCGGCGCTGTATTCCGGCGAGCCGAACAAGAACGATGTCGATGACGATGCGGTGGAGGCGGCCGCCAATACCATCTATCCGTTTTCCAACATGCAGGTCAGCTATGTGCGCTGCGAACCCCAGGGCGTGCCGACGTCCTGGTGGCGCGGTGTCGGACCGACCCGCAGCGTATTCGTGGTCGAGAGTTTCATCGACGAGCTGGCGGCGGCCGCCAGGCGCGATCCGGTGCAGTACCGGCGCGCGTTGCTGACCTCGCCGCGCATGATCGCGACGCTGGATGCGGCCGCGGCGCGCGCCGCCTGGGGCACGCCGCTGCCGGCGCGGCACGGCCGCGGCGTGTCGCTGCAGTTCGCATTCGGCAGCTACCTGACGCAGATCGTCGAGGTCAGTGTCGGCGACGACGGGCAGGTACGCGTGCAGCGCGTCACCTGCGTGCTCGATTGCGGCCAGGCGGTCAATCCGGACACCATTCATGCGCAGTTGGAAGGCGGGGTGGTGTTCGGCCTGAGCGCGGCGCTGCACGGGGAGATCACCATCGCCAACGGCCGGGTGCAGCAGAGCAATTTCAACGATTATCGAGTGCAGCGCCTGTCGGAGTGCCCGCAGATCGACACCCAGCTGATCGCCAGCGCCGAAGAGCCGGGCGGCGTCGGCGAAACCGGCACCGCCTGCATCGCCGCCGCCGTGTGCAATGCGGTGTTCGCGGCAACCGGCAAGCGCATTCGCAGCCTGCCGATCAGCCGCGCTATCCGCAGCTGAGCCCGCCGTTCAGCGGCGCAACGCGCAGCTCATCTGCGGTAGATGAGCGTGACGCCGAAGGTGCGCGGACGGAAGGTGTAGTCACGCTGCAGGCGGCTGTCGCCGGTCCCCGAATCGATGGTGAAGTTGTAGTCCGTGATCGCGTGGCTGTCGGTGACGTTGTCGATGAAGGTCTCGACAGAGAGCTCGCCGAAATTCATGCCGCCGCGCAGCGACAGGAAATTGGTCGACGCCGGCGTGTAGTTGGCCGCATCGTACTGCAGGGTGTTGGGATCCTGACCCGGGGGCAGCCACTTGTCGCGTCCCTGGTACTCATCGTCGACGCGCACGAACGACTCGTGATCGAAGGCGCTGAACTTGTATGCCACGCCGATCGAGGCCGTGAACGGCGCCGCCGGCCGGCCCCCGCCGGTCTCGCTGCTCTGGCCCGCGATGGCGTCACCGTCGGCGACGATCGGCGCGGCTGCCCCCGTCGTGGACAACCTGGCGTCCTTTGTGTAGCGCGCCTCGGTGAAGCCGGCGGTGAGATCTACGTCGAAGTGGTCGGTGGCGGCGAATTCGGCCTGGATGTCGCCGCCCTTGGCGACCGCCTGTCCCAGGTTGGCGATGAACGAGATCTGGCAGATCGGCGGGACCACGGTCTGCTGGATGTTGTGCCACTGGATGTAGTAGATACTGCTCGCGACCTTAATCCGGTTCTCAAAGTTGTTCTTGGCGCCGATCTCATAGCTGTTGACGCTATCCGAGCTGTAGGTCGGGGGCGCCTGGGTGATGCCGAAGCTGTTGAAGTCGCTGGCGCAGGCGGCGTAGGGCACCGGATTGTTGGCGCCGCCGGGACGGAAGCCCTTGGCGTAGGTGGCATAGAACAGATTGCTCTGGTCCATCTGGTAGGCGAGGTTCAGCTTCGGCGTGAACGAGTTCTCCTTCTTGTCGCCATTGCCGGACTGCGTCTCCAGGAACAGCTGCGGGCCGCCTGTCAGGGTATTGAACGAGTACTTGGTTGCGGATTCGCGCAGCCCCACGGTTGCCTTGAGTGTGTCGGTGATGGCGTAGGTGGCCTCGCCGTACCCGGCCAATTGCTGGTCCTGGGCGTGAATATTCAGGAAATAGGAGTCGTTCGGGTATCCCGGGACATAGGGGACCGGATTGCCGGTTGCATAGCTGGTAAACCAGTAGGTATAGGGCTCGCCCGTCAGGGCCTCTGACAGCGCGTTGAGCATCGGGTCATGAATCTGTTCCAGATAGCTCTGGCGATTGGAGCTGAAGAATATGCCTGTCGTCCAGATCAGCTTTGCGCTTGAATCGCTCGAGACCAGTCGAATTTCCTGGGTGATATTCTGTTGCGCGTTATCGATGGTTGAGGGTGAGCGGTAATTCGCCACGCTTGCCGGCAGGTGGATGCCGGAGCCATCCAGCAGCGGATAGGGGACGAGGTAAGGCTCCGGAAATACCGCCGTCGCCGGCAGCGCTGGCTGCTCCTGGTAGAAGCCCAGGTTGTAGAGCGTGCCGTCGTAGCCGGTCTGTTCCGTGCGGTGGAAAAACGAAGTATTCGAGATCACGTGAAAGGCATCGAAATCGCCTTCGATCTTGAGCGCCGGCAGATAGAACTTGTCGGGCGCATTCCTGGCGGTAGGATCGCCGCTGACATATTTGTCGCTGCTGGGGGTGGAGTAGAGCGGCCAGTAGTTGTTGATGTCGTGCGTCTGGCGGGCCTGGTAGTAGACGCTCGGCGTCACGGACCATTGTTCGCTCGCCTTCCAGAGCGCGGCCAGCCGCAGCAGCAGTGCCTGGTCGTGGTTGGCGTTCTTGTCCACCACATCGTCCTGCGGGTCGGCCGCGGTCGGATCGACCCGGTCGATCCAGCCGCCGTCGCGGCGGAACCAGACGGTCGCGCGCGCGCCCAGGGTGTCCTGGATGATCGGGCCGCCGGCGGCAACGCCGGCCTCGTAGCTGGGATCGCCGCCTTCGGTGTACGAAAGTTCACTGCGGGCGTAGATGCTAGTCTTGACCAGGCTCGGCTGCGTGGTGATGTAGCGTACGGTGCCACCTTCCGAGCCGGCACCGAATAATGTGCCCTGCGGTCCGCGCAGCACCTCGACGCGGTCGATGTCGAACGACTTCGGCAGCGCGTCGTCCGGATTGAAGGCAAGGCCGCGGATCTGGATCGGCGTGTCGTCCACGTAGATGCCGGTAGTACCGGCGCCGCCGGTGGAGGAGATGCCGCGGATCGAGATGTTATTGGTGCCGGAGTTGTCGATGGCGATGCCCGGCGTGAAGCGCACCACGTCCAGGATGTCCTTGATGCCCTTGGTGTCCATGTCCTCCTGTGTCATCGCAGTGACGCTGATCGGGACTTTGCTCAGCGACTCTTCGCGCCGCGTCGAGGTGACGACAATCTCCTGCAACTGGCCGCCCTCGACGGCAGCAGGCTCGCTGTCGTCGGCCCAGGTGCATGTGGCCGCCAGGCCCAGCAGCAGCGCTGGCAGCGCCCGTGCCGTCAGCAGGCAGGTGCGAGCGCGGCGTGATTGCAGGCGTGCCCGGCTGTTGTTGTTCGCGCGCATCATTTATCTCCCCGAGTTTGATTGCGGCTCAAGTTTTGATGAATGCTCAAGCAATTAGAGTGCCACTCGGCAAACCGCACCGTGTACCGTTTTCGGCGCTGAAACATACGCCTGCGGGTCGCTGTGGCCGATTGCGGTGCTCGCGATTGGTGCGACCAGTGTCGGCGCGGTGACTAATCTAGTGCTGGTGTGTAGTGCCTGGTGTACTCGTGTCCCCGTGCGTGTCCCGGTGTGGTGGCCTGCCGCCCAACGATCGACTGCGACCATGCGGCTTCGTCCGTGTTCTTATCGATAATCGATATATTTATATCGATCAATGGCTTAATTTAGAAGAGGCGCCGTGGCGCGTCAACCAGCGCCGGCGGCAATCATCGTCGCCTCATTTCGCCGCAAGTGGTCAACTATCAGTAATCCTCGGACGGCGCTGCGCCGTTGGCCGCCAGTTCCCTGACTACTTCGCGGCGCGTGGCCTGCACCGCGGCCATCGGCATGCGGCGATGCGATGCCACTTCCTGTGCTGTGAAGGCGGGCGGTAACGCCGCAGGCGCATTGTCCCCAGTGTTGTCCTGAGTGCCGCCGAAGCGCGCCGCGATCCAGTTCAGCACCTCGGCCAGTTGCGCATCGGTCAGCATCGAGTTGGAAGCCCCAGGAACGCGCAGCACGTAGCTGCGGCCGGCGGGGCTGCGCATGAACTGCACCAGGCTTACGGCCAGCGGCGGCACTTTTCCCGGCACGCCTGCGGCGCTGGGGCCATGGCACCCCATGCAGTGCAGCACATAGTCCTGAGCCGGGCCCGCCAGCGCGGCACTGCTCAGGCCGGCCAGCACCGTCAGAGTGATCGCGCGGCGTACAGCAGCCATCTCAGTTCGCCAATCCCAGCGTCGTGAGCAGTGCGGCCCGATGCTGGCGCACGGCGTCGGCGCCGATTGGCTGGCTGCGCACGCTGGCAATGTCGGCGGCGGCGAGCGGTGTGTTGTCAGCGCTTGCATGCGCCAGGTCGAACACGACGTAGTTCAGCAGCGCGCTGAGCGCGTCATCGGACAGCTTGCCGAATTCCGGCATCTTGAAGTTGTAATGTTTCTGTTCCACCGTGATGTCACCGAACATGCCGTACAACACGGTCATCGCCAGCTGCCGGCGTCCTTCGGGGTCGCCGATATAGTGCGCCGGGTAGCTGGTGAGCGGCGGTGCCAGTGAGGGCTGGCCGGCGCCGTTCCTGCCATGGCAGACCGCGCAATTGGCCTGAAAGCTGGCCGCACCATCGGGATACTTCAGCTCGCCGGTCTCGCTCGCATCGATCGGCTGCATCGCGGCCAGCAGCGTCAGCGCCAGCAGTGCCGCGCCGGCCGGGCGCCTCATTGCTCCGCCAGTCCCATGATCACCGACACCGAGCAGTGATAGTTCGAATCGCTGTTGGCCATGCACCAGTTGACGTCGTTGTTGCGCGACAGGCGGTACAGCGGGCGCTCGCGCTCGTTGCGATTGCACTCGCAATTGCCGCAGCTGTTCTTACCGCAGCAATCGTTATACGAGACCATGTAGTCGCGGCCGTCGCCGGGATTGTGGCAGGTGCCGATCCAGGTGATCGGCGACATCGCGGTGCCGGGCGGACAGGAGTGCGAGCTGCCGCCGCAGCAGGAGCACAGGAAGCCGTCGATGGCGCAGTACTTCCAGTATTCGCAGTTCTGCGGATCGTCGGTCGCAGCCTTGTGCGCGCCGCCGGCGTCCGGCGGCTGCGAGGCCCTGGCTGTGGCGCGGTTGACACGGTCGATCGGCAGCAGCGGCAGCAGCATCGTGCCGGTCAGGAGCTGGCCCAGCAATGCGACAAAGCCGCGACGCGAACTGCGCTGCGCCAGCGAGCGCGAGGATTTTTCGAACAAGCGGTCGAGCGGATGCATCGTGTGCGCCTCAGGGGTTCAGAAAGAACCACGGTGACTGACCCAGATTGCTGTCCACGTGGCGCAGTCGTCCGCTGAGCGCGTCAAAGACTGCGACCGCGCTGTGATCGCCGGCGGCAAACAGCAGCGGCGCCCGGTCCTGCGAGACCTGCAGCGCGATCACCGCGCCGACCGGCGATTTCGGGATCGGCCAGCGCGCCAGGCGCTGATGGGTCTTCAGGTCGAACACCCAGATCTCGGTGCCGCCGTCCTTGTGCGAGCCCTCGCCGCCGCGATGCATCGACACATACAGCCGGCCGAGCGTGCGGTTGATGGCCGCGACCTGCATGCCGCCCGGTCGCCAGTGGCCGCGTTCCGATGCGCTGACCAGCGACCAGGGCGGCCGGATCGAGGGTTGCGGGCCGGAAAAGTCCACTTCGTGCACCTGTCCCAGGAACGACAGAAAGGCATAGCCCGCGCTGTCGGGTACGCCCTGGACGAACAGCGGATCGGCATCCGGATCGAACAGCGCTTCAGACAATGCGCGTGAAGCTTCCTGCCCATGCTCGTCGAGCGTCACGGTCAGCAGCCGGCCGTTATCGCACAATGAGGAGACGCGATTCGGTCCGGATGGGATGACCAGCACGCAACCGGCGGTATCGATCTCCGCCAGCACTTTCCTTGCCGCCGGGTCGAGTACCCCGAACGACGCTGCCGGCGTGACGTAGGCGACGTAGATGAACCGACTGTCACTGCTGTAGCCAAGGTTGAAGTAGGTCGGCAGGATCTGCACGCGCTTGGGCGGCAGCACGATTTCACCGGCGATCGCCAGCGTTGCGTTGTCGGTGAATTCAACGACGTCGGTGCGCTCGCCATGGCCGCCGCGCGCATAGTAGGTGGTCGCCACCACGGTGTTCGTGCCATCGGGTGACTGGATGACTCCGGGGTTGAAGCCGGCGTCGATCTGACCCAGGTGTCGATAACTGTCGCCGTCGAACAGTCGCACGCGCGCATCGATTTCGTTGAAGAACGCCTCATCGACCACGTATACCCAGTGCGGGCTCTTCGATGGCAGCGACTGGACCGTAAATTGCTCGGCCGCCAGAGGTTCGGTCGCCGGCGGCTCGGCCGCCAATGCCGCGCCGTTGACCAGCAATGCCAGCAGTGCGGCGCGAAACTGCAATGTGCGCATCGTCGGCTCCCTGCGTTGCACGATCGCTGCAGATGCGATCGCTACGGATCATAGGCGAAGCCGCTGGCACTCGCCAAACCATTCCGGGGCGTCGATAGCACTCTATCGATTATCGAGTAGACTACCGCGGTCGCGGCGGTGGCCATACGGGGTAGCGGATGCAGTCGCTCTGGGACGCAACGGCGACGCCGGCGTTCACCTTGCCGGAACTCATGGGCAAGGTCCGGGCCGAGGTGGTGATCGTTGGCGGCGGATATACCGGGCTGTCGGCGGCGCTGCATCTGTGCGAGTCGGGTGTCGACGTGGTGGTGCTGGATGCGGCCGAGCTGGGTGAGGGCGCGTCGGGTCGCAACGGCGGCCAGGTGATCCCGGGGGTCAAGCATGATCCGGACGCGCTCGAAGAGATGTTCGGTGCGCGGCTCGGTACGCAGCTGGTCGAGACCGTGGCCTCCGGTCCCGACCTGGTGTTCGAGCTCATTGCAAAGTACCAGATCGACTGCGAGGCCACCCGTGGCGGCTGGATCCAGGCCGCTACCAGTGCCTCCGCGCTGGCGGCCATGCATGATCGCGTCGAGCAGTGGCGACGACGCGCTGCGCCGGTGCAGCTGCTCGACCGCCAGCAGGTCAGCCGGCTGATCGGGTCGGAGCGCTATTGCGGCGGATGGCTGGACGCTCGTGGCGGCACCGTGCAACCGCGCTCGTACCAGTCAGGTCTGGCGCAGGTGGTGCGCCGGCTCGGCGGCCGCATCTACACCCGCAGCGCTGCCGTCAAGCTTGAGCGTAGCGGCGGTCAATGGCGCGTGCGTACGCCTCGCGGACAGGTCAGTGCGGCGACCGCTGTGCTGGCCACCAATGCCTATAGCGGCGAGCTGGTGGACGCGGTGCGAAGAAGCGTGGTCGCGGTGCCTTCGTTTCAGGTGGCCACCGAGCCGCTGCCGCAGGCCCTGCGACAGACGATCATGCCGCAGCGGCAGGCGGTTTCCGATACCTGGCCCCTGCTGCGCTACTTCCGGCTCAGCGCCGACGGCCGGCTGGTGATGGGTTCGCGCGGATCCTTCAGCAGCACGTCGCTGGCGAGCGCGGCGCGCCACCATTATCGGGCGGTGCAGGAGATCTTTCCGCAGCTGCGCAACGTGCGTTACGAGTATCACTGGGGCGGATTGGTGGCGATGACCAGCGATCACCTGCCACACCTGCATGAACTGGGTCCCGGCCTGCTGGCCGGACTGGGCTATAACGGCCGTGGCGTCGCGATGGCGACCGTGATGGGTCGCCTGCTGGCCCGACGCATCCAGGGAGTGCCGATCGGCGAACTCGGATTTCCGGCGACGCCGCTGCGTGCCATACCGCTGCACCGCTTCAGCCAGTTCGGCGTGCGGCTGGCCATCGAATACCTGCAGTGTCTGGCTGGCCTGGCGCGCGTGCGCGAGCGCATCGCCGGTCGGCGGCCAGCGGCATGAGTGCGCCCAAGCTGGCGCTGCTCACTGTCCTGGTACTGGTCAACCTGGCCTTTGTCGCTGCATGGGTGCGGCGCGGCCGCGAGTATCCCAATCGCGAGCGGCCGACACCGGGCGACGTGTTGACCGGGTTCGTCACCGATTTCTTCGACGCCCTGGGCATCGGCTCGTTCGCGCCGACCACCGCGATCTACAAGTTGCGCGGCAGTCCGGCGGATGAGTTGATCCCGGGAACGCTCAACGTCGGCCATAACGCCGCGGCGTTTGTCGAGACACTGATCTTTACCACCGTTGTCGCGGTCGAGCCGGTGTTGCTGGCCACGATGGTTGCCAGCGCCACCGTCGGCGCATGGCTCGGAGCGGGCGTGGTCGGGCGGCTGCCGCGGCGTGCAATCCAGCTCGGCATGGGGGCAGCACTGCTCATCGCTGCCGTGTTCTTCGCGATGGCCAATCTCGGCGCCTTTCCCGCCGGTGGCAGCGCGATGGCGCTCGACGGCTGGCGTTTTGCGCTGGCGGTGGGCGTCAACTTCATCCTCGGGGCGCTGATGACCATCGGCATTGGCAACTACGCGCCAAGCGTGGTGCTGCTGTCGCTGCTCGGCCTGCATCCGCTGGCTGCATTTCCCATCATGATGGGGACCTGCGGCATCGTGCAGCCGGTGGCCGGGCTGCGCTTTTTGAAGTCCGGCCGCTTCGCCTGGGGAGCATCCATCGGGCTGGCGCTCGGTGGTGTGTTCGGCGTGCTGCTCGCGGTATACGTGGTCAGGCAGCTGCCGCTGTGGGTGCTGCGGTGGGTGGTCATCGTCGTGGTAACTTACGCGGCCGTATCGATGCTGAAGTCCGCGAGCTCGCGGCAGGCGCTGCCGATACAACGGTGATTCCCACACAACGGTGATTCCCACACAACGGTGATTGATGAACCACAGTGCGACGCTCGACCCGGTGATCGGTTGGCTGCTGGTGGGCTGCTTCGTGCTGTTGTTCGCCAGCGCCGCAAGCCACAAGCTGCGCGACCTGGCGCAGTTTGCGCAGGTTTTCGCAGGCTACGGCACGCCTGAGCTGCTGAGCCGCTGGCGGCTATCGTGGCTGGTGCCGATACTGGAGGCGCTGCTGGCGATCGGATTGCTGCTGCCGGGGTCGCGCGTCGCAGCGGCGGCCACTGCCGCCGGCGTGCTGCTCGGCTATGCGATCGCCATCGCGATCAATCTGCGCGCCGGTCGCCGCCTGGTGGCCTGCGGTTGTGGCGGCCCGGACCGGCAGCGGCCGATCGCCGCGTGGATGGTGTGGCGCAACGCGCTGCTGGCCGCCGCCGTAGGAATAACGATGCTGCCGTGGGATGACCGGCCTCTGCAGTGGACCGATGCGGTCACCGTGGGCTTCGGATTGCTGACGATCGCACTGCTGTATGCCTGTGCCGAGCGATTGCTGGGCGAGCTGGGCCGGGCGCGCACCGCCGGGATTCACGGCACACCATGACCGCACTGGCGATCTCCAACATCGTGCTGTGGGTGGTGGTGGTCTGCCTGGCGCTGGTGCTGCTGGCGCTCACGCGCCAGCTCGGCGTGCTGCACGAGCGCATTGCGCCTGCCGGCGCGCTGATGATCAACCGCGGGCCGGCCATCGGCGAGGCGATGGCGGCGCTCGATGTGGCGGATCTTGATGGGCGCGAATGGCGCGTTGGTGGCGCCAACGCCAACGGCAAGAGCACGCTGATCCTGTTCCTGTCGCCGACCTGTCCGGTATGCAAGATGCTGTTGCCGGTGGCCCGATCGAGCCGCCAGCAGGAACGCGACTGGCTCGAGGTGGTGCTGGCAAGCGATGGCGACCCGGCACTACACCGGCAGTTCGTGCAGGAATACCAGCTGCGCGATTTTCCCTATCTGGTGTCGCCGGCGCTCGGGCTGAGCTATCAGGTGAACCGGCTGCCGTTCGCGGCACTGATCGACAAGGACGGCGTGCTGCGGGCGCGCGGACTGGTCAATTCGCGTGAACACCTCGAGAGCCTGTTCGAGGCGCAACGGCTCGGGGTCGCCTCGCTGCAGGAGTACTTCTCGAGCCGGGCATAGCGTCGTGCATAGCGGCGTGCATAGCGGCGTGACGTCGCGCCGACCCCGAGCTCACAGCGCTTCCAGAAATCGATACAGCGCCGGCGCATCGCAGTGCGCGACATTGAAGCGCCACTGCGCGCTCGCCCGGCCATCGGGACGGAACAGCTCGCCAGGCGCGAGCAGCACGCCCGCGCCCAGCGCACGCCGCCACAGTTTGCCTACCGAATCCTTCGACGGCAGCGTGGCCCAGAGAAACAGCCCGGATTGCGGCCGGAAAGCCAGCTCCACTCCCCTGGCCTCGAACAGCTGGGCCACGCGCGCATGCGTGGCGGCCAGGCGCTCGTGCAGGCGCTTGAGGTGCCGGCGGTAGCGCCCGTGCGTCAGGATCTGCAGCACCACCTGTTCCAGCAGCTCACTCGAGCCGAGCGAGATCATTACCTTGGCGCGCGCCAGTTTTGCCGCCCACGCGGCCGGGGCGACCAGATAGCCGGCGCGCAGTGCCGGGGACAAGGTCTTGGAGAAGCTCGACACGTAGATGACGCGCCGCAGTTCATCGAGGCTGGCGAGCGTCGGCTGCGCACGGGCGGCCAGATCGGCAAAGATGTCGTCCTCGATGATGGTCAGGTCGTAGCGGTCGGCGAGCTGCAGGATCCGATGGGCGGTGGCAGAACTGGTCGTGGTGCCGGTGGGGTTGTGAAACGTGGTGTTGGTGAAAAGGCAGCGCACCCGCCGGCGCCGCAACAGGCGCGCCAGCGCCTGCGGGTCCGGACCGCTGTCGGTGCGCGGCACTGCGAGCATTTTTACGCCGCGAACCTTTAGCAGCTCGAACAGCGGGGGATAGCCCGGATCCTCGACGATGGCCGCATCGCCGGCTTGCAGGCACTCGCGCACTACCAGGTCGAGTCCCTGGCTCGCGCCCTGCGTCAGTATGATGTGGTCTTCGCGCGCGCTGATGCCGCGCAGCTCCAGCAGCTTGGCGATATGGACCCGCAGTGCCAGCAGGCCCAGGGAATTGCCGTAGCCCTCCAGCGGCAGGCTCGGTTGCCTTGCCAGCGCGCGCAGCGCCGCCCGCACGCCCTGCTGGTGCAGCCACGCGCCCGGCAGCCAGCCGCAGCCGGCGTCGACCTCGATGGCGCGCGCACTGGCCTCGCGCCGTCGCTCCCACACCGAGTCGGTCGGAAACTCGGGACCCGCGGCCGCAGCGGCGCTGGTGCGAGCGTGGCGCGGCACGAAATAGCCGGATCCGGCGCGCGCCTCGACCACCGCGGCCGCCACCAGCGCGTTGTAGATTTCCGCGGCACTGAACGGGCTGATGCCGCGTTCGCGCGCGAGCTGGCGCACCGAGGGCAGGCGCGCGCCCGCAGGCAGCGCGCCGGACTGGATCTGCGCCTTGAGTTCATCGGCGAGGCGCGCCACCAGGCTGCGCCGCGATGCCGGACGACGCGCTAGCGGCGACCGTACTGCGATAATCATCAGTACAGTATAGTCTGTTTGAATCGCGGCCGTGTCTGGCCCGGCGCCGCCGCGCGTGCCACGCTCGCCCCATGAACCCCAAGCTCGCCGTCGCCGGCGCCAGCGACACTTCAGGCGCCATCGATCCACTGCAGTCGTGGTGGATGCCGTTCACCCACAACCGCCGCTTCAAGGCGAACCCGCGCCTGATCGAGAGCGCTGCCGGCGCCTACTACACGCTCGCTGGGGGCGGGTTGGTATTCGATTGCCTGTCCGGCATGTGGTGCACGCCGCTGGGGCACGCGCACCCGGGGATCGTACGTGCGGTCAGCGATCAGGTGCAGCGCCTGGACTACAGCCCCGGCTTTCAGCTGGGGCACAAGCCGGCGTTCGAGCTTGCGGCCCGCATCGCGGCGCTCGCCGGGCGCCCGCAGGATCGCGTGTTCTTCGTCAATTCCGGCTCTGAGGCGGTGGATACCGCGCTGAAGATCGCGATCGGATATCACCGCTTGCGTGGGGATGCGAGCCGCACCCGGGTAATCGGCCGCGAGCGCGGCTACCACGGCGTCGGGCTGGGCGGCATCTCGGTGGGCGGCATCGGCGTCAACCGCAAGATGTTTGCATCGATGATGATGCCCGGCGTCGACCACCTGCCGCATACCTACTCGCCCAAGCACATGGCCTTCAGCCGCGGCCAGCCGCAGTGGGGCGCGCATCTGGCCGACGACCTGGAGCGCCTGGTGGCGCTGCACGACGCCTCGACCATCGCCGCAGTCATCGTCGAGCCGGTACAGGGATCCACCGGCGTGATCGTGCCGCCGAGCGGCTACCTTGCACGCCTGCGCGAGATCTGCAGCAAATACGGCATCCTGCTGATATTCGACGAGGTGATCACCGGCTTCGGCCGGCTGGGCAGGCCATTCGCTTCGCAATTCTTCGGCGTGCAGCCCGACCTGACCACGTTTGCGAAGGCGGTCACCAATGGCGTGGTGCCGATGGGAGGCGTGGTGGCGCGTGGCGACATCTACGACGCCTTCATGAGCGGACCGGAGAGTGTGATCGAGTTCTTCCACGGCTATACCTACTCCGGCCACCCGCTGGCGGTTGCCGCCGCGCATGCCTCGCTGGACGCGATGATCAACGAGCGGTTGATCGAGCGTGCCGCCGAGCTGGCGGCGGTGCTGGAGCAGGCCGTGCACACGCTGCGCGATGAGCCGCATGTAGCGGACATACGCAATATCGGGCTGGCGGCCGCGGTCGAGCTCGAGCCGGCCCCCGGCCAGCCGGGCGCGCGCGGGCAGCGCGCCTTCAGCCGCGGTCTTGACGAGGGCATATTGCTGCGCCTGATGGGCGACATCATCGGCTTGGCGCCGCCGTTCATCTCCAGCGAGGAGGAGATTCGTAGCATGATCGAGCGCCTGCGGCGCACGCTGCGGGCGATCGCGGCGGACTGACAGGAGGAAGGCATGAGCGCGCCAGCGGGAATACAGCCGATCACGGCGCCGGCCACGATCTGCCACTGGATCGACGGCAAGCCGGTCGCAGGCAGTGGGCGCGTCGCGCCGGTCTACAATCCATCGCTCGGGCGCGTGGTACGCGAGGTCAGCCTCGCCACTAAAGCCGAGGTTGACCGGGCGGTCAGCAGCGCCGCCCGGGCGTTTCCCGAATGGTCGCGCCAGACGGCGCTGCGCCGGGCGCGCGTGCTGTTTCGCTTCAAGGACCTGCTGGATCGTGACGCCAGGCGCATCGCGCGCGTGATCTCGGAAGAACATGGCAAGACCGTCGATGACGCGTTCGGCGAGGTGACCCGCGGCATCGAAGTGGTGGAATTCGCGTGCGGCGCGCCGCAGCTGCTGAAGGGCGAGTTCAGCGACAACGTCGGCCGCGGCGTGGACAGCTACAGCCTGCGCCAGCCGCTGGGCGTGGTTGCTGGCGTCACGCCGTTCAATTTTCCGGCGATGGTGCCGATGTGGATGTTTCCGATCGCGCTCGCCTGCGGTAACAGCTTCGTGCTCAAGCCCTCGGAGCGTGATCCGTCGGCCTCATTGCTGCTGGCCGAACTGCTGGCGGAGGCGGGCCTGCCGGACGGTGTGTTCAACGTGATCCATGGCGACAAGGAAGCGGTGGATGCACTGCTGGATCATCCGCAGGTCGCGGCGTTGAGTTTCGTCGGCTCGACCGCGGTGGCGCGTCACCTGCAGAACCGCGGCGTCGCCAACGGCAAGCGGGTACAGGCCCTGGGCGGCGCCAAGAATCACATGGTGGTGATGCCGGATGCGGACCTGGGAGCCGCCGCCGAGGCGCTGATCGGTGCTGCCTACGGCTCCGCCGGCGAGCGCTGCATGGCGATCTCGGTGGCGGTCGCCGTCGGCGACGCGGTTGCCGATGCGCTGATCGAGCGGCTCAAGGGGCGGCTGGCGCACCTGCGCATCGGTGCTGCCGATGCCGCCGGAGTGGAAATGGGTCCGCTGGTGACGCCGGCGCACCTGGCGCGGGTACGCGACTACATTGACATCGGCGTGCGCGAGGGCGCGAAGCTGGTGCTGGACGGACGCAGCCACAGTGCGGCGGCGCAGACCGACGGCTTCTTCCTCGGGCCCTCGCTGTTCGATGCGGTGCGCGCCGATATGCGCATTTATCGCGAGGAAATCTTCGGTCCGGTGCTCAGCATCGTGCGGGTCGCAGACTTCCGGGCCGCACTGGATCTGATCAACGGCCATGAGTATGCCAACGGCACCGCGGTGTTCACCCAGAGCGGTGCGATCGCGCGCGCCTTCGCCGCCGAGGTCGAGGTGGGTATGGTCGGCGTCAATGTGCCGATTCCGGTGCCGATGGCTTTCCACAGCTTCGGCGGCTGGCGCAATTCCATGTTCGGCGATCATCACGCCTACGGCGCCGAGGGCTTTCGCTTCTACACGC
>Ga0302324_100013681_pt1 | contig 16423 bp, 22 predicted proteins | sample Palsa_T0_1_FD_201949 | JGI IMG/M metagenome (GOLD analysis project Ga0302324, IMG submission 201949) | Peat permafrost microbial communities from Stordalen Mire near Abisko, Sweden - Palsa_T0_1 | ecosystem: Environmental > Terrestrial > Soil > Palsa > Peat permafrost | place: Sweden: Abisko...
AGGCGAGGCGGGGCTGCGTGAGCCAGCTGTGAGACTGCTCAGGAACGAACACCGTCCGTTCGCGACGGATCTCGAACTCGTCCCGAGGCGAAGCCTTCGCCTCGCGAACCAGGACCTCGGTCGGAGTGGCAGGCCACTGGATGTCAGCTTTTTTCAGCGTGTGCTCGAGCTGCCCCGCACGTAGATAGGCCTCGACCCGCTCCGGCGAGCGAGCGACCCACTCGGCGAATTCCCGATGATCGGCGGGCGATACATCATCGCCGTGAAATACGATCCACCAATGGGCAGCCTCCTCGGCGATGGACGCCGTGAGAGCGGTATCGCGCGCCATATCAGTCCTCCATTGCCACGCGCAAACGTTCGTAGCCGCGCGCGAGATAGCGTTTCACTTGTCGGGCCGTGAGGTTGAGCTCCCCTGCAATTTCGTTGTAAGGGCGTTCGTCCCGCAGACGCATGAGGAGCACCGCCCGCATGGTGGGCGATGCGGCGACAAGCGTGTGCTGCAGGCGCTTTTGGGAGACGCTCGCCTGCAGCTCGAGCTCCGGGGTGGAGTCATCGACCAGCAGATCCTCTGACAATGCATCGAGTGCCTCGAGCGGCGGCTGACGATCGCGCCATTCGAGAAGCACGTGCTGGGCGACCCTCAGAAGGTAAGCTTGAGGATTACGCACCTCGCCCAAGTCTCGTGCGCGCAAAAGGCGCAGATAGGTCTCCTGGGCAAGATCCTCGATATCGACTGCCGCCCGAACGCGCCGCCCCAGGAACTGGAAGAGACTCCGGTTCCAACGGCGGCGCCATCCGAGAAGCAAAGTGCTGTTCGCCATTCTATGGGGAGGTCGCGGATGAAAAAGAGGGTCCTGATTATATAGACGAGTGAAACGCCGTCTCGGCCCCCCCACCCTCAAAAATAATTCTTCGATGCTTCCCCCGGGCTAAGGGAGGCGAGCACCCAATCGTCAAGCAATTTCAGTCGGTTACGTTGAAATGGCCAATTGTTGAGCACTATTTTCGTCGCGATTTGCGCGTAGGCTGCTTGGACTTCCTGCCCACTTTCTTCTTGATTTTGCGTTCGGCCAACTTCTTCTTCGCCTGACGCCGCATTTTCACCAGTGCGTCAACCAAATCGTCGACCGGCGCATGCTTCTTCGCCTTGCGCCGCATCCATACCAGCGCATCCAGAAGATTATCAACCGGTTCCCTTCCTTTCGCCATGCAGCATCCTAAAGCGAAATAGCTATTGGACGCCACTCGCGGGCGGGAGGGTCAAAGCGTTGGTGCTGGGCAGCCAGGTCGACTTAACTTGGATGCCTAACCGGTATATAAGGAGCGCACCCCACAGCTCGAGTAATGAGGTGTACATGGAAGCAGTGCGATTCGACAGGTATGGCGGGGTAGATGTTCTGCATGTCGCGGATGTGCCGACCCCCGAACCCTCCCGTGGCGAGGCGCTGGTGAAGGTAAAAGCCGCGTCGATCAACCCCGGCGAGGCCAAAATCCGTGAGGGATTGTTGCACGCCATGTGGCCGGCCACGTTCCCTTCGGGCGAGGGCAGTGATCTGGCGGGCGTGGTGACGAAGGTCGGACCGGGGGTCGAAAGCTTCGTGGTGGGCGACGAGGTAATCGGCTTCACGGACCAGCGCGCGAGCCACGCCGAATACGTCGTCGTGAAGGCGCCGAATCTGACCATCAAGCCGGCAAAAGTGCCTTGGGAAGTCGCCGGCTCTCTGGCAATCGCCGGCAGCACCGCTTACGCGTCAGTGCGAGCAGTATCCCTCACGAGGGGCGACAGCGTAGCGGTATCAGCCGCCGCGGGCGGCGTGGGGTCGATCGCCGTGCAGCTCGCCACTCGCGCCGGCGCCAAAGTGATCGGCATCGCGAGTCCTGCCAACCACGAATGGCTCGCCGCCCGCGGGGTCAAGCCCGAAGCGTACGGCGCGGACCTCGCCGGCCGACTGCGCGAGGCGAGAATTGATGCGTTCATCGATACGCACGGAGGAGGGTACGTCAAGCTGGCGGTCGATCTTGGCGTTTCCCGCGACCGGATCGACACCGTCGCCGATTTTGCCGCGGCGCGCGAGTACGGAGCGAAGGCCGAGGGCAGCAGCGCGGCGCTGAACGCCTCCGTGCTCGCGGAGTTGGCCGCCCTGGTTGCATCGGGTGATCTGGAGGTACCGATTGCCGCGACATTCCCTCTGAGTGACGTTCGAGCGGCATTCTCGCTGCTCGCGAAGGGACACATCCGAGGCAAGATCGTGCTGCTGCCCTCGTGATTGTCGTTTCTTCTCAGCCCGTGCGCGGCTTCGGCACGCCGCTGCGCGGGATCAAAATAGAAAGTGTCTTCGGCGATGGCTTCAGCCCCGCTTAGACGTCTCTATCTCATCAGCGTCGTCATCTTCCGGATGACCTAACTCATCCTCGTCGTCGACTTCAAACTCTTCCGGCGCTTCGGTTCGCTCATCTACTTCGCGTATGGGCGCCTCATTTTCCCCCTCGTGTTCGTCGTCACTGTCATCGAAATCGTCTTCGGTACCAGTAGTTGACGTTGGCGGGATGCCTTCGGGTTGTATATTGCTCACAAGTTCTCCGTGATATGCGGAACGCGCTAGCGAGCTAACAATGTAGTCGGTCGGACGCGGGGAATCTGTCAGACGGTCTCGCAATCGAAAGATCCATTCGGGTGACAAAAGCCGGACTCAAGGTCCGGCTTTTGGTTTCGCATCCCGCGATCGGTGTTACTTCAGGTCGAGTTCCTGTCCCGTGAATGAACCCAGCACGCGCCGGATCTTGCCTCGATCGACGTCATACTAAGCTTTTTTCTTCGGCCGGTTGCGTGACGGTTGCCCAGCGCTCGGCGATTCGATCACCTTCAAATCGCCACAGTACGAAACCATGGAACTCCATTCTCTTTGAAGTCTTAGGATCGGTCCAACGCCAGATATTACGGCATATCACCTTGTCGCCTTCGGCGATCATGTCCTCGATGCTGACCTTGAGATCAGGCATCAACTTGTACATGAGCAGCATCATCTCCTCATCGCCCTTCACATCGGTCGGCTGATTGTTCGGACCGTTATGGTCGTAAAAGTCGGGCGTCATGTTCTTATGAATGACGTCCGCCTTTCGGTTGTTCACGAAATCCTCGAAGTGCGTGCGCACGACGTCCTTCATTTGAATCGTGGTCAGCGTGGTCGCCATCAATTCCTCCATTGGTGGCTGGGATTGCCGAATTCCAACCGCTCAATGGTGGCAGGAGTGTCCCACCTTACTGCGCACTATTTAACATAATATACATTATGCGAAGTTCAGCGGACATCTGAACTTAGCTCAGGCATCAGCCGTGGATAAGGTGTTTTCGATGCAGACGGTGAAAGCTGTTGGCACCGCGCCGCTCTCCAACTCATCAAGTCGCAGTGTGACCGCTAAATAGAGATGTCCCATTGCGCCGGATAAAAATGTCCCTTTCTTTAGAAGATGCTCACCTTGCCGCAGCACCCGAATTAAGGGCTGCTCTTCACGTTGCATCAATTTCGGTAAACGGGTCGAAAACCCTAACTCCGGGCCGCTGAAAATCCTTCACGTTTCCGGTGACAACCGTAAGGTTATGCCGCCGCGCAATCGCCGCGATGTAGCTATCTTCAACCGGCATCGGCTGACCCGCCGCTTGGAACTGGTGTTGCTGCTCCGCCCATACGTGAGCGGTCGATACGTTAAACCCAAGAATTCGACCGTGCATGGCCTCGATCAGATCCGTCAACCACTTCTGCAACGCGATGCGTTGCTTTCCGCGCTTAGTGCGCACCCAGAATGCCAATTGTGCAACTACGATCGAACTCGTGTAGCACTGGTCTTGATGTTTTTCCAACCAAGAGATGACGCCTGCATTGCCGGCCTTCTTAGCCGGCTGACTCAGCACATCGGAATCAAGAAGCCAGCTCACAGCTTGAGGCGTTTGGGAAACTCGCGCCTTCGCGGCGGCAGATCGTCCATCTTGACCGGACAGCCCTTGAGGACTGTCAGCCAATTCGTACTCTTGGGCAGGCGACGGAATATGACGGCATCCTCTTCGGGGTCGAATATCGCCTCAAAGTTATCGCCGGGCTGCGCAGCTACTAGACTCGCAGGGAGCGTCAATCGGCGCTTCGCGTCTAGGGTTAAGATCATAGGTGGGATTATCCCACAGCGCGAAAAGTAGCGCAACAGAGGGTTATCAACGGTCTTCGTGTCTTGCCACTGGCGTTGCGCCGATGCTCTCACTATCGCGCAAGAAGACGCTCACTGTCCTTTCGCAGCATTATGCGTGATGTCGAGTCGTGCGGTAAGCGCAAATTGTCCTGGAATTGTGCGTAAATCCGAAGCCAGCGCCGCGCAACAGCTCGCTGCAACACCTGCCCGATGGAATAGCATCGTCCTCACGTAGAACAGCCCATAAATGCAGGACTCTATCCGTGCGCCATTGACGCAACATTGGGCCACAGCTTCCACGGCTGCGAAGATTGAATTACTTCGCACGGTGGTCCTCGTATCTGTCGCCTAGACGCCGAAAAGACCTCGGATCATGGCCCACCAAGATCGCGCCCATATGATCTGCGAGTGCAGCCTGCCACGCATCATTTTCACCCATACGGCGCGCGACGCGCCGCTGGATTAGCGCCACCTTATCGGCGTGCACCCGATGTATTCCTTGCCACGAGTAGCGGCGCAGATAGTCCTTGACGGCTTCGGGGTCCGCGGCTCCCTCCAGCACTTCTCCAAGGGTCACCGGTGAGATCCACAGCTCGGCTGAAGCATTGCGGCGTAGCCATCTATGCGCTGAGCCCGCGTCGGCCGCAGCGATTTCGTTCAACAGATCGATTAAGAAGGAGGAATCGAGAAGGCAGGTTTTCACTTGCGTGAAATACGCAGTCGCGAATCACCCATTCGTCTAGCTGCGTTAAGGATGATCACCCTAGGCTTGAGCGAAGCATGGAGAGTGAACCTCAATGGTTACGGGTTTGCGCAAAGCGCGGACTGCATGGCGCAACAATTCACAGCGCCCCGAAACAGGCCTCATGGTCGAGCCCCGGCGGCATCCCTTGCTCACATGCGCGTCCCGTTAGGTAGCGGCGCGCGGGGGAACGTTGACGGAAATCGTCCAAGCGGACGGAGTTTCGCTACAATCAACGTGCTCAGGCGTCTGGACGGCGATCGCTCCCCGCGCCCTTTCATAACAACTCGAAGTCACTCAAGGGAAATTTATGACCACTAATATGACCATCAAGAACCATATCGCCGCATTCGCGGCCGTCCTCGGCCTCGCGATGATGAGCGTCGCCGCTGTCGCGGACGATCACCCGTTCACTGAAGGACCGGTCGTTAGAGTATCTGCGGTTCGGACCGAGTACGGGAAATTCGACGAGTACTTGAAGTTTCTAGATACGACGTGGAAAGCAACGCAGGAAGCGGCGAAGAAGGCCGGTTATATCACCAGCTACAAGGTCATCACGGTGGAGTCCCGCGGTGAAAACGATCCGAACATTTATCTAGTGGTCTACTACAAGAATTGGGCGGCGCTTGACGGTGCGACCGCCAAGGGAGATGCGATAGCCACGGAGGTCTTGGGGTCCGTGGCCACCGCGAATCAGGGCGCTGTCGATCGCGGCAAGATCCGGCGCGTGATGGGTTCATTCACCGGACAGGTACTCGACCTGAAGTAACACCGATCGCGGCATGCGAAACAAAAGCCGGGCCTCAAGCCCGGTTTTTGTCACGACCGTTGTTATCGATACCGTTTGGCGATTAGGTCTTCGACCTGGGACGGCGCTCATGTCGACTGCGACGCCTTAGTCATCACCGCGCGCCCCTAGCCGTGCACGTGATTCCCCGGCTTCCCCCCAACCCTGCGCACTTCGTCATCGGCTTTCAGCCCCGACACGCCCAGAGGGATGGGCTTTTCTTGGAGTTATGTGTACCAACCAGATATGTGGAGTGGCAGTCTCAGGCGCCTCCAAGTGGGCGGCAGCTCCTCAATATACTGCACTAACTACCTCACTGCGGGCGGCGCAGAGCTAATCTGAGTCTAAGCAAACATCCCTCACTCGCGCTGAAAATGTCGATGCATATGCGTCGTGCGCGGCCGGTGAATATTCATTCTCACAATTGATGTGCGCCACTCCACCAAACTTCATGCCGAGATAGTCAAAAGTCTCACGGAACGCAGATATGAACGCCGGCGACGGTTCCTCGCAGATCGAGGTGCAAACGATGAAAGCATTCTTACCGCGGAGCTGCCGGCCTTTGGGCAGCAGGTCAGGCAGTTCAAGAAAGTCAGAAATCCTGTCGAGGAAGACCTTCATGGCGGGGCTTACGGCGTACCAATAGATCGGCGTCGCAAAGAGGACTTGCTCGTGCGACAGCACGCGCTCCATGAGGGGTTCGAAGTCGTCATCCCGGTTGCGATGATCGTAGTCGTAGGGTGACAGGCGCAGCTTAGCAAGGTCGACAACCTCGATGGCTAACTCCGAGGCAATGCGATCCATAAATTGACCGATATTGCCGCTGCGGCGGGAGCTGGAAAATAGGGCAATCGTGTTGAGCATGGTGATCCGGTGGGTTTTGCAGAGCAGTCTTGGAACGTAAGCGGTACTTGAATCGCGAGTAGCGAAAGCGTAAAACCTCAACTGCACTTGAGGTCAAGCCTGTATGAATCGGCTAACGCCAAATCAAGACAAACGGCCTTTATCAGCCGGCCAGATCGCCACTCGCAGTGGGGTAGCCGTCTCCACCGTCCATTTTTACGAGACCAAGGGCCTCATACGAGGCTGGCGTACGCCGGGGAACCAGCGCCGCTATGGACGCGATGTCTTGAGGCGCGTGGCCGTCATCAAGGTGGCTCAGCGCCTGGGTCTCCCGCTTGCCACCATCCGCAAAGCGATGGACTCCCTACCCGGCGGTAGAACTCCGACCGCGGCCGACTGGAAGCAGTTGTCGAAAGAGTGGCGAGCCGATCTGCAACGGCGGATACGGACCTTGCAAAAGTTGAGTCGCGAACTTGACGGGTGCATCGGATGCGGTTGCCTGTCGCTTAAGGTCTGCCGGCTTCGCAATGCCTTGGATCATCTCTCCGAGGAGGGATCGGGGCCACGCTTGCTCGAGCCCATGCCGGCACGCAATCTCATGTCAGAGGATTCATAATCACCAACCGTCCTAGGATCGGCGGCAATTACATCGGCGTGCTTCAGTTCCCGGATGGACACGTTGAGATCAGGGCAGGTGGGCAATCACTCCCCTACTCTCCCTACGACCGAGTTGGTTTGATCGATCAGGGCGCAGCGGTGAAAGGGAGATATGATTTCTCTTGCCGAGCCGCCTAGGATTTATGCGAATCAGAATGTTCACTTGAGCTCCGCGAGATAAGCAATGATGTCTGCACGGCTCTGCGCATCATCTATTTTGAAGAACATTTTTGTGCCCGGGACCAGCGCGCTCGGGTTAATGAGCCACCGATCAAGCGTACTCGAGTCCCACGTCAGACCCGAATTCTTCAGCGCTAAGGAATAGTTGTAATCGGCGACGCTCCCCGCACGGCGTCCGACAACACCGCGGTGCCTAGGGCCCAGGTCGTTGTCCTCGATCGAGTGGCAAGCCTGGCAGGCTTGGTACAGGGCCTTCCCCTTGGTCGGATCACCGCTAAGGCCAGGTGTGTCGGGCGCTTTGGCCTGGCTATTCAACGTCGTCATGGCGACCGCGCTCACTGCCAAACAATTCAATATCAGTTTGTGTTTCATAACATCTTCCTCTGAGGCATAACCCAGTCTCTTTACTGGTTAGTTGTTTGTCGTATCGGTAATCGTCAGTCCGCCAACATGAAGAGCGTTCCGGCTCCGCGATAGGCCATTCATTGCAGGACATCGCGGCGCGAAATCAGACATTGCTTGTCCGGCACCGTCGTCTGCTTTATCTACTGTTCGGGAGACAAGACTTTGGACTAGACGAATTTATTCCCCGTTTGTTGCCGAGGGTTGCGCGCGTCAAGCGAGAGGCTCAGTTCGAATTGGCCCCGCCCGACGAGCGCTGAATTTCATCGAAAAGGGAATAAACCCCGCACGTCCCTAGTCTCCTCTCCTGAGCAGTCACCAAGGAGCCGGACATGTCTGATGATCAGTTGCTAAAATCGAGGCGTAATGCGCTGAAGTGTATGGCTTATGGCGGAGCCGGAACGCTCTTCGCGCTTTCCGGAGGTGTCTTTACTCCGATAAATCTGGCGACGGCACGTGCTTACGATGAGAGCCAAGACGGTAAGAAGTTGGGCAAACCGCTCTTCGTCCAGATCAGTGACACCCACATCGGTTTCAACAAGGAAGCGAACCCGAATGTCGCCGGCACCCTGACACAAACCATCGACATCGTTAATGGAATGTCGGACGTCCCCGCATTGATTATTCACACGGGAGATATCACGCACCTGTCGAAACCGGCGGAATTCGATTTGGCGGCACAGCTCCTGAGCCGCCTGCGCACCAGTGAAATCCACACGGTACCCGGCGAGCACGATACGGCCGACGCGACCGTCACGGAATACTTCAGTCGCTTTGGTAAGGCCTCGGACAACCGGGGTTACTACAGCTTCGATCATGCGGGTGTTCACTTCATCGGCTTGATCAACGTCTTGCAGTTCAAGCCGGGCGGTCTCGGCACTTTGGGCGACGAGCAGCTTGCTTGGGTCGCAGCGGATTTGAAGCATCGATCGGCTAGCACACCGATCGTCGTGTTCGCGCACATGCCGCTCTGGAATATCTACGAGCCATGGGGATGGGGCACCGCTGATGCCGAACAACTCCTGAGTCAGCTGCGCCGCTTCGGCTCGGTGACCGTGTTGAACGGGCACATACATCAGATCGTACAGAAAGTGGAGGGCAATATGACCTTCCACACGGCTCGATCCACATCCTATCCGCAGCCCATCGCAGGTGTCGGCTCGGGACCGGGGCCTCTCAAGGTGCCCGCTGATCAGCTGGCTGCAATGCTTGGAATCACCAGTGTTTCGGTCATGAAGCACCCGAGCTCCCTGGTGTTGAGCGACACAGCGCTGGCCTAACGATCGACATACATAGGCCATGGCGGCGCCCCGCTAGGCGATGCTGCCATCCGGGACATTGGTCAATTCATTCGCAGAATGCCTGACAGCGCGGATCGGTATCGGCAGCTCGCGAACCCCTAGAGCGCCACTACTGAGCCACGTAGCAAAAAATGCTCCGGCTTTTTAGAACTATTTTTATCGGCGTCGGTACCCACCGCGGTCAATCTTTTTCAATCAATACATGGAGACTTAGTTGAACATGATTCCCTTTCGCAATATTAAAGCGCCGGTCCCGGCAACTCTGAGCGCCCTCGGTGCTTTGGTGATCTCCGCCTGTGGCGGGAGTGGCAGCGGTCTTGGGAGCTACTCGGCGCCCGCGGCGCCCGCGGCGCCCTCGACGCCACAACAGACGTCGACAGTCTATGCCGACACCGCGCTCGTGGTCGACAAGCAGGAAGTCGTGGCTTCATCGAAAGCGGTGGACGCTAACCTGCAAAATCCCTGGGGCATCGCGGTGGGCCCCGGCCTGCCGTTCTGGATCGCCGATAACAATAGCAACCTCGCGACGCTCTATAGCGGCACGGGGGAGATTGAAACGCAGGAAGTGACCGGCTCTGCGAGCACTGGCGTTTCAATTCCAGCTTCTGCGGCCGGCGTGCAGGCTAACCCCACGGGGCAGGTCTACAATGGCAGCGGTAGTTTCCTCATCACGACGAGCAAGGGTCAGGAAACTGCTCTGTTCTTGTTTGCTGGCGAGGGCGGCACGATCGCAGGATGGGCCATGGACAGCGGGACGACCGCTGTGACGGCATACGACGATGGTGTCAAGAACGGCACCAACCATGCGGTCTATAAAGGTCTCGCGTTGGGCACGGTAAATGGTGCGTCCTTCCTGTACGCAACGGATCTACATAACAGCAAAGTCGACGTATTCGACACGAATTTCAATCTGCCGGCGGACATGCAGGGGAAGTTCGTGGATCCGAATATACCGGCGGGGTACGTACCGTTCGGCATAGCGGCGATTAGCGGCCAGCTCTATGTGACCTATGCGATGCAGGATGCGGCGAAGCATGACGAGACCACCGGAGCGGGTTTAGGGTATGTCGATGTGTTCGACTTCTCGGGTAATTTCGTGAGTCGCTTCGCCTCGGGCGGCGCTCTGAATGCGCCCTGGGGGATCGCGGTGGCGCCGACCGGATTCGGCTCAATCGCCGGAGACGTGCTGATCGGGAATTTCGGCGACGGGAAAATCAATATTTTCGCCCCGAATGGAAAGCAGTTGGCCACCTCCGTGGGGTCGCTCGCCGGAAGCAACGGACAAGCTCTCTCATTCCCGGGGCTGTGGTCTCTGGCGTTCGGCAACGGCGATTCCGATAAGCCGTCGACGACGCTGTTCTACACGGCCGGATTCGCCGATCAAACCGACGGCGTCTTTGGAAGCATCACGGCCTCCACCACCACCACGCAGGCGGGATACTAACTTCGAGTCACGGCGGCCGGCCCAACACCTGCGCGCATCGCGGGTGCTGGGCCGGATTCGTCATGACGCGAGTGAGAATGAAGGTGGCCAGTCAGAAGTCTTATCATCATATGGCGATCACGCCATCAATGGAGAGGGTGATGAACGTGAACGTATGGGATCATGTGCAGATGCGTGTTCGCGGAGCGGCGCTCGCGGCTGTCGCTGGGGGAATCGTCGGGTGTACCGCTCACACGACTCCTTCCACTGCCCTTCCCGAACTGCCGCTCGCAGGCCTTTCTGCGTTTGCCGCGAATCCCGGTGGGGCGCTGGTTCCCCATGCAAGGACTGATGGCAGCGTGCTTTTCTTTGACGATCAGAATCGAGCGGTGCGGCTCGCGAACTTCGATCTGAGCGACCGGGTTTCCTACCACGCTAGGCCGTGGGACTTGGTCGCGCCAATTGGTACTCGGGCGGAATTCCACCGGCTCCTCCAGCGCGGCCCGGAAGAAGCCGTGTTACGTTTGCCATGGGTTCAGGCGCTGACGCCTCTGGCGTCGCAATTACGCGCGCCGCGGGAATGCCCCGATCGGACCAGCCATATTCTGCGTACATATTATCTCGATCACGCGTTTGATCTGTCAGAGGCCGGCGAGCAATCGATGAAAGGCCAAAACGGTCGCACCTCCATGCTCGCGGACGACACGTTATACATTGCGCAGTTTCGGATGCCGCTTGGGATGAACTCTTGGGACTTACCCGAATGACCGATGTGGACCCGAGTTCATAGCGAATCCCTATCACCCTCATTCAAACATTCAATTGGGCACTCTCGTCAGCGACGGGCATCATTCGGCCCGCAGAGCCCGCGTGCATACGCCGCCTGCGCGCAGCCAGTCCCGGAGGGGGTATGAACAAGTCAAAGTGGATGGGCCCGACTCACGCGATGATCATCGTCCTCGCAATGGTCACTGCAGGCAAAGTCAGCCTAGCCGCAGAGTCGGAGAGCGGGCCGCATGGCGCGATGCCGATCCAGGAGCAACAGCAGCGCCTCGATCAGTTGATAAGAAGGAGCATCGATCCCCCGTCGGGCATCGATCCGGTGGCGTGGGCGACAATCTATATGCTCCAGGGCAATGAATTGACGGCGGACCGCGTTGCGCTGGGGCGCAAGCTCTACTTCGATACGCGCCTGTCGAAGGACGGCACGCTCGCTTGCGCCACCTGCCACGATGTGAGCCGCGGCTTCACCGACCATCGCAGCGTCTCCGAGGGAATCGGCGATCATCTGGGCAAGCGCAGTGCGCCGACTACAATGAATGCGGCGCTCCTGCAAAGCCAGTTCTGGGACGGGCGTGCACCCTCCCTCGAGGAACAGGCAAAGCTGCCGATCTTGAACCCAATCGAGATGGGACATCCGGACGCTGCGAGCGCGATGGCGGCCGTCAACACCGATCCGGCCTATGCGGAACTCTTTCGGAAGGCGTACGGACGCGACCCCAACTATGAGGATCTTGGCCGGGCGATCGCCAACTTCGAGCGCACCTTGATTTTTCTCGATGCCCCATTCGACCGCTTCGCCGCCGGGGACACCAAGGCGCTTTCGCCCGCGGCACAGCGGGGCCTTGCGCTCTTCAACGGCAAGGCGCGCTGCGTGAGCTGTCACATGATGAACTCTTCCAATCCTCTCGGTACCGATAATCTCTTCCACAACATCGGGGTATCCGCGCGCAAGCAGAATTTCGAGACGCTCGCGGGTCAAGCGCTCGCGGTGCTCAAGGATGGCAGCAACACGGAGGAACTCGACAAACTCGCCGTCGAGACCGACATGTCGGAACTCGGCCGGTTTCTCGTCACCAAAAAGCGCGAGGACATCGGTGCCTTCAAGACCGAGCAGCTGCGCAACGTTGGACTCACCGCTCCCTATATGCACGACGGCTCCTTGAAGACGCTCTGGGACGTGATGGATCACTACAACAAGGGCGGGGAGACGAATGCATACCTCGACGGCGGGATCGAGCCCTTGAACTTGAGCGAAAGCGAGATCGACGACGTGGTGGCGTTTTTATTCTCCCTCACCGATGCGCGGTTTGGCGCCCAGAACGAGGCGGCGCTGCGCGAGCAGCAGGCGCAAGCCGCCAAGAACCGGCCGTTTCGCGACAACGCCCTTGCGCATCGGGACGTGTTGCCCTTCGAGCAGCGCGTGCTCGGCTCCGCGGGCCTCACTCAATAGGAAGCCACCCCATGAAAGAGAACGGCAAAATACCCCACATAAAGAGTGTCGAGACCCGGCATCTGGAGGAGCGGGAGCGGCTGTTTAGCGGCCTGAAAGCTCTCGATCGACGCACGTTTCTCAAGGTGTCGACAGGCGCCGCCGCCGCCGCAGCAGCGGCCGGGGTGTCGAATCACTTCCACAGCTTCCTTCCCGTCAATGTGGCCTATGGGGCTGAAGGCGCGGGGGCACAGAGATTTACCTTCGCGTACATCTCGGACTCCCATCTCTACGTGAAGAAGACCAACGAACGGTTCGTCCGCCAACTCTTGCGAGCGGTCGACGATATAAACCGGCTCGACCCGCAGCCCGATTTCGTCTTCTACGGCGGGGACTTGGCGCAGCTCGGGCGCAAGGAGGAGCTCGATCTGGGTGCACAGATCTTGAAGAGCATCAAAGCGCCCGTGCACATGATGGCGGGCGAGCACGACTGGTATTTCGACATGGGACAGCGCTGGAACGAGTTATTCGGCGCCCAGACCTACAGCTTCGATCATAAGGGCATCCACTTCGTCGTGCTGATGAGCGTCGTCGAGAAGGACTTCTGGAGCTCGCGCGGCATGAGTCCGGCGGAGCGCATGCACACGGTGGCCGGGCTCGATAACGCCGTGCAGAGCGCCTTCGAGGTGGGTGCTCCGCAGCGCGAGTGGCTGCGCAAGGACTTGGAGAAGGTGCCCACATCGACTCCCCTCATCGTGTTCTCGCACTCCCCGCTCTACAAGCTTTATCGTCCCTGGAACTTCTGGACCGACGACGCCGAGGACGTGCAGGCGATATTACAGCGATTCGATCGCGTCACGGTGCTGCACGGCCACACCCATCAGGTACTCACCAACCGGATCGGCAACATTCAATTCCACGGCATGCTCTCGACCGCGTGGCCCTGGCCTTATGCACCGCAAGGGTTGCCGGCCCTGACGGTGCAGATGAACCGACCCAATCCGTTCGATTCGAATGATGGGCTCGGCGACGGGTCCGTCTCGGTGCATCCGGACGGCCTGGTCGACAAGCTCTACAACCTCTGGAACCGCAATCCCATGCAGGTCAAGGCCAGCTACTTGACCAGCGGCGGCAAGAGCGACATCCCCGTCGCACCGACGCTCGCCAGTTATTGATTCGGAGCACGCCATGAAGAATCTCAATGTCCTCGCACCGATTCTGCTGTCGTCGATGCTCGCGGCCGCCGCCGATAGCCAAACCGCCTCACCGCAGCAATCGCCCACAACCCCGACAGGGGGCAGCAAGACCGTGAAGCTCTGCGACAACAAGACGACGGTTCAAGTGCCGAATGATGCGCCCAAGACCCGCGCCGAGGGGCAGAAGATCTCCGATGCGTTGATGGCGCAATGGAAGGAGGCCAATCCGAAGAGCAACTGGGAGCAGGCGGAGATCGAGGCGCATCAGGTCGTCTCGCCGGCGGATAATACCAAACTAATCGGCACGGGCCAGTCCGCCACTTACGGGACGGTGACGCCCCAGGACGTGCAGGTGTGGAAGAACGAGACCTATAAAATGGCCGTATACGGCTCCACGGTGTTCCACAGCGGCGATGAGCTCGGTAGCGAGATCGCCGTGTCCTGCGACATGTGCCACCCGCGCGCGGCCAACACGCATCCGGAATCCTACCCCAAGTTCCAACCGCAGCTGGGGCGCGTCGCGCTACTGCGCGATATGATCAACTGGTGCATCGAGCACCCCGTGCGCGGCAAGGTACTGGCGCCCGATGACCCCAAGATGCGCGCACTCGAGGCCTACATCATCGCCCAGCGCAAGGGCATACCGCTGGATTACGGCAAGCGCTAGACCCGGGCGCGCAACACTCGTTCGTCCGCCAAAGCCGTGCGAGTACCGTTCGGTGCGTTGTCTCGGATCAACGCGGCGAGCAGCTCCAGTTCTTGCGCTTTCTGATGTCCCCGGCGCCATACCAATCCGATGCGCCGGCTCGCCTTGCGAGATCGCAGCGGCCGGATCACGAATGACGGATCGGGGTCTTGGGGCGGACGCGCCGCCAACGCCGGCAATAGAGTGCAGCCCAATCCCGCAGCGACGAGTTGGCAAATCGTCTCCAGACTGGCAGCGCGGAAGTCGTCGATCCTCTCATCGTCCGCGCCCGTGCGCCCGCAGGCCGCCAGCGCTTGACCGCGCAGGCAGTGTCCGTCTGCCAGCAACAAAAGAGGCACGTCGCACAAATCGGCTTCGCTGACGGCCTTCAATGCTGCCAGCGGATGCGTTGCCGGACAGGCGAACCAGAATGGCTCGTCAAACAGCGGGAGCTCCTCGAAGTCGCCACCATCCAATGGCAACGCCAACAACGCCGCATCAATCTGATAGCCGCGCAGGCGCTCCGACAGGTGCTCCGTGAGATCTTCGTGAACCACGAGTTGCAGCCGCGGATAGTGATTCTTGATGAGGGGCAGTAACCGCGGCAGCAAATAAGGTGCCAACGACGGAATAACCCCTAAATTGAGCGATCCCGTCAACGGCTCATGTGACTTTCGTGTGGAGGCGAGCAGCGCATCGACTTGTTCCAGGATCTTGCGCGCTTTCTCAACCACCTCTTGTCCCTTGGACGTGAGCGAGAACACTTTGGCATGGCGCTCAACCAGCCCGACGCCTAGATACTCCTCCAGCTTCCTGATCTGAGTGCTCAGGGTCGGTTGGGATACGTGGCAGTCTTCCGCGGCGCGCCCGAAATGCCCACGATTCGCGAGTGCCACCAAATAGCGTAGTTCAGTCAGTGTCACTTCAGCGCGCCTCCCTGGCGCACGAGTAGATACCGGAGAGGTCGGAAAATCCAATAGATTATTCCTCGGCAAACCATAGTCCCCGTCTATCGAGACCTGCCCATAGCCACGCACTATTGCCGACATCAAGACAATCGATTGGGAACAGTTTCAAAGATCGTGCACCCTGCTAATCATTCGATTGTCCATCTGTACTACAGGAGATTTGTCATGGTTTCATTCAAGCGACGTAAGTCGATGGGTCTCGTGCTGGCGTCTGCGGGAATTCTTCTGCATGGCCATAGCGCGCTCCCTGCGGACGCTCTGGGTGACGCTCAGACGCAGGCGAGAGATCTTTTGTCCGGGAATATTGGCGGGCGATCTAGAGCCGCTCAAGTCGCTGCCGCCAAGTCAGCCGACGATAAGCAGACATTCGAAGTTGAGCCTCAGGAGCAAGCGCGTCAGCTCATTTTAGGCAAGCCGAGCGGTGACCGCATCGTGGATCGGGTCATCGGCAGCCACTTGGAAATGACATCAGTGCGACGAGTACGTCGCGCCGAGGCTGACCCCCAGGAGGCGGCGCGGCGGATGGTGCAGGCTAAGGGGGTCTGATTACCTCTGGTAGCCGGCGTGGTGCCCGGTGATCGTGTCTGTTTCTGCCACGGTGGAATAGGTGCCACATATGGTACCTATGCGGAATATGCCGTCCTTCCCGCGGATGTCATAGCGATCATTCCTCCGGAGGTGGATTTCGTTACGGCGGCCGCCCTGCCGCTGGTCTTCATCACGGTCGCCGAATCGCTCTACGATCGGGGCGATGTGCAAGCCGGCGAGTTCGTATTGATCCATGCCGGCGCCGGTGGAACTGGACACATCGGCGTGCAGCTGGCCAGGTTACGCGGCGCTCGAGT
>Ga0302324_100013683_pt1 | contig 16422 bp, 11 predicted proteins | sample Palsa_T0_1_FD_201949 | JGI IMG/M metagenome (GOLD analysis project Ga0302324, IMG submission 201949) | Peat permafrost microbial communities from Stordalen Mire near Abisko, Sweden - Palsa_T0_1 | ecosystem: Environmental > Terrestrial > Soil > Palsa > Peat permafrost | place: Sweden: Abisko...
ACACTACAGCGACCGCGATCGGACGTTTCGATTCGTCTCCAACGTGGATGGCACCGATTTCGCGGAAGCGGTCCGAGATCTCGATCCCGCCGAGACGCTGTTTATCATCTCGTCCAAGACGTTCACGACACTCGAGACCATGACGAACGCTCACTCCGCGCGCGCTTGGTTGCTCGCCGGCCTGGGCGGCGACGAGAAATCGATCGCGAAACACTTTGTCGCGGTATCCACGAACGCCGCCGAGGTCGCCAAGTTCGGCATCGACACGGCCAACATGTTCGGCTTCTGGGATTGGGTTGGCGGGCGCTATTCCATGGACTCCGCCATCGGCCTTTCCACCATGCTGGCGATCGGGCCGGAACATTTTCTGTCTATGCTGGACGGCTTCCACCGGATGGACGAACATTTTCGCACGGCTCCGTTCGACCGCAATCTGCCGGTGCTGCTGGGTCTTCTTGCCATCTGGTACAACGACTTTTTCGGCGCGGAGACCGTAGCGGTTTTGCCTTATGAGCAATATCTCAAGCGCTTTCCGGCCTACTTGCAGCAGTTGACCATGGAGAGCAACGGAAAGCACGTGACACTGGACGGAACCACGGTGAATTACGCGACCGGACCTATTTATTGGGGCGAGCCGGGGACCAACGGCCAGCATTCGTTCTATCAACTGATCCATCAGGGGACCCGGCTGATCCCGTGCGACTTTATCGCGTTCGGACATGCGCTGAACCCGCTCGGACGCCATCACGACATACTCTTGGCAAACGTCTTCGCCCAAACCGAGGCGCTGGCCTTCGGCAAAACGCCGGCTCAAGTCAAAGCCGAGGGCACACCGGATTGGTTGGTTCCTCACCGCGTCTTTGAAGGCAATCGGCCGTCGAATACTATACTCGCCGATACCCTCACGCCCGAAACTCTCGGCAAGCTCGTGGCGCTTTATGAGCACAGCGTGTTCACGCAGGGCGCAATCTGGGACATCAATTCTTTCGATCAGTGGGGCGTCGAGCTCGGCAAGGCGCTGGCGCAACGCATCATACCGCAGATCGAGAGCCCCACGGAACCCGCGCTCGCGCATGACAGCTCGACCAACAACATAATCCGCTGGTATCGCAAACTCAAGGAGCAATAAATGCAACTAGGAATGATCGGTCTTGGAAGAATGGGAGCAAACATGGTACGCCGGCTCCTGAAAGGAGGGCACCAATGCGTTGTCTTCGATAGGTCGCAAAAAGCGGTGGGCGACTTAGTGCAGGAGAAGGCGGCGGGGAGTTCCTCGCTCCAGGAGTTTGCGAAGAAGCTCGATAAGCCGCGCGCGGTTTGGTTGATGGTGCCCGCCGGCAGCGTGGACCAAACGATCGCGGACCTCTTGCCCCACCTCGAGCCTGGAGACATCCTCATCGACGGCGGCAATTCCTACTACATCGATGACATCCGGCGCGCGAAGGAACTGGCCGCGAAGCGAATTCACTACGCCGACGTGGGAACAAGCGGCGGCGTCTGGGGTCTGGAGCGGGGCTACTGCATGATGATCGGCGGCGAACCGGACACGATCAAACATCTCGATCCGATTTTTGCCACGCTGGCGCCGGGAGCGGGCGACGCTCCGCGCACTCCGGGGCGGGAGAAGCTGGACGGTACCGCCGAACAAGGCTATCTGCATTGCGGCCCCAGCGGCGCCGGGCACTTCGTCAAGATGGTCCACAACGGTATCGAGTACGGCATGATGGCCGCGTATGCCGAGGGTCTCGGGATACTGCGCAGCGCCAATGTAGGAAAGCAGGAGCACGACATGGACGCCGAGACCACGCCGCTGCGCGACCCCGAGCATTACCAGTTCGATCTCAACTTGCGCGACATCACCGAGGTGTGGCGGCGCGGCAGCGTGATCGCGTCGTGGTTGCTGGATCTGACGGCGGCCAGCATGGTGAAAGATCCCGCTCTAGCCCAATTCGCCGGGCGCGTCTCGGATTCCGGCGAGGGCCGGTGGACCATCAAGGCCGCCATTGATGAGGCCGTCCCGGCGCCTGTTCTATCCGCCGCGCTGTATCAGCGTTTCAGCTCCCGCGGCGAGGCGGATTACCAGGACCGAGTGCTGTCCGCGATGCGGTTCGGATTCGGCGGGCACTTGGAGAAATCCGAGGGCAAGTAGCCCAGAAGGAGAAAAATAATGAGCGAGCCCCATTCCGATGGCTTGGTTATCTTCGGATCAACCGGTGATCTCGTATACAAGAAGATTTTCCCGGCTTTGCAAGCGATGGTTAAGCGGGGACATCTAAACGTTCCCGTGGTCCTCGTCGCACGGGGCTCTTGGAACCTGGACAAGCTTAAGGCGCGGGCGCACGACAGCCTCCAGGAACACGGCGGCGTGGATGCCGCCGCCTTCGAGAAACTGAGCGGGCTGATTCGTTACGCGGGCGGAGAGTACTCCGACGCGTCAACTTTTGAGGCGATCCGGAAGGCGCTGAACGGCGCGCGGATGCCCGCGTTCTACCTGGCTATCCCGCCGCTGATGTTCGAGACGGTGGTGCAACAGTTGTCCAAATCGGGCTGCGCTCAGTCCGCTCGAATCATTGTCGAGAAACCTTTCGGGCATGATTTGGCTTCCGCCCAGGAGCTGAACCGCTGCCTGCATTCCGTATTCCCGGAATCCGCGATCTTTCGAATCGATCATTATCTGGGCAAGCGGCCGGTGAACAACGTGGTGGTGTTTCGATTCGCGAATGCGTTCATGGAGCCGTTCTGGAATCGAAACTACGTCGAGAGTATGCAGATCACCATGGCGGAAGCGTTCGGAGTCGAGGGGCGCGGCGCTTTCTACGATCAAACCGGCGCCATTCGCGACGTGATCCAGAATCATCTCTTCCAGATTTTGAGCAACCTGGCGATGGAGCCGGCTGCCCGCGCCGACAGCGAATCCATCCGCGACGAGAAGGTGAAAGTGCTGAAAGCGATCGCCCCGGTCGAACTGAAGAATCTGGTCCGTGCTCAGTTCCGCGGTTATCGCGAGGAAAAGGGCGTCGCGCCCGATTCGAATGTTGAGACGTTCGCGGCACTCGAACTCGAGGTCGATTCCTGGCGTTGGAAAGGCGTGCCGTTTTACTTTCGGGCCGGGAAGAACTTGCCGGTGAACTGCACGGAGGTCTTGGCGCGGTTTCGAAATCCTCCTTCAATCTTCCCGGACAATGGCCACCAAAACTACATGCGGTTTCGCATCAGTCCGGAGATGACCATCGCTTTGGGCGGAACCGTGATGGGTCCCGGCGAGCAGATGGAAACCGAAGCCGTCGAGATCATCGCTAGCCGTCACCCGTGCCCGGATGAGATGGATGCTTACGAGCGAGTGCTGGGCGATGCGATGGCGGGTAACGCCACCTCATTTGCCCGCCAGGATTACGTCGAGGAAGCATGGAGAATCGTGGATCCTGTGCTGAAGGCCGCAACCCCGATTTATACGTACGACAAAGGCAGCTGGGGTCCCTCCGAGGTCGAGCAAAGAGTTACTCCTCCGGGCGGCTGGCACAACCCCTCGGCCACGGAGCCGGAAGATCTCCGCATTCCTTGCCAACCCGCGGTAGGAATGAAGAAGGCCCATGAAGCTTGAGGTTTTCGACGACGCCGATTCCGTCGCGCAAAAGGCCGCCACTGCCATTGCCGCCGATGCTCGTTCCGCGATCGCCGCTCGCGGCCGATATGCCCTGGCTGTTAGCGGAGGTCACACTCCCTGGATAATGCTCCGAGCTTTGGCGAACGAAGACGTCCCCTGGGCGGGCGTCCACATCTGTCAGGTAGACGAGCGCGTGGCGCCTGACGGAGACCCGGATCGGAACCTCACGCATTTGCGGGAGAGCTTCCTCCAGCACGTCCCGCTTCGTCCGGAACAGGTGCACGCGATGCCGGTGGAGACGCCCAATCTGGAAGCTGCCGCTGCGCAATACGCCATCGCTCTCCAGGAGGTTGCTGGATCGCCGGCGGTCCTGGATCTGGTGCACCTTGGTCTCGGTCCGGACGGCCATACCGCCTCGCTGGTGCCTGGAGACCCGTCGCTTAAAGTTACGGACGCCGACGTGGCGGTCACTGGCGTGTACCAGGGCCGCCGGCGCATGACGTTAACGTATCCGGCGCTCAATCGCTCGCGCCGCGTGCTTTGGGTTGTTACCGGCGCCGAAAAAATACAGATGCTGCAACGTCTGCTCGACGGCGATGAGTCCATTCCCGCCGGGAGGGTCCGCCGCGAACAAGCGGTCGTGCTGGCAGATCGCGCGGCAGCTGGCACGCTGAGCGCTGAGCGCTGAGCGCTGAACAATAATAAGGAGCAACGCATGAGCACCACACAAGCCTCGCCGGCTTCGTCCGATATTCAAATCGATCAACTGTGCATCAACACCATTCGCACGCTTTCGATGGATGCCGTCCAGCAAGCCAAGTCGGGGCATCCCGGCGCGCCGATGGCGCTGGCGCCGTTGGTGTACACCATTTGGAATCGAGTGATGCACTTCGACCCCAAGGATCCGATCTGGCCCAACCGCGACCGCTTCGTGCTGTCGAACGGCCACGCGTCCATGCTGCTGTGGTCGGTGCTGCACCTTTCTAAGACCCAAGCCGTGGATGCCGAATACGAGACGCTGGGGCAGCCGTCCGTCACTCTCGACGACATCCGCCACTTTCGCCAGATCGGCAGCAAGGCCCCGGGCCATCCCGAATACCACTTGGTTTCCGGCGTCGAAACCACCAGCGGACCGCTCGGCCAGGGCATTGCGACCAGCGTCGGAATGGCGATAGCGCGCAAGTGGCTCGGGGCCCGCTACAATCGGCCGGGTTTCGAGATCTTCGATTACAACATTTATACCGTCTGCGGAGATGGATGCCTGATGGAAGGTATTGGATCGGAGTCGGCCTCTCTGGCCGGACATCTCGGTCTCGACAATCTGTGTTGGATCTACGACAACAACCACATCACCATCGAAGGCAACACGCGCATCACGTTTACAGAGGATGTGGCGGGGCGATTCATGGCATATGGATGGAACGTTCTGCGAGTCGGCGACGCCAACGACACCGATCGCATCGAGCACGCGCTCAAAGTTTTCCGCGAAACAAAAGGTCGGCCGACATTCATCATTCTGGACAGCCACATCGGATACGGCGCTCCGCATAAACAGGACACCGCCGACGCGCACGGCGAGCCCTTAGGGGAAGACGAGATCCGGCTTGCCAAGCGAAACTATGGGTGGCCGGAGGACGCGAAGTTTCTCGTGCCGGATGGCGTCTATGAACACTTCGCGCAAGGGATCGGCCAACGCGGCGCCACCACCCGAAGCGAATGGACCAAGCTTTTCGATTCGTACCGCAAGTCCACGCCGGAGCTCGCCGCCGAGATCGAACAGATGCAGCGCCGCGAACTCCCGGCCGGATGGGATCGCAATTTCCCGACGTTCCCCGCCGATCAAAAGGGGCTGGCGGGACGCGACGCCTCGAGCAAGATGTTGAACGTGATCGCGCAGAATGTTCCCTGGTTCCTGGGAGGCTCGGCTGACCTGGGTCCGTCAAACCGCACTCTGTTCACCTACCCGGGCGCAGCGAGTTTTGAGGCCGATTCGCCCACCGGTAAGATACTCCACTTCGGCATTCGCGAGCATGCCATGGCGGCGATCGTGAACGGGCTCTCGCTCTCGAAGCTCCGCCCATTCGGCGCGACGTTCTTCATCTTCAGCGACTACGCGCGCCCCGCGATCCGGCTCTCGGCGATCATGGAACTCCCGACGCTTTTCGTCTTCACCCACGACGCGATGGGTGACGGCGAGGACGGGCCCACGCACCAGCCGGTGGAACAGCTGGCTTCTATGCGCGCCATGCCCGGCCTGGTCACGTTGCGGCCGGCCGACGCCAACGAGGTTGTCGAAGCCTACCGCTATATCCTGCAACTGCGTCACAAGCCGGCGGTGCTGGTATTGTCGCGTCAGCCCTTGCCGACTTTCGACCGATCTAAGTACGCGCCGGCATCCGGCCTAGCGCGCGGCGCTTATGTTTTGGCCGACGCGCCGGGCGGAAATCCCGAAATTATCCTGATCGCCACCGGCAGCGAAGTCAGTCTCGCCGTGGACGCGCACGAGAAGCTGACCGCCGAAGGGACTCGGTCGCGAGTGGTATCTATGCCCTCCTGGGACATCTTCGACCAACAGCCGAAGGACTATCGGGACAGCGTGCTCCTGCCGTCTGTGAGCGCGCGCATCGCGATCGAGCAAGCCTCGACGTTCGGATGGGAGCGCTACGTGGGCGGCGACGGCCGCATCATCGGTATGAAAACCTTCGGAGCCTCGGCCCCGCTCAAGGAACTCCAAACGCAGTTCGGCTTCGAGCCGGATCGGGTGGTTGCGGAAGCCAAGGAGCTGTTGGGCCGGAAGTGAAGGACATCGCGAGCACGGGAGCCAGCTCTCCCATCGGCGCCACGGTTTGTGACGGAGGCGTAAATTTCAGCATCTATTCGCGTAGCGCATCCGGCGTCGAGTTGATTTTCTTCGACCGGGAGGACGACGCCCGGCCCGCGCGCGTGATCCCACTCGACCCCGTGGCGAACCGGACTTATCATTACTGGCATGTATTCGTGCCGGACGTGAAGCCAGGACAGCTTTACGGATATCGAGTCCTGGGGCCTTTCGATCCGGCGAGTGGAATGCGGTTTGAACCCGACAAGATTCTGCTGGACCCTTACGGCCGGGGCGTGGTCGTTCCCAGGGATTACAGCCGCGCAGCAGCTTGCGTCAAAGGCGACAACTCCGCGACGGCCATGAAGAGCGTCGTCGTCGATCCCGACACGTACGATTGGGAGGACGACATTCGCGTATGCCGGCCCGTCTCCCGAACCATCATTTACGAAATGCACGTGCGGGGCTTCACGCAGCATCCCAGTTCCGGGCTTCCGGAGAAAACGCGAGGCACGTATGCCGGCCTCGTGGAGAAGATCCCTTATCTCCAACAACTCGGCATCACCGCAGTCGAACTTATGCCCGTGTTCCAATTTGACGCGCAGGACGCGCCCGCCGGTCGCGTTAATTATTGGGGTTACGCGCCAGTTTCGTTTTTCGCGCCGCACCAGGCCTACAGTTCTTGTCGAGATCCGCTGGGCCCGGTGAACGAGTTTCGCGACATGGTGAAAGCGCTGCATCGGGCCGGTATCGAGGTGATTCTGGACGTCGTGTACAATCACACCGCCGAAGGCAACCAGGACGGCCCGACGTTGAGTTTCCGCGGCCTGGAGAACGACGCCTATTACATTCTGGAAAAAGACCGCTCGCGGTACGCCAATTACAGCGGCACCGGCAACACCATCAACGGAAATTATCCGATCGTTCGCCGGATGATCATAGATAGCCTTCGATATTGGGTGAAGGAGATGCACGTCGACGGCTTTCGATTCGATCTGGCGTCTATCCTCGACCGAGATGAAACCGGTAACTTGCTTCCGAATCCGCCGGTCCTGTTGGATATCGACTCCGACCCGGCGCTGGCGGGCACCAAGCTTATCGCCGAGGCGTGGGACGCGGCCGGCCTATACCAGGTCGGCAGCTTCGTCGGGGACTATTGGAGGGAGTGGAACGGAAAGTTTCGCGATGATGTTCGCAGCTTTTTCCGCGGCGACCAGGGATCGGTTACATCCCTCGCGGACCGGCTGCTCGGCAGTCCTCAGATTTACGGACACAAGGAGCGCGAGGCCGAGGAGAGCGTGAATTTCGTGACGAGTCACGACGGCTTCACGCTCAACGACCTGGTTTCCTACAACCAGAAGCACAATGAGGCGAATGGCGAGGATAACCGCGACGGCGCGAGCGACAATCGAAGCTCCAATTGGGGCGTCGAGGGGCCGACCGATAATCCGGAGATCGAGAAGTTGCGAAATCGCCAAGTGAAGAATTTTTTCACCGTAACGATGCATTCACTGGGCTTGCCGATGATCTTGATGGGCGACGAAGTGCGCCGCACCCAGCAGGGCAACAACAACGCATACTGTCAAGACAACGAGACGAGTTGGTTTGACTGGAAGCTGGCGGAAAAACATGCCGACGTGCTGCGTTTCGTGAGAGTGCTTTGTTCGCAGCGGTTGTTGATGAACTCGGATGCGGAACGGCATTACGCGAATCTGAGCCAGCTTCTTCAGATGGCGGAAAGAACCTGGCACGGCGTAAAGCTCGGGCAACCGGACTGGAGCGTCACTTCGCACAGCCTGGCGTTGCACGCGGAGGCTCGAAATCATAATCTGTTTCTGTATTTTATTCTGAACGCCTATTGGGAGCCGCTCGACTTCGAACTGCCGCCTGCGACCACTGGAAACCCCTGGCGGCGATGGATCGATACTAGTCTCGAATCGGGCAGCGACATTGTCGAGTGGCAAGCGGCGCCGCCGGTTACTACTCCTTCTTATCATGCCGGACCGCACTCCGTAGTCGCTCTTTACACTCACCCCTAGGCGACGGCCGCCGATTCGGTCATTCCTCGGTGGGTCCCATGGCGTAAGCGGACAAGGGCAGATCCGACGTCAACCGCGCCCGGCCCAACTCGTCTTCCGCGCGAAACCAATCGACATCCGGAGATCCGATAGGGCGCCCGCGCTGCAGCCAAAGCCGATACGCCAGGCTCTCGACTTCCTGTCTCTCAGTCATCGCCGCTCCGCATTAGGATATCACCTCCTCCACATCAACCACGACTTTTGCGCGACCCTTTTTTCCGGCGAGGGAAGCCATTAAGGGAAAGTGGTATTGGCAAATGACCTACGTTGGGGTAGATTCGGATCGCGTGGTGCTTCAAAATAGACAGAGGGGGGCTGCACGGGTACACCGAGACGAGTTTGAAAAGTTTCTCTAGGCAGACAATTATGAAGGCTTTGCGTTTTTCCACGTTCGGACCACCCTCTGTCTTACGAATCGAGGAGATCCCCATGCCGGAGCCCGGTGAAGGCGAGTCGCTCATTCAGGTGAAGGCTGCGGCCATCAATCCCAGTGACGTCATAAACGTAGCGGGACACTTCAAAAAGACTACTCTGCCGCGCACACCCGGCCGCGACTTTGCGGGCATTGTTGTAAAGGGGCGGCATCACGCAGGTGAAGAAGTCTGGGGCAGTTCCCCGACGATCGCTATTGTTCGTGACGGATCTCACGCGGAGTATGTCGTGGTCCCGGAGGAAACGTTGTCGCTCAAGCCGAAGTCGTTGAGCATGGCGCAGGCGGCGGCGATCGGGGTCCCCTACACTACGGCCTGGGCCTGCCTGGTAAATGCAGCTCAAATCCAACCGGGCGAGACAGTTCTGATTGTCGGCGCCGCGGGCGCAGTGGGGCAAGCGGCCACCCAGATCGCGAATTGGAAGCGTGCGCGCGTTATCGGCGCGGATACGACATCCGATCCGATTCCCGGCGTGGAGTCGATAATCAATACCAAGACCGAAGATCTTCGAGAAAGGGTCATGCAACTGACCGCAGGAAAGGGAGTCGACGTTGTCTTTGACCTCGTGGGCGGCCCGTCCTTCGAGCCGGCGTTGCGGTCGCTTGGATTCGGCGGGCGGCAAGTGGCGATCGCAAGCTCGGGAGAGCAGCGCGTCAGTTTCAACCTGGTCGATTTCTATCACAACTTCTCCCGGCTGCTGGGAGTAGACAGTTATGGACTCACGCCGCGGCAAATGGCGGAAATCGAAGACGCGTTGCGCCCTGGCTTTGAGGCGGGAGCTTTGAATCCGCCGCCCATCGAGATCGTCCCGTTTGAGAAGGCTGTGGATGCCTATAGCCGGGTGGCCGCCCGACAGACCAAAGCGAAGCTGGTGCTGAGCTTCGATTGACGAGAATGGACGAGCTATGTTTCGTCGATGCGTTGCCTTCGCCATCGTTGCCGTTGCCTTTTGCTCGTTACCGACCAAAGCGCAGACTCCGGATCCTCAGCCGCCCGGCGTAGCGTCGGATCCCGACCGTCCGCCGTTGAATCCGTTTCCGGCGGAGCAGAACTGGAGCTTCCTCGCGGACCCCTCCAAGCGCACGGACTTTTTCGCTTCCGCCAAGTACGTTCCCCTTGGCGATAATCCGCAATTCTATCTCTCGTTCGGTCTGGAGTATCGGATCGAATATGAGTATTTCGATAACTGGATGTTCGGCGCCGGTCCTCAAGACCACAACGGATACGTCATGAATCGAGTGCTGCCGCATTTCGATTTCCATGCCGGCAGGTACTTCCGGATCTTCACGGAGTTTCAGTTTGACTACATGGACGGAAGAAATGGCGGCCCGCGGCCCGGAATAGACGAAGACCGAGGCGACGTTCATCAGGCGTTCATCGAGATCGGACCCCATCTCAGCGGCGAAGACGGCGTAAGTCTGCGGATGGGTCGTCAGGAAGTGGTGCTTGGTTCGGGACGCTTGTTTGACAACAACGAAGGCCCCACCGTCAAACTGAGCTTCGACGGTTTGCGATTCATCGCCGAAAGTTCACATCTGCGCGTGGATCTGTTCGCTTTGAAGCCGGTCGACGACAATCCGGGATTTTTCGACGATGTGCCGGATCATCGGGAGAGCGTGTGGGGAAGCTATTTTACCTTCCCGGCGCCCATCACGCCGCGGGGACTGGCCGATCTCTACTACATTGGTCTCGACTCCAAATCCGACAGCTACAACCGCGGAATCGCCCGCGAGATTCGTCACACCGGCGGTGTCAGACTGTTCCGCGCGCTAGAGCACGGGTTCAACTACAACTGGGAAGCAAACTACCAATGGGGCGCGTTCGGCGACGACTCCATTCGAGCGTGGAGCGTCTCCACCGAAACGGGGTTCACCTTTGATAAGACACGCTTTCATCCTTGGCCGATGTTGCGGGCAGACGCGTATAGTGGCGACGGCAGCCCAGAGAATCACACTCTTGGGACTTTCGATCCTCTCTTCCCTCGCGGCGCCTATTTCAGCCCCAAGACGGCCCCCTTTTTCAGCCCTCAAAACCTGGTCGATTTACATCCACTGGTTCAATTTCAGTTAAGACCGAATGTGACGGGCGTCATTGCCTGGGAGTGGTACTGGAGGCAATCGACGCAAGATGGGATTTACGCGTTTGGAAGCAATTTGCCGATCGATCCCGCCGGCGCGAGCCGTGCCCGTTATCTCGGCGCTCAAGGAGACATTGAGATCCGCTGGGCTCCGGTGTCACACGTCATCCTGGCGTTCAATGGTGGCGGGTTCAAACCAGGCCGGTATTTCAACAACGTCACTGACAACCGCAGCCCCATCGTTTGCAATATTGGACTGATATATCGATTTTGAGGCGCGGAGGGCGACAATCAGAACGACGGGTTTCTTATGCCACGAAAGTGGGAGCCAAAGATACCGCCCGTTCGTGATTCCCTTTATGGAAGATCGGATGTAGAGTGGATAGGTCGCTAACCGCGAGAGGAGCAAACAATGACAACTCCCATCCCGTCCGCAGCCGATCCCGACATCGTTCTTGTCGGCGCCGGTATCATGAGTGCCACGCTGGCAGTGATCCTAAAGGAACTCGATCCCAGCCTGAAAATAGAGATCTACGAAGTCTTGGGCACCGCGGCGCAGGAAAGCTCGAATGCATGGAACAACGCCGGCACCGGCCATGCGGCACTCTGTGAACTGAACTACACGCCACAAAATAGTGACGGCAGTATCGACATTTCAAAGGCTCTTCAGGTCAACACGGAGTTCGACCTTTCCCGTCAGCTCTGGGCCTATTTGGTGAAAAAGGGAGCGATCAAAGACCCACAGTCTTTCATTCATCCCGTACCCCACTTCAGTTTTGTGCGCGGATCGGAGAATGTCGCGTTTCTTAAGAAGCGCTTCGAGGCGCTCTCCGCCCATCCCCTGTATCACGGGATGGAACATTCCGACGACAAGAAACAGATTGAGAAGTGGATCCCGCTGGTCATGGAAGGCCGCGATCCAGGCGAGGTGGTTGCGGCTACCCGAATGCTTACCGGCACTGACGTGGATTATGGCGCTCTCACCAAGGATCTGCTCGATTCCCTCCGGGGCACGGACGGATTCTCAATTCACTTCTTCAGTCGAGTGCAGGATCTGCGCCGCGACGGGGATCGATGGAGCGTGCGGATCAGGGACGAAAAAAGCGGTGAGAACCGGGATGTCTTGACCAGGTTCGTTTTTATCGGCGCCGGTGGCGGATCGTTGCCACTGTTGCAAAAATCCGGCATCCCCGAGGGTCGCGGCTACGCCGGTTTCCCGGTGAGCGGAGTCTGGCTTCGCTGCGACAATCCCGGGGTTTCTTCCCGCCACGATGCCAAGGTGTACGGTAAAGCCTCGGTAGGATCGCCCCCGATGTCCGTACCCCATCTCGATACGCGCCACGTCGAAGGCAAGGTTGCCCTGCTCTTCGGGCCTTATGCCGGTTTTTCGACGAAGTTTCTAAAGCACGGTTCCTATCTCGATCTCTTCGGCTCTATCGATCCGGAAAATTTACTGCCGCTGCTGGCCGTCGGCAGAGATAACGTGGCTCTCACGGAATATCTGATAGGCCAGGTTCTTGAGTCCTGCCAGGAGCGATTCACCGCGCTCCAAGAGTTTTTTCCAAATGCGAAGCAGGAGGATTGGAAGGTCGAGGTAGCGGGCCAGCGGGTACAGATCATCAAGAAGGACCCAACGCACGGCGGCATCCTGCAATTTGGCACGGAGCTTGTCAGCGCATCCGACGGATCTATCGTTGCAATGCTCGGCGCTTCGCCCGGCGCGTCCACGGCGGTGTGGACCATGCTTCAAGTCATCGAGCGCTGCTTCGCGGGAAAATTGAAAAACGGCGGATGGTCCGTCAAGCTCAAGAAACTGATTCCTTCGTACGGCCAATCGCTTGCCGAAAATACGGACCTTTGCCGGCGGGTGCGTGCCGAGACGGCTGCCGTATTGAACATCAACAACATCACAGAAAAGGAGAGCATGACGGCATGATCCGAGCGTTTCGTCTTTACACCGGTTCTGACGGAAATTCCCATGTGGAACGTGGCAGCGTGAGCGGCGGTGAGTTGGTCAAAGCGGAATCCATCCTTTTCAAGGAAACGCCGCCGCATTCATCGTTGGACTGGCACGATGCTCCTATCCCTCAATACGTGATTACATTGTCTGGTGTGCTCGAATTTACGACCGTAGGCGGAGAGACATTCGTCATCCATCCGGGTGATGTCCTGGTGGCCTTGGATTACACCGGTACGGGCCATAAATGGCGTTTGACCAACGACGAGCCATGGAAGCGGGCATACGTGGTCTTCAAGCAAGGCGCGGACACTCACTTCGTACGCGAGCCATGAAGCAAAGAGAAACGAGATGACGGACGTTCGCAAGGAAACCGATAGCCTGGGCGAAGTAAGCGTACCCGCCGACAAACTCTGGGGCGCGCAGACGCAGCGCTCGCTCGAGCACTTTAGCATCGGCAAGGACTTAATCCCACGCGAGATGATTGGCGCTTACGCCATTCTCAAGAAGGCCGCCGCCAATGCCAACCACGCCGGCAAGCGACTCGACGACCAGCGCCATAAGCTGATCGTTCAAGTCTGTGACGAAATCCTCGCCGGCGGGCATCAGGACATGTTCCCTCTGCACGTGTGGATGACGGGCAGCGGCACGCAGTTCAACATGAACGTGAATGAAACGATCTCCAACCGTTGCTGCCAGCTCGCCGGTACGCCACTGGGGAGCAAAACGCCGGTGCATCCCAACGACCACATCAATATGTCGCAGTCGTCCAACGATTCGTTCCCCTCCGCGATGAACATCGCGGCGGCTGTGCATGTGAAAGAGCGGCTGATTCCGGCGGTGAAGGCGCTGCGCGACGCAATTGGTGAAAAGGCGGAGCAGTGGAAGGACATCGTCAAGATTGGCCGTACGCACATGCAAGACGCTACGCCGCTCACTCTTGGTCAAGAGTGGTCGGGATATGAGGGTATGCTCTCGGACGACCTCGAGCGGATCGAAGATGCGCTGAAGGGCGTGTACCGTCTCGCGCTCGGCGGCACGGCGGTGGGCACCGGCATCAACGCGGCGCCTGGCTTCGCTGAGACGGCCGCGGCGGAGATCGCCAAGCTCGCGGGCTTGCCGTTCGTCAGCGCGCCCAACAAGTTCACGGTGCAGGGCGCTCACGACGCTCTGGTACAGCTCTCCGGCACAATGCGCACGCTGGCCGTGTCACTCTACAAGATCGCCAACGACATTCGACTCATGTCCTGCGGCCCGCGAGCCGGCTTCGCCGAGTTGGAAATCCCGGAGAACGAACCGGGTTCGTCCATCATGCCGGGCAAGGTGAATCCGACGCAAGCCGAGGCGCTGACGATGATCGCCGTGCAAGTAATGGCGAACGACGTGGCGGTCGGCTTCGGTGGCGCCGGCGGTTACCTGGAGATGAACGTGTACAAGCCTTTGATCATCTTCAACCTCACGCACTCCGTCACGATCCTGACCGATGGCTGCACGAACTTCCGTAAGTTTCTGATCGAAGGGACGAGGCCGAACCTGACCAAGATTAAGGAGTACGTGGACCGTTCTCTGATGCTCGTCACCGCGCTTGCGCCGGTAATCGGCTATGACAAGTCGTCTAAGATTGCGCACTACGCGATGGATAACGATCTTACGCTGAAGGCCGCCGCCCTGAAGCTCGGTTTCGTGACCGAAGACGAATTCGATCGCGTCGTCGATCCAAGGAAGATGGTTAAACCCTCCGTGGCGACCGGCGGCTAGGCCATTGCCTGCCACTGAGCCGCCGTCCGTATAGCGCCAGTTCGATACGGTTCAGTTGAGTCTAAGTGTTTGAGTTTGGGTTCAACTGGTATGCCAACGAGGCGCAAATCAGCCCTGTGGATGCCGGTTGTCATAGGCAGGTGTGCATGTGTCGACCGCGACTTGAGTATGAACCCGGAGTGCCCGGAGCAACACCCTTCCGGCGGCCCTCAACTCCAGTAATTGCGATCCAAACTTCGATATTGAATTGCTTCGGCCAGGTGATTGGTGAGTACGGGCTCGCTGCCGCCTAGATCCGCAATGGTCCGCGCAACCTTAAGGACGCGATCGTACGCACGTGCACTCAAGCCCATCCTGGGGACCGTCACTCTGAGGTTGAACCGTGAAGCATGGTTCGAATTCATGCCGGGGGTGCGCCGGGATAAACCGGCATGTTGTAGGGGATGAAAGAGCCCTACGGGAAAGGAGAAAGCGACTCCATCCTGACCCTGAGTCTTGCGAGTGACGCCGCGAGGTTTCAATCGAAGCATAGACAAGGGCATCGGTGGGCCGGGCTATTGAGCTCCGAAAAGGATTAATCCAGAGACGCCGACCTTATCCCCGATGGAGGGAAGGCAATACGGCTGGTTGCGAAATCGCGAGTGACCGGCCGGCTCTGCGTAGTCTAAGAACCCGCGCACGTCGAGAAACAACATGCACGAGAACCGGGAGACCTCAGGAACCTCTCGATCCAATCAGGATCGAGACCCGTCCGAAAAGGCGATTAGCCGCACAGCGGGCGGGCACGTTCCCGAGGAGTCGGACCGCGCCGTAGTACCTGTGAACCTGTCAAACAACGAAGAGCATTCTTCGGCGGAGGCAGGGGAGGAAAGGGCGCGGGCCAAGGAGAACATCGTTCAGTCCAACACGGACCCGACTCAGAGCGGGGCGCGCGTGTCACAGGGATTGCGCGGTGTGCGGCAAGTAGCTAAAGAAAGGAGACAGGAACGGTTCACGGCTTTACTCCACCATGTGAGCGTGAATCTACTACGGGACAGCTTTTACGCGTTAAAGCGACAAGCTGCGCCCGGTGTGGACGGCGTGACATGGAAAGAGTATGAGATCGGGTTGGAGGGTCGGCTCGCCGATCTGCACAGCCGGATTCACCGTGGAGCGTATCGGGCACAGCCCTCAAGAAGAGTCTACATACCGAAGGCCGATGGGCGGCAACGTCCGTTGGGCATCGCAGCGCTGGAGGACAAAGTCGTTCAACAGGCTGTGGTGACCATTCTCAATGAGATCTATGAGGTGGACTTCAGAGGCTTCTCGTATGGGTTTCGGCCCGGGCGCAGCCCGCACCAGGCGCTGGATGCGCTGAGTGTGGGTCTCCATCGGAAGCGCGTGAACTGGGTGCTGGATGCGGACATTCGTGGGTTCTTCGACCAGATGAGCCACGAATGGACGATGAAGTTCGTCCAGCACCGCGTGGCCGACCATCGCATTCTTCGTCTGATCCAGAAATGGCTGAAGGCGGGAGTGTCGGAGGACGGCCAATGGTCGGAGACAAAGGTAGGCACTCCGCAGGGGGCGGTGGTCTCACCGCTGCTGGCGAACATCTACCTGCATTACGTATTCGACCTGTGGGTCGAAGCCTGGCGCAAGAGAGTGGCGAAGGGCGATTGTATTGTCGTCCGGTACGCCGACGATCTGGTGGTGGGTT
>Ga0302324_100013686_pt1 | contig 16421 bp, 12 predicted proteins | sample Palsa_T0_1_FD_201949 | JGI IMG/M metagenome (GOLD analysis project Ga0302324, IMG submission 201949) | Peat permafrost microbial communities from Stordalen Mire near Abisko, Sweden - Palsa_T0_1 | ecosystem: Environmental > Terrestrial > Soil > Palsa > Peat permafrost | place: Sweden: Abisko...
ATGAACAGGCGCCCGAGGCGGTGCTGCGCCGCGGTGAAGTCGCTCAATGCCTCTCCGAGCCGGAGATCGCCGAACTGCGCGCGGCCTTGCAACTCGTCACGGTAAGCGGGCAACTCGTCGAGTACGTGGTGGAAGTGGTGCGACGCACGCGCACCGACGACAGCATTCTTTTCGGTGCCGGCCCGCGTGCCACCCAGGCTCTGCTGGCGGGCAGCCGCGCGTGGGCCGCCCTCCAGGGCCGCGATTTCGTGAGTCCCGACGATGTGCGCGCTATTGTTTCACCGGCCCTGGAACATCGCCTGTTGCTGCGGCCCGAATCGGAGCTTGAGGGCGTGCGCCCCGGCGAAGTGCTGGATCGCATTCTTCGCGATGTGCCCGTACCCCGATGATGGCCCCGCGATGATAGTCCCGAGCTCCCGCCTGCTGCTCGCCGCCGCTTTTGTCATCCTGCCCGTGGCCGCCCTGGCGGGCCTCGCGCCCGAGGCGACTCTGCCTTGCGCCGGGATTCTGGCAGCCTGTGCCGTCGTGAGCATGGCCGATGCGGCTTTGGGACACCGGCGCGTGGCCCAACTCGGCGCCCACGCGCCCCCTCTTCTGCGCCTGACCAAAGACCTTCCGGCACAGCTCGAAATCGTATTGAAGAATCACTCGGCACGGACCGTATCTTTGAGAGCCGGGCTGATCCTGCCGGAGGGGGTCGCATCCGAGCGGCTAACCGAAAGCGTAGCTTTGCCTCCCGGCAGCTCTGCCATCGAATGGCCCTGCACCGGAATCACGCGCGGCGAGCATGCGCTTCGCGAACTGTACCTGGAGACATCCTCGCCAATGGGTCTCTGGCTGACGCGCGCCCGCGTCCCGCTCGTGTGCGCCCTGCGTGTCTACCCGAATCTGCGCGATCGCGCCACCGCGGCGCTTTTCCTACGCGATCCCCATGCCGGTGTGCGAGTCCACCGCCAGGTCGGCAAAGGCCGCGAATTTGAAAGACTGCGCGACTACCTGCCTGGCGATAGCTACGAAGACATCCATTGGAAAGCCACGGCCCACCGGCGGACCCCGGCAGTGAAGCTATACCAGGTGGAGCATGCGCAGGAAGTTTACGTGGTCATCGATTCGTCCCGGCTGTCCGCGCGCGAGCAAATCCTCGAAAGCTACGTCACCGCCGCCCTGCACCTGGCTCTGGCTGCCCAGCGCCAGGGCGACCGCTTCGGCCTGATCGCCTTCAGCGACCGCCCGCATCGCCTGGTGCGTGCGCGCAGCGGGATGGATCACTTCCGCCTGTGCCGCGAAGCCATCTACAACCTGCAGCCGCGCCGCGTCAGTCCCGATTTCCGGGAGCTGTTCACCACCGTGCAGCTCAACCTGCGCCGCCGCTCGCTCCTGATTCTTTTCACCTCGCTCGACGATCCGCTGCTGGCCGAAACTTTCAAGCGCGAAGTTCCGCTGATTGCGCGCCGCCACCTGATACTGGTGAATGTGATGCGCACCGCCGGATTGAAGCCGCTGTTCCGGGGCGAAGCGCCGGCGGATCTCGAATCCGCATATAGCGCTCTCGCCGGGCAGATGCTATGGAATAACATGCGCGAGCTGCAGATCGCGCTGCAGCGTCATGGAGTGCGGTTGTCGGTGGTCGAGCCGCGCGAGATCAAGGCCCAGGTTACGGCCGCATATCTCGATATCAAGCGGAGGCAGTTACTGTGATTCTCGACCCGGCCCGCTTCGTAGATATGGAGCGGGTCTACTGGAACGAGTTACAAGTCATCCTGGACAAGCTTCGCGCGGAGCCGGGCTGGCGTATGTCCATTCCGGAAGTAACACGCCTACATTACCTGTATGAGCGATGCTCGGCGGACCTGGTGCGTCTCGATACCTTCTCCACCGAACCGCTGCTGCGCGCGTATGTCGAGTCACTCGTCTCGCGCGCTTACGCTGAGATCCACGAGACACGTGCGCCGTCCGGCAAAGTTCGGTGGCGCGCAATCGTGGCGGCCTTTCCGCGGGCCTTCCGTCGTCACCTGGGCGCCTTCCGCCTGGCAGTAGGCTTGACCCTGCTCGGTTGCGCCTTCGGTTGGTTTGCCATTCGCACCGACCCGGACGTCAAGGCAATCCTGATGCCGTTTCCCGGCCTCTTGGATCCCCCCGCAACGCGCGTAACGCGCGAGGAAAGCGCCCGGATCGACCGGCTTCACGGACAGAAAGCGTCCTTCTCCGCCATGCTGATGACTCATAACATTCAAGTCACTATGATGACGTTGGCCTTCGGAGTGACATGGGGGGTCGGTACAGTGATCCTGCTGTTCTATAACGGCGTGACTCTGGGAGCTATCTCCGCAGACTATGTGGGAGCCGGTTACACACAGTTTCTGGCCGGCTGGCTGCTGCCGCACGGCGCCATCGAAATTCCCGCGATCCTCCTGGGCGGCCAAGCCGGGCTGGTGCTGGCCGGCGCTCTCATTGGCTGGGGAGAGCGCGCCTCCCGTGCCGACCGGCTGCGGTCCGTAGCGCGCGATCTGCTCGTCATCGGTCTCGGCGCCGCCGCACTGCTGGTGTGGGCCGGCTTGGTGGAAGCATTCGTCTCACAGTATCATCAACCGGTCCTGCCTTATGGCCTCAAGATCGCGTTCGGCTTATTAGAACTGGCGGCACTGTCGATCTACCTGGCGCGCGCTGGCCGAGTATGAAGGCCTTACGCATCGAGACTCCCGAGGGCGTAGTGTTCTCTCTCCAGTTAGCTACGCCGGTGTTGCGGGCCCTGGCCTGGTCTGTCGATGGCGCCATGCTCATCGCCGCCTCGGTGGTGATTGGGAGAGTTTCCGGCACATTCGCGGCGATCGGCGCGGACTGGGCCAACGCCATCGCTACTCTGCTTTACTTCGTATCCTCCATGGCGTATGGCATGGCGTTCGAATGGTACTGGCGCGGGCAGACCCTCGGCAAGCGGATGTTCGGCTTGCGCGTGGTGGATGCGCAAGGCTTGCGTTTGCGTCCGGCGCAAGTGGTGCTGCGCAACCTGCTCCGCTCGGTCGACTTCCTGCCCGGCGCCTACCTGGTGGGGGCCACGGCGTGCCTGCTCAGCGCTAAGGGCCAGCGCCTGGGAGACCTGGCGGCCAACACCGTGGTATTGCGCGAAGCCAAGCTGCTGGAGCCCGATGTGGAGCACATCGCGCCGGCCAAATACAATTCCCTGCTGGCCCTTCCGTATCTGGCCGCGCGCCTGCGCAGCCGCGTGGACCCGGATGCGGTGCGCATCGCGGTAACTGCCCTGGCACTGCGCGACGGCTACGATCCACCCGCGCGCGTCCAGCTCTTTGGCGAGCTGGCCGGTTACTTCCGTGCGCTGGTCGAATTTCCGGAAGCGGCGGTGGAAGGTCTGACCGACGAGCAGTATGTGCGCAGCGCGGTGCGCGCGATTTATCGCAAGTAAGTTGACGCCCAACTACAAAAATTCAACGCGCCCTGCGATCTCTTCTGCCGTCAGCACGTCGAACAACAGGACGAGCATCCGCAAAATCTCGCCGGTAGTCTCTCCCTGGCGGAAGAACGCTATTCCTGAATGGCCGACTCCTTGGGTGTGCAGCCGCAGAAAATCGGTATCCTGCGTTACTAACACGCGGCTGGTTTCGCGCGCATGGTTCAATTGGCGGACATCCGTGGCGGATACCAGCCCTGTCTCAGATGTCGTCGAGACGTCGATACCCCGCCGGCGCAAACCCTCAATTACCGCCCGACCAATATGTTCATCGGCGTGAAAGCGGATCGGCTGGCTCAAGACACTCGCTTTATGTGGGTGCGTCTTGCCTGCAGAATCGATTTACTGTTAGCCTCATACTGGTCCACGGCGGCTAATTCCGCCCGCATCTCTTCTCGTACTGCGTCAAGGTTCTCGTAGTAGTAGGCTAACGCCGCGTGGACGTCCGCAAGGGTAAGACCCGGAATTTGGGAGACAATCGCGTCGGCTGTCAACCCCTGGTGCTCATGCCAGATCACGATGTCGGACACACGAACGCGGTGACCGGCAATGCAGGGCTTTCCCCCGCAAATGCCAGGGATAGCTGTAATCCGTGAAAACTCTGTGCTCATCACTGATCTTCATTATCACCGATTCAGGCCAGACTGGCCTCGGCGGCCTCTGCTATTCTGGACGGTGGCATCTTCAGCCCCCAAAAGGAGACCTACGTGAGAGTCGGCGTTTTCACCGCCTTGTTGGCGCAACTTTCCCTGGACGATGTCCTTAAGAAGCTCAAGGGCATCCATGTCGATACGGTCGAACTCGGAACCGGTAATTATCCGGGCGATCCGCACTGCAAGCTGTCCATGCTGGACAATCCCGCCGAGTTAGCCGAGTTCAAAAAGAAATTGGCGGATAGCGGCTTCAGCATCAGCGCGCTGAGCAGCCACGGCAACCCGCTGCACCCGGATCAGGAGCGCGCGAAGCACGATCAGGCGGTCAGCCGCAAGACCATATTGCTGGCCGAAAAACTGGGCGTGCCGGTGGTCATCGATTTTTCCGGCTGCCCCGGAGACAGCGATGGTTCCAAGTGGCCTAACTGGGTCACCTGCCCATGGCCCCCGGACTACCTTGAAATCCTGAAATGGCAGTGGGAAGCCAAAGTCGCGCCGTACTGGACCGGACAGGGCAAATTCGCCGCGGATCATGGCGTGAAGATCGCCATCGAAATGCATCCCGGCTTCGTCGCTTATAGCCCCGAAACCATGCTGAAGCTGCGCGCCATCGCCGGCCCTTCGGTCGGTTGCAACTACGATCCCAGCCACATGTTCTGGCAGGGCATCGATCCCATCGCCGCCATACGCGTGCTGGGCGACGCCATCTTCCACGTACACGCCAAAGACACTCAGATCTATTCACGCAACCTGCCGCTTACCGGCGTCCTCGACACCAAATCGTATACCGACGAGCGCAACCGCGCGTGGATTTTCCGCACCTGCGGCTACGGCCATGGCGCCGAGTGGTGGAAGGAATTCGCTTCCACGCTGCGCATGTTCGGCTATGACTACGTGCTATCCATCGAACACGAGGACAGCCTCCTGTCGCCCGAAGAAGGATTGACCAAGGCCGCCGATTTCCTGAACGGCATGGTTATGCGAGAACAGCCCGCCGCCGCCTGGTGGGTATAACGGATGCGCTTTCTCGTCTTGCTGGCCTGCGCGGGCTCGCTTCTCGCCGAGTTCCGCGCGGGCGCCGCTAAGACCGTCATCACTCCGGATTTGCAGAAGTTCGCGCCCGTGTATATGGCGGGCTTCGGACACAACCGCATAGCCGCCGGCGTGCACGACGATCTCTACGCGCGGTGCCTGGCGCTCGGTGCCGGAAAGAAGCCCGTGGTGGTGTGCGAGGTCGATCTCATCGGATTGTTCCTCGACGACGTGGAGCGCATACGCGCCAAAGTGTCCGGCGCCGATGTGGTGGTGGCCTCCACGCACGTGCACGAGGGTCCCGACACTATGGGACTTTGGGGACCCGGCGCGGGCCAATCGGGTATCCACGAGGATTACAACAGCTTCGTCGTCGATCGCGTAGCCGAAGCCGCCAACAGCGCGATAAAGGCGCTCGAGCCGGCCACGCCCATTCTGGCGCGCGTGCAAAGTCCGGAGCTCGACTCGTTCATTGACGACACTCGTCCGCCGGTGGTTCACGATGCGGACCTGATCATACTTTCCGTCGCCGGCAAGGATGGGAAGACTATCGCCACCGCGGTCAACTGGGCCAATCATCCGGAGACCCTGGGTTCGCGGAATACCCGGATCACCGCGGACTATCCGGGATTCTTCTACACGCGCCTCGAAGCCAGGCTGGGCGGTATGGCCGTGCTATGGAACGGAGCGGTGGGCGGCATGCAATCGCCGCTGGGCGCGCAGGTAAAAGATGCGGAAGCCGGCGCCCTGGCGCCAGAGAACAGTTTCCGTAAAGCCGAAATCATAGGCCAGCGCATTGCCGATCTGGCGGCGGACGCGGTGCGGGCGGCCAAGCCCAATCGCATCGGCCGGGTGACCTTCGCCGAACGCAAGATCGCTATCCCAGTGACCAATCAAGGCTTCCAGGCGGCCGCCAGGGCGGACCTGTACAAGGGCCGCAAGAAGACCGCGGCGGATGGCTCCACGACCGCGCCGGTCGGGCTGATCGAGCTATCCGGCAGCGGGCCGCAGCTCGATGTCGCACTGGTGCCCGGCGAGCTTTACCCGGAGCTGAGCGTCGGCGGCGTGGAGCGCTATACGGGCGCCGATTTCCCGGACGCGCCCATCGAACCACCTATCAAGCCATTGCTTCGCGCGCCCTACCGGATGCTGATCGGCTTGGCGGACGACGAGATCGGCTATATCATCCCCAAGGCCGAATGGGACGAGAAGGCGCCTTACCTTCAGAACGCTCCGAAGGCGTGGTACGGCGAGGAAAATTCCGTGGGTCCCGATGCCGCCGCGCGCATTGCCGCGGCCATCAAGGCCATGACCCGGTGAAGTCAGGGGTTCGCGGCGCCGTATTCTATAATAGCGGGTTAAATTCCAGACACAAGGAGTGTTCATGCCTGTTAAGCGCATCGGCATACTTACCGGCGGCGGTGACGTACCTGGTCTCAATTCCGTGATCAAAACCGTGGTGTACAGAGGCAGCGAAATCGATTGCGAAGTCATCGGCATTCGCCGCGGCTGGGAGGGCCTGACGCACGTTAATCTGGACGATCCGGCCAGCCGGGCGCGCTATATCCTGCCGCTCAACCGCGAAAACACGCGTACCATTGACCGCACGGGCGGCACTTATCTGCACAGCACCCGCACTAATCCGGCCAAGATGAAAGCCGTGCCCCCGGCGGCCAGGAGCCAGGATTTCCCCAAGTCCGAAGTCACTAAGAAGGGCGTGACATCCACCGTGTACGACATGACCAGCCGGGTGTTGAAGAACGTCGAAACACTGGGTCTGGATTCCCTGGTGGCCATCGGCGGTGACGACACGCTGAGCTACGCCGCGCGCCTGGACACCGAAGGTTTCAGGGTGATAGCCATCCCGAAAACGATGGACAACGACGTGCGCAACACCGAGTACTGCATCGGTTTCTCCACGGCCATTACGCGCGCCACCGAAGCCATCGAACGCCAGCGCACCACCGTTGGCTCGCATGAGCGCATCGGTATCTTCCGTATCTTCGGGCGCGATGCCGGGTATACGGCGCTCTATACTGCTTATGTCACTTCGATCCGCTGCTGCATCCCCGAGTATAGGTTTCAGCTCCCGCACCTGATCGAGTTACTGCTCACCGACAAACAATACAATCCGAGTAACTACGCCCTGGTGATCCTATCCGAGGGCAGCGAGTGGGAAGGCTACCAATCCAAGGAAATCGGCGAGGCAGACGCCTTTGGGCACAGGAAGAAGATGAACGTGGGTGAGGACCTGAGCGACGAGATTAAAAAGGCTACAGGCGAGGAGACTATCGTCAGCGACCTGACTTACGATCTGCGCAGCGGCAGTCCCGACTTCGTGGACAAAATGGTGGCCTCGACCTTCGCCAGCATGGCCATGGATTGCATCCAACAAGGCCAGCACGGGGTGATGATGGCGATCTCCAGCGGCTGCTATCAGGCGGTGCCCATACCCGATCCCAAACTCGGCCCTCGCCGAGTGGAAATCGAAACGATGTACAACACCCGCCGCTACCGGCCGAATTACGCGAACAAGCTGGGTCTGCCCATCTTTCTCACGCGCGCATAAGGTCGCTGCTTATTTCTGATCGCCATCCAACACGCCATTCCCGTGCCGCTCGATGCCCATGCGGAGTCCGCTTCCCTGCGGCACTCCCATGGGACTCAGCGTATCGCCGGCCTCAATGAAGCCCACTAACTGCGCGTGCGTGAATGGTCCCAGCCCGCTTGTGTCGGCCACGTAATTGTTAGTAACAGCGTCGTACAGCAACCCGTGCGGCTGCCCTCGGATGGTGCCTTTTACGATCAAGTCGATACTCCCGGCCGTAGCCAACGACTCCAGCGTGGCCCAATTACTCACCACCGAGCTATTGTTCACGTTGACCGCCGTAACTGTGATTGTGTATCCTACCGCGGGCGGCGTGCCGGTATCGAAGCACAACTCATAAGCATTCAACTGCGTTTGGATTTCCGTGTTGGTCGAGAATGACCCGAAGACCGGATCGGAAAGAAACTCAAAGAGACCCGCGTCGGACCCGTCGTGCAACACCCCGAATCCGTCAATGGTGGCTGCGCCGGCGGCGTTGTTGAACAATAGCTTCTGATAGATATTGCGCAGTTGGGGGGTCTTGAACGATTGCGGTTGCTCCAAAAGGGCCGCCGGAATGATGAACTGGTCGGTGCCGGCGCTGGCGTACAGGTGACAAAGATTGCAGGTGACGATGCCCAGGGTGAATGCCTGAGTCTTAAAGATGTTGAATCCGGTTTGTGGATTTCCACCGGCCAGACTGACCGGCAACGTCCCATCCAGATTCAAATTCGGATTAGGTTGGAACATGACCGTAAAAATGAAGTTCTGAAATGCGGTCATATCCGCGTCAGACAACTCGCTGCCGCCCAGCAATTGATTAAAGTCTGAATTGAAGTCCGCAAAGTTGGCCTTGTCTCCGCGCCAGTGGTAGGGCTGCAGGTTGACCAGGCCCCTCATCGCCAGCGTGGTCATGGGACCCTTCATGGGGTGCAGGGCGACTTCGACGGGATCTTTCACGTATTCCATATTGCCGCCTGGATCGCCCAGGTCCCACCCCAGATGGTCCATGTCGCTATCGATATGACAGGCCGCACAGGCCCCCGTGCCGTTACCGGAAAGCTTGGCGTCGTATAGAAAACCGCGGCCGATTCTTATGGCCAGCGGCGTGGGATCGTAGCTCCCCACGGGTATTTCCTCCGTCACCGCGCCGGTCGACGTGTTCACTACCGACAAGGTATTCGAGATCCGGTTGAGCACGTAGAGGGTCTGCGCCGAGGCTTTGAGCGCCAGGCCGCGAGGTCCGCGTTTGTTCTGTGGGTCCGACTGCGAACCGGGCGTGTTGCCGATTTCGATGCGCTGGAGCACCGTTCCATTCGTACTGACCTTAGCGACGCGGTCCGTGCCGAACGCCGCGACCCACATGAAGGCGCCGCTGGGATCGAACACGGTAGCCGTCGGTTGGGACAGCGCAGTGGCCAGGGCAATCGGATTCGGCAGTTGCGCGTAATTGATGCCCGGGTTCAGATTGAACGGAGTCACTGTCCCGGAAGCGATTGAGATGCGTGTGATTTGATTGTTAATGAAATGGCCGCGCAGGTTGGGCTCAAACCTCACCAGATTGCGCGCATCGGTATTGGCCACGTACAGATCGCCCGTCACCGGATTCACCGCCAGGCCAAGATTGATGGTACCCACGCCTGAGAAATAGCGAGTCACCGACGGCGAGGCCGCGTTGATTTCGACCACGTCGTTGTCCGGCATAGTGAACTGGATGAAGGACGACCAACTGGGATCGGTGGCTTGCACGATGATTCCCTGGGCGGGCGCGGGCGGCAGGGCGGGGTTAGTGGGAGGCGGCGGCGGGGGCGCCAGCGGCACTGGAATGATGGTTGTGGCATTTCCGGAAATGGCGAATGCCGCATAAACCTTGCTGCCATCGGGACTGACCGCCAGCGCGCGCGGGTTGCCGCCAAAAACCGGAATGGAGGCTACCAGGCGGTGCGTATTCACGTTGTAGGCGTTGATCTGGTTGTTTCGGGACACCGAAACAAAAGCCAGCCCCGCGGCGAACACCACGTCCATGGGTTCGGCTTTGGCATAGATGGTATCGGTGACGATACCCTTAGAGACCGAAATCACGCTGACACTGCCGGACTCCTGATTCACCACCCACGCTTCATCGTCGCTGCGCGCATTCACGGAAACCGGCTCGATGCCCACGGGAATTTCGGCGATCAGCACCGGACTACGCGGCTGCGAAATGTCGAACACCGATACCCGTGCATCCGCCGTATCGACGGCAAATAACCTGGTGCCGTCCGGCGAAAGCCGCACCGGATTCGTCTGCGAACTTTCGAAGTTCACATACGTGCCGCCGCTGCCGGTGACCTGGCTCATCGCCGCTCTGGGAAGCAGGCAAGCGGCAGTAAGTAGAAGGGCTAGGCTCTTCATGGATGTAACTCCTATTTGGTCCAAGACCGGTTCAAGCAGGTAGCATCCATAATACAGGGTCAGTTTTCAGGTTTCAACTGACCGATCAGCCACGTTCGGGCAAAGTCCCAGTCACGCCTCACCGTGGCTACCGAGACACCCGCAACGGCAGCCGCCTCCGATTCCGTCAAGCCGCCGAAATAGCGCAAATGCGACGATAGGGGCAGCGCGAGGGTCAAGTGTCTTCAGGCGGCACAGGGCATCGTCCAGATCGAGCAGGTATTCCTCGACGGGTGCGGCCACGGCTGACCTCTGTGCGCGACAGCCGTACGCGGCCGCCTCCGCGCTTTTCCGCCTGACACGCCCGCGCATGATCGACGAGCAAGCGGCGGATCTGCCGCGCGGCCACCGCGAAGAAATGAGCGCGGTTCTGGCCGCTCCCGCTGCGGATGCCAGGCCGCCCGCCGCAGTTCCTGGTAGGCCGCCGCGAACAAGCGGTTTCCCGCCTCCTGTTCCCCGTTACGCCAGTCCACCAGCGTGCGCGTCAGGCAACCTTTTTGAGGCCGTCGGCGCTTTCAACAAGCGCCGCACTGCCCCCGGTGAAGACAGCGATCCCTTTCGAGCCGCGCAAGGCCGTTGACGCCGTGCTGTCCCGCTACCTCTCCGATTGGCCTCTTACTCCTTCAGTTCGACAATAGTCGCGCCGGCGCCGCCCTCCTGCTGTGGCGCCTGATAGTATTTCTCCACGTGAGGACTCTGCGCCAGAAGCTCCCAAAGAACCTTCTTGAGTATTCCCATGCCGTGGCCGTGTACGATGCGCACCCGGCTGGCGGTGGCCATCACGGCGCGATCCAGGAATTGATCCACATTGTCGCGAGCCTCTTCAGCGCGCTGGCCGATTACGTTGATCTCCTGGTGCACCGGCGTCAATTCCGGCGCCGGCCTGAAGCTGACATTCTTCGGCAGCTTCGCGCCCGCGGGCGCCTCAGGCAGCACTTCCAGAACATCGTCCACGGAAACCTGCATCTTCATGAAGCCGGCCTCTACTTCCAATCGGTCGCCGGCGAGTATGCGCCGGACTCGCGCCGGCTCGCGTATGCCCTGCAGCCGCACACGCGCACCTTCCTCGATTCTGGGCCGCCGCAGCTCGCCCTGCCGCGCATCTTCCTGCGTAGAAAGCACAGTGGTCTGGAACTCCTCGCGCAGTTCGCGTTTGGTTTTGGCGACACGGCGCTGAGCTTGCTCCGCCGCCTTGCGCTGCCCGGCGACTTGCCCGATCTGATCGATGGTCTGCTGCGCCTGCTCCTCAAACTTCGCCAGCACCTGCTCGGTACGGCGCTCCAATTCCTTCAGCTTTGCGGATTCGCGCCGCTCCCATTCACGCGCCAGTTCCTTCTCCCGCGCCGCCAGCTCCACCTGTTGCCGCTTGAAGTCGGCCTCCAGCGTCTGCACATCTAGCAGCCGCTGGTGCAGCTCGCTTAAGAAGCGTGCCAGATCCCGCTCGCGGTCGCTCAGCGACTCCCGGGCGCGCTTCATGATATCTTCCGGCATGCCCAGGCGCGTGGCGATTTCGAGGCCCGCCGACTTACCCGGCATGCCGGTGTGGAACACGTATGTCGGCTCCAGCGACTGTTCATCGAAGCCCATGGATGCGTTGAGCACGCCCTGGGTATTCGCGCCATAGATCTTCACCGCCAATAGATGCGTGGAGGCCAGCGTGTAGGCGCCCGCGGCGCGGAAATGGTCCACGATGGCTACGCCCAGAGCGCCGCCTTCCTCGGGATCGGTGGCCGCGCCCAGTTCGTCCAGCAACACCAGCGAATCCGGCGTTACGTCGAGCGCCATTTCGCGTATGTGCGAGATGTGCGCCGAAAACGTGCTGAGGCTTTCCTGTATCGACTGGTTGTCGCCGATATCCGCCAGCACCTGGTCGAAGATCGGGAATTCCGCTTCCGCCGCCGGCACCGGCAGTCCAGACTGCGCCATCAGGGTCAGCAGGCCGACTGTCTTAAGCGATACCGTTTTGCCGCCCGTGTTCGGGCCGCTGATTAGCAGCGTTTTGCAACGCCCGTCCAGCTCGAGGCTGATCGGTACAACCGACTTGCGCTGGCGGCGGAGCACGTCTTCGAGCAATGGATGGCGGGCATTGCGCAGCAACAGCCGCGCGCCAAAGCGGGGCATCGCGCAATCGAAATCCACCGCAAAGCGCGCTTTGGCAAACAGCATTTCGAGCTCGCCAAGAGTGGCCATGGTTTGCCGTATTGATTCGGAATAGCCACGCAGCCGCCCGGTCAGCTCGCGCAAAATGCGGTGCACTTCCTGCGCCTCTTCTTCAGTCAGCCGGACCAGTTCGTTGTTCAGGTCGATGGTCTCGAGCGGCTCGACGAACAGGGTGTGGCCGCTGGCACTGGCGCCGTGAATCACTCCGTCGATCTTGCGCCGCTGCCCGGCGACAATGGGCACTACGAAGCGTTCGTTGCGTATGGCGACGAATTCCTCCTGCAATACGCCCTCTTCCTGATGCGCCTTCAGGAAGCGCTCGAGCGAGCCTTGTATGGACTTGCGCTGCCGCTCGATATCCCGCCGCAGCCGCGCCAGAGCGACGCTGGCATGATCCGCCACGGATCCATCCGGCAGGATCTTACCTTCCAGATCTTTGAGCAGCGAGCGGAAGTCCCCCATCGCTTGCGCCCGCCGGCCGAGGCGCGGAAAGCGCTCCGCGACGGCGTTCAGCACGCTCTTGGCGTCGGCCGCGCGATCGAGCACTCGAAATAGGTCGAGGATTTCCTTGGCCTCCAGACTGGCGCCTTCGATGCGCAGCTTGTGGACCGCCTCGGTGAGATCCGGGATGCCGCCGAACTCGATGCGCGTAGCGGCGCCGCGCGCGCCCGGCTGCGGCTGCGCGGCGGCACGCAGATAGGCGACCGCCTCGCCGGCTTCGGCAATGTCGCTCGACAGGAGGGCCGCGTCGGTGTGCGGCGCAATTTTGGCCAGCTCCGCTTTGCCGAGCGGGCTCGACACATAGCGCCCGAGCAGGCTGCGAAGCGATTCGTATTCCAGGATAGCGGAGCTGCTGGCCTTCATCTTCCTTACCGGCGTCTACGGGTTCGGCGCCTGGCTGTTTTGAAATTCTTTACCAAATCCTCCGCGGTCACGCCGGCAGCCGCAATCACGGCATCGAGCTGAGTGGCTGCCGCTCTCAGGGCCTCCAGACTCTCAGTCTTTGGCTTAGTCTGCGCCGGAACGTAGAATCCTATGGTTTCGCCGTGTCGAGTGACAGCTACGGGAGTGCCAGTCTCGAGGAAAGAGGCCAGCTTTCCACGAAATTCCCGGATTCCCACTTTGACCATTGTGTACACATGATATCACGAGGACTTATTGACCGCACTCGTTATGGATAGCGTCTCCAAGGAGGGTACGTTATGTGCTGTTCAGGACAGCTCTCTACCCGGGAAGATCTGCTGAAACCTATGCTGGCGCCATTAACTCTAAATCAGTATCAATCACCGGGAGAGGTGTTTGTCTCACAGGCGACGATGCGGTTCACTCCAGCAAGCTTAGGATCCTTTACCTGAGCCACTAGCTTTTCGTAGCGAGGATTGGATTATGGTAGATGCTGCGAACGACACTGACGTCCTTATCGTGGGTGCCGGGCCGGTTGGCCTGTTCCTGGCGAATGAATGCTGTCGCCGAGGTCTGCAATGGCGCATCATAGAGGAGCACTCGTCACAGTCGGAACATTCGAAAGCGCTGGCAATCTTTCCCAGGACGCTCGAGATCTTCGACATGGCGGGAATCGTCGCTCCGTTCCTCGAAATTGCAAATCGTGTCACGTCTGTCGCTATAATGACACACGAGCGTACGCTCGCCCGCATGCGATTCGAACCGCGGGAGAGTCCGTACGCATTCGTGGCGATGGTTCCGCAGAATGTTACGGAAAGCCTGCTCGTCCAGGAGTTGCAGCGCAAGGGCAGGGGCGTTGAGTACGAGACTACATTTGTTTCGGCGGAACAGCAGGATAACGGTGTAAGTGTCACCCTGAGCCACAAAGGCGGACTCAGTAAGCTTCAGTCTTCATTCGTCGTCGGCTGCGATGGCGCCCGTAGCCAGGTCAGACAGGCATTGAATCTGCCTCTTGAAGGAGGTGAATACGATGCCACGCTCATGCTGGCTGACATCGAAACGAATGAGATGCTTCCCGCGGATGAGCTGCAATTATGTCCAAGTGAATTCGGACCGGTCGCTATCTTCCCGATGAGCGTCAACCGCCGGCGCATCGTGGCGACAATAGAGCATCCGGAAGGAGACGCTCCGTCGCTCGACCTCGTCCGGAGGGTACTCAGCCAACGTGCGCCAGGCGGGATCGAGGCTTACGCTCTTCACTGGAGCAGCTATTTTCACATCCATCACCGCCATGCAGCGCGGTTGCGCGTCGGCCGGATCTTCATTGCTGGGGACGCCGCGCACATTCACAGCCCGTTTGGAGGGCAGGGGATGAATACCGGGCTGCATGATGTTTGGAATTTGGTCTGGAAGCTTGATCTCTTCCTGCGCGGCCATGGCAACGAGCGATTGCTCGACAGCTACAGCGCCGAACGTCTTCCAATAATTAAGGACGTCATCGAGACCACCGATTTCCTGACCAAAGTATTGGGCACTCCGAACAAGTTCGCCCAAGCTCTGCGCGATACCGTCATACCGATGGTGTCGCGTCTGGCCCCGTTCCAGCACGCCTTCGTGCAAAGGCTTTCCGAACTTGGCATTTCTTATCACGGAAGCCCGATCGTCGAAGGGCCTGGGAAGCGCTATTTCGATGACTCAATGGGTGGTGGCAGAGGCATTAGGAGCCGCTTCTTGCTGGTGGCCGACGATAGCAAGGAATCTTCAACCAGCGAGGCTGCCAGGCAGCTCTGCGAATCTCTTAGCGACATCGTCGAGTTACGATTGTCAGAACATTCCGGTATCACTCTTGTTCGGCCAGATGGCTACGTCGCGTACTCTGCGCATAGCGCCAACAACATTGCTGCGTTGGAGTCGGTGCGCTCACTTCTAGAGTCCCAAACAAATTGAGTACGGCTGCGAATTCAAGTTCTGCACTCACAGCCCCGATGCGCGAGACGAGCCAGTTTACGAATGTCTCGAACGCAGCGGACGCCGTTTCCGCGGTGTGAGCGACCATTCGATCGTCGGCCGAGATGGTAGTGCCGCCGTTGCGGCGCGACGGTTCGGTGGATCTTTTTCGGCCACGGCCGCCGCAAGGGCCTGGAAGGGCTTCGTTCCGGTCGCCTCGCCGCTCCATACACAAGCCAACGATCCGGGCGCCTCCACGGCTTTGACTGCACCGCCCACTTGGGTCTGAATAGCCGGTGGCTATACTCGAAGCCGGAAAAGGTAAAAATGCGTAGAGTCCGAAAAGGGATGTCGACCGGGAAGATTTTCTGCTGGAGGACAGCGGCGCCCCACAAACAATCCGCTACTTCTTGCGCGAATCGAATCCGCCTCTGACGGTCGGTCTCCTGGTGGACACCAGCCAAAGCCAGTATCGGGTTCACTCCGGAACCAAAGGGCGCCGGCGGCCAGTACCACAAGATCCAGTTGGCCGCGAAACGGCCGGGCTTAATCGTCCAGACACGGGATGGATACGATTCGAACTAAGCAGGCGCTATTCACCGGTCGGCCGCCCCAACCGGAAACAAGCCATCTCGCTCGCATTGCGGACCAGCAGCAGACCATTGTCGATAGCCGGAATGTTCCAGGTGCGGCCCTCTATCGCCGGGAAGCGCGCCAGTTCCCGATGCCCTTCCGGCGTCGCCCGCACCAGCACCACGTCGCCCTGCTCGGTCACCACCACCAGATTTCCGCCGGCCAGCAGCAGTTGCCCATATCCATAGCGTCCACCCTTCCACTTCAGCTCGCCGGTCCGGGCGTCGATACACGCCAGAATCGCGTCGTCGAATCCATAGATGAAGCCCTGATAGAGCACCGACGAGTTGAACTTGTTCTTCATGCGGTTGTTCTGCCACACGGCGCGCGCCGCGTAGGTCTCGCCGGTCTTGGCGATTTCCAGCAACACGGCGCCCGGACCTGGGGACGACGATAGCAGCACGTTAGCCTCGTCCACCACTACCGGCTGCGAGCAGTTCATATCCATCTGCGCCGGGAACGCGTATTCCCACAGGAGCGCGCCATTCTCCGGCGCCAGGCCCACCGCGCGTTGGCCGCTGATCCACACGATTTGCCGGCGCCCCGCCAGCATGGCCAGGATTGGCGAGGTGTATGCCACACGATCGTCGAGCGCCCGCCAGACAGG
>Ga0302324_100013688_pt1 | contig 16420 bp, 10 predicted proteins | sample Palsa_T0_1_FD_201949 | JGI IMG/M metagenome (GOLD analysis project Ga0302324, IMG submission 201949) | Peat permafrost microbial communities from Stordalen Mire near Abisko, Sweden - Palsa_T0_1 | ecosystem: Environmental > Terrestrial > Soil > Palsa > Peat permafrost | place: Sweden: Abisko...
CCAGACCGCTGCCGAATCCGTGCCGACCTGAAGCGCCTCAAGCGGGATATCGAATCCAGCCGCCGGCCTTCCGCGGAGAAGAGCGTTTCCGTTTCGGGTTCCGGCTCGGGGCCCCAAGCGGCTGCCGCGCAGCAAAAATCAGTCGCGGTGCTTTATTTCGAAAACCAGAGTGGCGCGAAAGAGGATGAATACTTCCGCGACGGGATTACCGAAGACATCGTCACCGAGCTTTCCAAAATCAAACAACTGGAAATCTTTCCCCGTTCGGAGATACTCGCGTTCCGCGACAAGCCGGTTACCGCCGCACAGGTGGGCCAGCAACTCGGGGCCGCCTACATGCTTGAAGGTTCAATCCGCCGCGCCGGCAACCGCGTGCGCATCACCGCGCAGCTGGTGGAAACCTCCACCCGGCATTCGGTGTGGGCCGAGCGCTACGACCGGCAACTGGAAGACGTCTTCGCGATCCAGGAAGAAATCGCGCGAAGCATCGCCCAGGCTCTGCGCATCACCCTGACGCCGCAAGAAGAAAAAACCATGGCGCGCAAGCCCACTGAAAATCCGCAGGCCTACGATTTTTATCTGCGTGGAAGAAGCTATACGCGCCGCGAAAACATGGACTACGCGCTGCAGATGTTCGAACAGGCCATCCAACTGGATCCCAATTTCGCTCTCGCGCACGCCGGGATTGCTCACCTCTGCGGGCTCATTTACGAGCTTCGCGAACAAAACCCGAAATGGATTGAACGAGGACTGGCTGCCTGTGACCGCGCCACGGCGCTGGCACCCGACCTGCCGGAAGTGCTGGTCGCGCACGCCCGTATTTTTTACGCGCAGCACAAATACCACGAGGCCGGGCTGCTGGCTCAGCGCGCCATCGAGCGCAAGCACGATTGTGAGGGAGCCTGGAACCTTCTCGGCCGCGCGTATTGCGAAAGCGGACGTTTCGAAGAGGCCGCGGCCCTCGCCGAGCGCGCCATCGAAGCCAACGGCGACGACTACAATACTTACATTCCCTACGACCAAGCCCTGGAGGTAACCGGACGCAAAAAGGAAGCGGAGCACGTCCGCGAGCGGATGCTCAAGGTTCTGCGTCAACAACTTGAATTAGTGCCGGAAGACGTGCGCGCACGTATCTTGCTGGCCACCCGCCTTGCCTTCTCCCAACAAGATGCGGACGAGAGCATCCGCCACCTGCAGACCGCAGTCGCCCTGCGACCCAATGATCCCAGCACCCTCTACAACGCCGCCTGCACCTACGGTATCCTTGGAAAGAAAGCTGAAGCGCTCGAAACCTATAAGAAGGCGCTCACCTCCGCCTCGAACAGCCAGCATTACAAGCATTGGGCGGCCAACGATCCCGATCTCGCTTGCCTATACGACGACCCGGAATTCCAGAAACTCGTCGCCCTCAACTAATCCTCGCCTAGTCCGATCTGTGCACGGTGTTTTGACTCACGGTTTCACGGTTCTATGGTTCTGCGCAGCTCTCTTTTTCGGGTGCCCCATTCTTCCGATCTGCCGAAGCACCGCATCTGCGCGAAGGCAGATGGGAAGGGTGGGCGTTGTGACCTTCGTAGTTGAAATCGATTGCCCCACACGCGGGATTACCAACAGGTGTTCTGGTTTCCGGAGCCATTCGCTCGTCAGTGCGCGGTCTTGTCCAATAGCTCGCTAAGATACGAACGCCACGCCACAGCCCAAGTGTGCGTGCTATGCCCATGGGTCAGTTCGCTGATCGGAAGCAAAACAAAAGTTCCGTTCTTCAGCCGCTTGCTTTCCTTCTCGGCGATCCCGAGTTCGGGAGGATTAATGAAATCGTCGGCGGAATTAATCCACATCATCGGCGCGGTGATCTTTTCCAGTTGCGGCGAAGGATCGTAGTTACGGGAGGCGTTCACCTGGTAAAGCAGATCGTTCGCATCCAGTCCAACGGAGCGCCTCTCCGCATAATGGTCCGCCGCATCGCGAGTTGGCAGAGTCTTCTGCATCACCAGCGGCGCGCCTCCCGCAATCACCAGCAGGTCTTCGGCCGTCCGCAAGCCATCCATCGGCTCCTCCGTATACTCGCCGCCCTTCCACGCCGGGTCGTCGCGGATCGCGTCCATCAACATCTTTCGCCATAAGCGATTGCGCCCCGCGATTTGCACCGGCAGACACGCCAGGGGCATCAACGCGTCCATAAAGTCCGGGTAGGTTTCTCCCCAAACGAAGGAGTGCATGCAACCCATCGAGGTGCCCATGATCAACCGCAAGTGCTGCACTCCAAGCCCTTCGGCGACCAGGAGGTGTTGCGCCGCGACCATGTCGTCATAGTCGTATGCAGGGAAATGGGCATGCATTCCATCGCTGGGCCTGGAGGATTTCCCGTGACCAATTCCGTCCGGCAAGATGATGAAGTAGCGATTGATATCCAGCAGTTGGCCCGGACTAAACAATTCCTCCGCAAATTGCGGCGACAGGAATTGTTGGCCTGATCCGCCAGTCCCGTGCAGGATCAACACCGCGTTGGTGGGATGTCCCTGCGCATCGCGCGCGAGCTTTCCGAGCGTCGCGTAGTGCAAGCGCAACTCGGGAAGCTGCTCGGCGGACGTGAACTTGAAACCGTGAGCGACGTAGTCGCCTTCTGTAACCGGATACTTGGAGGGCGCCTGTGAATAAGACGCCGTTGCAGTAGCCAACAACGCAGCAGCTAACAGAGAGACGACCCGCGCCAGAGAAGTCATGGTCTGCACCTCGCCGCCAGCGAATTTATCACTGTGAACCTCGCTCATCGAACGCCGTTCGGGTTCGCCCTATACCGGAGCGGGATTCAGGTCCCCGAACTGGCGCTGATGCCAATAGGGGTACGCGACTGGAACCGCGCTCGCTTCGTCGAGTTTTTTTACCTGCGCAGGCGTCAAGTTCCAGCCGGTGGCGGCAAGGTTCTGGCGCAATTGCTCTTCGTTGCGTGCGCCGATGATCACGCTCGAGACGGTGGGGCGCTGCAGCAGCCAATTCAAAGCGATCTGCGGCACCGACTTCCCAGTATCCTTGGCGATCAGGTCGAGCGCATCCACTACGCGGTAGAGATATTCGGCGCTGATCGGCGGAGCTTGCTCGGCCGTTGTGTGCAGGCGGCTCACCGCGGGCAGAGGCTGATTGCGACGAATTTTGCCGGTCAGGCGGCCCCAGCCCAGCGGACTCCAAATCAGCGAGCCCACTCCCTGATCGATTCCCAGCGGCATCAATTCCCATTCGAAATCGCGCCCGATCAGCGAGTAATACACCTGGTGCGCAACGTACCGCGCCCAGCCATATTTTTTTGAGATAGCGAGTGACTTCATCAAATGCCAACCGGAGAAATTCGAGCACGCAATGTAGCGAACCTTGCCGGAGGAAACCAGAGTGTCGAGAGTGTACAGGGCCTCTTCGATCGGGGTGCACGCATCGAAACCGTGGAGATGATAGATGTCGATGTAGTCGGTTCCCAGGCGGCGCAGGCTATCGTCGCATTGGCGCAGCAAATGGTAGCGGGAAGATCCCCGGTCGTTTGGACCATCGCCCATGGGAAAAGTTGCCTTGGTCGAAATCAGCGCATGTTGGCGGCGTTTACCCAGCGCTTTGCCCAGAATCTCTTCCGACAGGCCGCGGGAGTAGACGTTCGCGGTGTCGAACAGATTTACTCCGGCGTCGAAACAAACATCCAACAAGCGCGTGGCATCGGCGACGTCGCTCGCGCCCCAGGCGCGAAAGAATTCATCGCCGCCTCCAAATGTGGCGGCGCCAAAGCTAAGAACCGAAGCTTTCAGACCGGAACGGCCAAGAAACCTGTGTTCCATGCGAATGCCCTCACGATGACGGAGTAAACTGCGGCGATGAACGACAATTCTAGCATCAAGCGGAACGGCACACGACTCGACACTTCCGCGTCGCTACGCCGGCTGCGGCTTGGGGCGCAGAATCGCGGCGACGCTGGCGAGAATAATGACCGAGCCCACGATCGTGTGGGTGGTGAGCGCCTCGTTGCCCAGCCAGTGGCCAATGGCCAGCGCGACGACGGGGTTAACGTACGCATAGCTGGTAACGGTGCTGGCAGGCATGCGGTGGAGCAGCCATTCGTAGCAGGTGAAACCAATCAACGAGCCGGCGATGGTCATATAGGCGAGCGCGGCGACGGCGCGAGCAGAAAAATGCGGCAACCGGTGCATCTCACCCAACAGCGCTGAACCGGCCATCAGCATCGCTCCCCCGCTGAGCATTTGCGCTGCGGCGCTGATGCGTTTCGATTTTGGAAGCGCGAGCCGGGAGTTGAGCACGGTGCCGAAGGACCACGAAAGTTCGCCGGCGAGGATCACCAGACACGGGACCAGGGTAATGTGTCCGGCGCCCCGATCGCCCACCAGGATCACCACGCCCACAAATCCCAGCAAGATCGCGGTGAATGCTCCGCCGGTGAGCCGGCGTTTTTTGAAAATGAATGCTTCGATCAACAGCGTCCATACCGGAATGGTGGCAACCAGGACGGAAGTCAATCCGGACGGCAGGGTTTGCTCCGCCCAAAATAGTCCGCCGTACGCAAAGAGAATCATCAATCCGGCCAGCGCGGTGATGCCGCGCCATTCGCGCCGCGATGGATGGGCCTCGCCGGCAAGAATCGAACCTACATAAAGGATAGCCCCCGCGATGCAAAAGCGAGCACCGGCGCCGAACAGCGGTGGAATCGTCTGCACCAGAATGCGAACGGCGAGGTAGGTCGAGCCCCAAAGGACGTAAATGGCCAAGAACGCGAGGATGATGCGGATGTTGAGGCGTTTGCGGGCAAGAGCGCTTTCGACCGCGAGCGATTCTACCATCGAAGTTTAGATGATACGGTGTAGACAACGATTCGCGGAACTAATTCCATCGGATGACATGTGCGCTAGCGCCGAATGCAAACGCGGCGCGCGCTACGGCGCGTCGACTACGCAGCGAAACCCGATGGTACCGGCGCGGTCGTGGCCCGGGGACATCAGCAGATATTTCTGGTGCTCGTCGAGGCGATAGGTCTGCGGAAAATACCACATCGAACCGCGGGGCTGGTAGAACGCTGCGCCACGGATGATGGCGGCACGGGTGTGCGCGTCGCGGAATTCGTCGGTCCACTGCGAGACGTTCCCCTCCATATCCAGAGCGCCAAGCGGGCTCGCACCTTGCGGAAACGCATCGACGTCCGTGGGCGCGCGCATGTTCCGGCCGCGCTCGGGCGGCGGCAACGCTGGCGCGTTCCATTCGTTTCCCCATGGATACACTCGCTGGGTGTTTCCCTGCGCGGCTTCCTGCCATTCCCAATCGTGCGGCAGACGCTTTCCCGCCCATGCGGAATAGGCGCGCGCGTCCTCAATCGAAACCCAGGTGACCGGCAGATTCCCCGCGCCCTCCGGGTAGTTGCCGATGGACCACGAACGCAAGAAATTATGCGCGTCTTTTGGATGGTAGTTCGCGGCGTCTAAAAACTTTTTGAACTCCTCGTTGGTGACCGGCGTGCGATCGATGTAGAAACTTTTCAGATGCATCCGCTGGCGATGAAAGCGCCGCGGCGCGTCTTCCCACGGGTACTGCACGTCCACTCCCGGATCGTTGCCGCCCTCGATCTCGATCCCCTGGACGGAAAAATCAAAATCCGCTTCCGGGACGCGCACCATCCCCGGCGGCGCAGCGGTGGCAGGCTTGGTTGGCGGATTTTCGAACATCGTCTGGGTGAGAAATTTCCAGCCGCGCGAGACTTGGCTCAGCGGCTGCTTCGAGCGCTCGGCCATGAATGCCAACAGTGATTGCAGCCCGCCGCCGGGCGCGTTTGCCTGCTGTGTGGCCACAATGGCGCCGAAGCCGAGCCCTTCGATCGCAAAACGCAGCACGTCGTCGCTTCCGATAAGTTTGGGAGTGAGCTCTGCGCCGTGCCACAGATCGTAGTAGCGCGTACCGTCGCGATGCGGAATGCGGATCTGCTCGCCGCTCACATCGTATTCATTGCGGTTGATGATGGTCCACAGCGTTTGTTCCGGCAGTGGAAATTTGCTGGCAAAGACGCCGGACTGCAGCACCGGAGTGTACGGCTCCCAGTTCGGACCGATTAGATTCGCCGCGAAAGCGCGCTCGATTCGGGTAAAACGCAGGACCGCTTCGGCGTCGTGCGGGGTATCGCCATACCAAAAGCCCCACAGATTTTCAGTGGTGACGTATCCGGCGCCGCTGAAAAATGCGTGTTGTAGACTGTTGGTTTTGTCGCGGGTAAAGCGGTCGGTAACTTCGATGGCGTGCCGCGGCTCGATCCATTTTGCCTGGTCAATCATGGGAATAAAGGGATACGGAATGTCCTCCCAGGTGACCCAATCGTTCCAGCCGATGGTGCTCCATGCCACGGATTCACCGCGAATCGAGAATTGCGGCTCGAGCGCGAGCGGGTGCTGCGCGTCATTCGCGGCGGACTGAAACGCCTGCGGCACATCCTCGAGCGTATCGAAGTTCACTCCGTCAGCACCGATCTGCTGCATCAATGCGGCCAACGCCTGCGGGGCGGGCTTGCCTTCATCGCGCGTGCCGGAATCCCAGGCGAGCGTTGGGAAAAATACTTTCACGCCGCGACGATGAAAGTCGTCGATCATGCGGCGGACTTCCGGGATGCCGCCGGGCATGTCGCGGAGCATGTCGAATTGGTTGCGGTCATCGACGCCGAGGTTGGGATAGAGCGGCCAGATCAGCACCGCGTCGATCGGACCGATGCGGCCTTGCACTTCGGCGAGAAAGCGGTCGACGGTGTATTCGCTTTTCTCGGGATCGTAGAAGTCGCGGTCCCAGATCAGCATCTGCACCTGCGAGAAAACTTTTTGGGTCCACGCGAGTTCCGGCCGCGCGTATTCCGAACCGTCGTAGCGCCCGCGGGTGCGGCGGTCCTGGCGCCAAGCCTTCCAAGTTTCGAGCCACGCCGCGCTGGCCGAGGGATCTTCCGGGCCGGGAATGAGCACGTCCTGCGGACCGGGAACACTCGGCAAATTCAACACGCCGGTGGGCGGGACCAGCGCGTGCCGCGGCCTCCATTCCTCGGAGAAGGCGGCAGCGGCGGTGAAAATGAGCGCGACGAAAAAAAAGAATCGCGCGCGGTTTGAACGGACGAATTTCATGAAGTTCCCTGTGGTGCAAATTCCGCGCGGCGCGTACCGGCCGCGGGATAGACATGAGCCAGAGGAGCGTAAAACCACGGACGAATGAAGTCAAACTGCGCGAGGATGCTGGGCAAAAACTGTATGAGATTCGTGCAGGGTAAAACGTGATTTTGCAGCGATTCGGGAATTTTATGTCCTTTATAATCAGAGGCATCCTAAACCTAATCCATGCAGGTGCAGCGTGCAGCGATTCGGAAATTCGACTTCTCGACCGGAGCTAGGGCGGGGTTGCCTGGCCACCGGCGAACATCATTTTTCCTCCGTTCGAGTGGGAGCGCTCACGTGATTCGAACCTAACATTTCCGCGGATCGGTTGGAAGGGATCATTCCCGGTGTGTCGTTAGCACACGATATGTCCGGTCTAATTAGCACGTGATATGTCCGCTTTATAGCAGCGGCCAGGGAACAAGATACGTGCCTGGAGACAGGCATGAATTGCTACCCGCAGGCCGCCGTGGAGCGGACGATGAAGATCCAAGAAGTGATCTTGCGCGCTATGGCGAAGAGGATTAGTTGGTGGCAAGCAGCGGAAATCATTGGGGTCACCGACCGGCAGATGCGGCGGTGGCACTGGCGCTATCGGGAGTACGGTTACGACGGGTTGCTGGATCGGCGACTGGGCAAGCCGAGTCCGCGGAAGGTGCCGCTGGCGGTGGTCGAGCAGGTGTTCGCCCTGTATCGGGAGAAGTATTTCGATCTGAACGTGCGTCATTTCCACGAGAAGTTGGTAACCGAGCATCCGATTCGCCTGAGCTACACCTGGGTGAAGAAGGCGTTGCAAGGAGCAGGGCTGGTGAGCTGGGACCGGAAGCGTGGGGTGCATCGACGGCGGCGGGAGCGCCGACCATTACCGGGGATGCTGCTGCATATTGATGGGAGTCGACATCGCTGGTTTCAGGATGATCGGTGGTACGACTTGCTGGTGATTCTGGACGACGCGACCAGCCGGATTTACTACGCGCAGCTGGTGGAACAAGAGTCGACGATGACGGTACTGCGGGCATTGCGCGAGGTGGTCGAGCAGGAAGGAGTTTTCTGCGCACTGTACAGCGACCGCGCTGGGCACTTCTTTTGGACGCCTCCCGGGGGTGGGAAGGTGGATCCACAGCGGCCGACGCAAGTGGGACGAGCCTTGCAGGATCTGGGGATTCGGATGATTCCGGCCTACTCTCCGCAAGCGCGGGGACGGTCGGAGCGGAGCTTTCGAACTTGGCAGGGGCGCCTGCCTCAGGAATTGCGTCTGCGCGAGATGGTCACGCTGGAGCAGGCTAATATTTTTCTACAGCAGGAATATGTGGCCGAGTTCAATCAGCGATTCCAGGTTCCACCGTTGCAAGCGGGCAGCGCGTTTCTGCGGTGTCAACGGAAGGATCTGGATGTCTTGTTCTCGGTGCAGCATCAACGAGTGGTGAACCGGGATAACACGGTGGTGCTGGGAGGAAAGACACTGCAGATCGAAGCGACCCGCTGGCGAGGAACGTTGGCGGGATGTTCGGTCACGGTCTGTGAACATCTCGATCGAAGCTGGAGCATTCGATACGGACCGCATGTGGTGGGTCGCTACAACGCTCAGGGTTGGCCGTGTTTACCCGAGCGGAAGGGCAACGGGCGGGGGAAGACTGTGGAAAAGACGCACCGTGGAAAAGTCCTGCGGACTTTACCACCGCGCTTGGGAATCCCGCCCACACCGCGGGATTCCCACTTTCCCACAGTCACGACGGCGGTGCTTTCTCAATCGCAAAGCGGACATATCGCGTGCTATAAAAAGCGGACATTTTAACTTGCTAACAACAGGGATCACTTCGGTGGAAGATTTCCAGGCGGGGTGCGAGCTCGCGGAACAGCCGAGCCGATCGAGTACCAGTAAAGAGTACGGGCTTCCCTACCAGTACCTCGGTACCACTAATTTGAACCGGTCGCGCTATTCGCCCAGCACATTGCCTGCTGCACAATTAGCGTGCGTTCGGGGATCGGCGCTGTGGTCGGCTGTAGAGCTTGGGATTCCCCCTCTCATGTCTCAGCAGCAGGCCGCGTTGGTCCCCTGATTGAACGCGACCCAAATGTAGGGCCCCCTGAGCGGCCGGTCCCCCCGCCGGCCGCTCTTCCCTTGCTGCAAAGTTTCGCTCTGCATCGCTTTTTCCCTGACAAATCGTCGCCTACTGCTGGCCCGGGTTCGCCCGCCGGGGTGACTCCGGGTCAGTTGTTGGCCGCTTGCTGACCCAAATGCAGCCGCTTTGCCTTGACATATTCTCACCCAGTTTTATAGATTGCTGGCAGCGAGCTTCTAGGGGTGTAGTTTCGCAGTTGGGGATCTTCCTTCTCGGATTCGGTTGAGCAGATTGGTGTATTCGCTCGACGCCCACGTTCTCCCCGACTGTTCCAGAGCAAAAATTCCGGAGGTGCGTCGTGAATCGGACTCGGGCTCTGCTTCTATCGGCATTCGTCTTGGCTTTTGCCCTGTTGGGAAGCGGTTCGGCAGGGGCGCAGACGACGGCCTCGCTGCGCGGCACGGTGAAAGACCAGTCTGGCGCGGTGGTTGTCGGCGCGAAAATTACGCTCAGGAATACCGGCACCGGAGTCTCGCGTTCCACCCAGAGCGGAGGTGACGGCTCCTATCTGTTCGATTTGCTCAACGTCGGCACCTATAGCATCTCGGTGGCGAAGCAGGGCTTCGTCAACCTGGTACAGACCGGCATCGTGCTGGAGTTGAATCAAAACGGGCGCCTCGACGTGGCATTGAACGTGGGTCAAACCAGCCAGACCATCGAGGTGACCGGCGAGGTGGTGCAGATCGATACGGCCGGCTCGACGCTCGGAAAGGTGGAAGATGAGCGCGCCATTCGCGACCTTCCCCTGGTTGACCGGGACACCCTGCAGCTCGGCCTGTTGCAGGCCGGTGTGTTCGCTCCCGACCCGGACGACGCTTCCGGAAACCCCTTTTCGGTCAGCGGACAGCGCTCCGAATCATTGACGTTTCTGCTGGACGGCGCCAATAACACTGACTTTTTGGGAAACAACATCGTGGTCAGCCCAAACCCCGACGCGGTGGAAGAGTTCAAAATACTGACGAATAACTACGACGCGGAGTATGGGCGCACCTCCGGGGGTATCGTCAACCAGGTGACCAAGTCGGGTACGAACTCGATCCACGGTGACGGTTTTGAGTTCATCCGCAACACTGACCTGAACGCCCGCGATGCCTTCGCTCAGGAACGGTCCCCTTTCCAGCGCAACGTGTTCGGTGGCACCTTGGGCGGACCGGTGAAGAAGGATAAGGCTTTCTTCTTCGTCGCGTATCAAGGCGCACGACGCCGCGAAGGCCAGACGCCGTCGCCGGTTACGGTATTGGATCAGGCCGAGCGCGGCGGTGACTTCAGCGAGCTTTCGACGCAACTGGTGAATCCCGTCACCGGGGCCAATTACCCCAATAACCAAGTGCCGGTGAATCCGGTAATCGCCAACTACATCGCCAGGTATTTGCCACTGCCGAACGGCCCGGACAATACATATACGTCCAGTCCCACCGCGTCCATCAACGATGACCAGGGGATCACGCACTTTGACTACAATCTGTCGACGAAGGACACTTTCTCGTTCGTCTACGTGGTCGACAATTCCAGCGATTTCTTTCCAGAAGAAGGCGGTTCGATCAGCGCTACCTCCGGCGCACTACCCTCCGGGCCCGGCGAGGGCGGCAACGTTCCGGTAGGATCGGGGGGAACCGATGGCCAACGCACCCAGATCGGGACCTTTACCTGGACCCATACGTTTTCTTCCGGAAAGGTGAACCAATTCCGATTTGCGGCCAACCGCTTCGCATCGATTCAGGCTGTTCCGTCGGGGAAAACCACTCCAGCGGAGCTAGGGTTCACAAACTTAACTCCGGCCGACGCTTCGGCTCCGGCGGCGCCCACAATCTTTACTCCGTCCTTCGACCTAGGGCCCTCGATCCAGGGTCCCACGACGCTGCACCGCGCGACGTTTGAATGGTCGGATGACTACACCTGGACCTTCGGGCATCACGAAATAAAATTTGGCGGCGATGTAACCCGGGTGCGCCAGAATTTTTATTATGACTACTACAACAGCGGCGGCTTCGATTTCACCGACGGATTCTTCACCGGGGACGAGTACGCCGATTTCGTGGGTGGCTTCTGGGATAATTACTTCCAATTCTCGAACGCGGTGTACGGAATTCGAACCGGTTCCTTCGCCGGATACCTGCAGGACACCTGGAAGATAAAGCCCCGGCTGACGATGAACTATGGATTGCGCTACGAGTTCTACGTTCCGCAGCACGACATCCACAACAACATCAGCGGGTTTTTCCCGGGGCAACAATCCAGCGTCTATCCCGACGCACCGCCCAACATCCTGTACCCGGGAGATCCTGGCACGCCCAACCGAGGACTCGCCTATCCCAACTATCGTGACTTCGCTCCTCGCTTAGGATTTGCGTGGGACATGTTCGGAAACGCCAAGCTGGTGATGCGCGGCGGAGCGGGAATTTTCTACGACATCGAAGACGGCGCGCTCAATCTGCAGTTCGGAGGCCAGCCGCCCTTCGGCCAGGTGGTGAATGAGATCCCGAATGACTGGACCGGCATCCCCGGAGACGTCACGAGTTCAGGGGCAGTGACCGGCGCGATGGCCGATCCTTTCACACCTTTTGGCGCCACCAATCCCTATCCATTTACGCCGAATGGGCAATTCTCGTATCCCGATCCTTTCGACTTCGGCTACCTGACCTATCCGCACTTCAAGACACCCTATTCCGAGAACTTCAATTATGGGTTCCAGTGGCAGGCCACTAAAGACACCATGATCGAAGCGGTGTACGTCGGAAGCCTTGGCCGAAAGTTGATCAGCAGCGGCGAAGTAAACTATCCGCTGGCGAGTATCGAGAAATATCAGTTGGCCACCTACGGACAGGTGGGCCCGGACTGCGCCCGGCCGCTGGCAAACTGCCAAGACGGCTCGCTGAACCCCGCAGACCCTTACGATCCGACCGGCGAGCCCTTCGGCCCAACACAATTGCTGACCGACTTCAGCAACGGATTGTCGGACAGCGACCAGATGCAGATCACCGCGGATAAGCGCATGAGCCACGGCCTGCAGTTTCGGGCCGCTTACACGGTGGCCAAGACTATCGACCTGACATCCGGATTCCGCTCGCGGTCCGGCGAATACACCGATCCTGCGGATTACCGTCTGGATCGCGCCATTGCGGACTTCGATTCGCCGCAACGTCTGGTGATAAGCGGAATTTGGGAATTGCCGATCAATCATTGGCACCACGGGTTCATGAAGAAAATGACCGAAGGCTGGCAGGTGGACGCGATCGTCACCTTCCAAAAGGGCAATCCGCTGACGTTCTTTTCCAACAGCAACGCCAGCGAGCAGAATCAGGTACCGGACTTGACCCGTACCCAGGTTTCTGGGAAGGTTTCTTACGTCAATCCCCGCGGGTCATCCACATTCTCGACCGATTGCAATAGCTTCAATACCGACCCGGGTTCTTTCTGGATTAACCCTTCGAGCATGTCGTGCACCGCGTGCCCGCTGACCGATCCGACGTGCTCCGCGCCTGCCGACGCCGGTGAGATTCCTCTATTCACCTACGGCAACCTGGGACGTAATTCCCTTCGCGGTCCGGGTATCAATAACTGGGATGGGTCGTTTATCAAGAACACCCACATCACCGAGAGTAAGGTGATTGAATTCCGGGCGGAGTTTTTCAACGCCTTTAACCACACTCAATTTTTGAGGGTCGACTATGGGGGAGGCAGCGGGACTTTCGGTCAGGTGATTAGCGACCGAGGACCGCGGCTCATCCAGTTCGGCCTGAAACTGTACTTCTAAAACCTCCAACGAAACGTAGAAGGAAAAAGGCCCCGAAGCTTCCAGGGCCTTTTTCCTTTTGATCCATCTTCTGCGGAGATGGGAACTTTAGCGCGGCCGCCCGAACGGACGGTACGCACTCAGGGTGCGAGGGCGCATCCGAAAACGAGGAGCGAGTGGCGGCGGGACGTAGTGCAAGGTGAGGCCGCAATTACTGCAGGATGGGTAGCGCCGGTCCTCGGCGCGCAACCAGTGCCCGCGCGCGGGACACTCCGGATTCAAACATTGCACCGTCCCGCCCGGCAGATATTGCATAAGCCCCCTAAAAAATCACTGCGGAACGCGAGAAGATTGGCGGGCGAAAAAAAATGGAGGGCGCCAGCCGAAATCCGAGGGGATTGTGAGGGAGGGGGGCTAGTGTGTCAAGAAGAATCAATACTATTAGTAGTGGTAGGGTGGCCGGGCTCTATAGCTCAGGGATTCAGGTTCGGGCTGTGCCGCGAAACTCAGGGCCCGCTTGGTTTCAGGGTTTCGTTTTTGCTTCGAGGTCGCTGATTTTCTTCTTCATATCGTCGAGCTGCTGGCGTTTGGCTTGTAGCTGATCGGCTTCGGACTTCAGTTTTGCCTGCCCCGCGTGATCGTTTCCGAAATCCGGATTCTGCGAGATTTGGTTCTGATCCAGTTCGAGCTGGCGCTGCGACAATTCCAAATCTTTGTCTAAATCAGCGGCACGCTCCCGCGCGCGCGTTAATTCCTCTTTGGTGTCGGGCGATGCCGCTGGCGGTGCTGGTGGTGCTTTTAGCACGGGTGCAGTGTCGGATGTTGCCGGGGCCGCCGCCGAACCATCCGCTGCTGCAGGTTCGGACCCAGGATTCGTTTCCGTGTGGCCGACCACGGTTATGTCGCGAGGAATCCGGGGAATATTGTCGTCGTTCCACACTGTTTCCCGCTTGCGCGCCTCTGTGGCTTTCGCCACACGGGCACGGCGCGCCGCTTCGACCACTGCTGCGTCCGACGGCGGTGGCGGCGGTATCGCGGGTGGATCGGGGTGGATCTGCGCGGGGGCAGCATTAGCCGGGGACGGCGCCGCCAAAAGCGAACCAGCACGCGCCATTACCGCAGTTGCGGCCAGTGCGGACCCCAAGACTACGATGACTGTGGTGCGAAGTGTGTCCATCGCGTTTTCTCCAACGGGTTACCTTGCCTGCCCCACTATGATTACCATGGTAGCCACCTTGCCCCGCAAAACGCAATTGTAGCTTCCGCCACGGCGCGAAACGTGCACCCTGTACCCGGGGAGGTCAGGGACGCCTACGAACTTGGAAAAACGGTTATACTCGCCCGGAACGACGGGATAGCCGGTGATCCAGGTAACTCGCGTGCATCAGGCGATCCGATGCGACGCCGGGCGCACGAACGCATCGAATAATAGGCTCTTTTCTTGGGGGAATTTGTGGCGGAGATCGAGAGGCCGGAATGGGTGCTGCAGATGCAGGAGATTCTCGAAACCCTCAATGAGGGCGTGGTGATTCGAGACGACTGCAATCGCGTGATCTTCGCGAACACCTGCTTCACCGAAATGATCGGAGTTCCCCTGGAAGATCTGCTCGGCCGCCAAGCCGCCGACTTCTTTCCGCCCGAAGACGCCGAAAAAGTGAACCAGCACGTGGCGCGAGCGCAGAAAGACGGTCACCATCGTTTTGAATTCTACCTCCCTAAACGCGGCGGCGGACGCTTGCCGGTGGTGATCGGAGCGCGCATCCTGGAAGATCCCGACGGCCGCTTTTTTGCGGTGGTTACATTCACGGATATCTCGGAACAGAAGCGCGTGGAAACCAGTTTGATCGAAGCCAACGAAAAACTGGAAGAGCGCTATCGCGAGATCGAACAAGACCTGGTGTTGGCCGCGCGCGTTCAGCAGAGCCTGGCGCCGCATGGGCTCACCTGGGGCGCCGTGGAGGTTGCGGCGTATTACCACCCGGTATGGAGGATCGGAGGCGATTTCGGCCTAGTGGTTCCCTCTACCGACGACCACCTCAATCTCGTGGTCTGCGATGTATCGGGTCATGGCATCGGCTCCGCGCTGGTGGCCAACCGCATCTACACCGAAACGATGTCACAGCTCGAACGCTCGGTTCCCCTGCGGGAGATGTTGCGCCACCTGAATGCATTCGTGAAACAAAGCCTGGGAAGCTCGGTGCTCTATTTCACGATGGCCGCGGCGCGGGTGGACCGCAGTGGCCGAATGGTGTACGCGGCGGCGGGTCACCCGCCAGCAATGCTGGTTCGCCCTGGGGAACAGCCGCGGCTGCTTCCTTCGCGCAGCATGATTCTGGGTTTGCTCGATGAAGCCGTCGACGTGGAGGCGACCATGGAGATTCCGCTCGAACCCGGCGACCGGCTGGTCCTTTATACCGACGGGCTCGACGAGGCGTTTAGCGCCACGGGAGAATTTCTGGGCGTGGAAGGGCTGCGAGAAATTGTGGGCGCCGCCGCGAATCTTCCCTTCGGCGAAATGAAGGAGAGCATTCTCGACCGCGTGGCTGCGTATCGAGATGGCCCGGCGGCTGACGACGTCTCGCTGGTACTGCTGGAAATGCGCTGACCGAATGGCCGATCTTCGTTTTTGTGTCGACATCGCTGCGCCACCTAACCTGGTTTTTGCATTCTTCGTCCCGCAGCGCATGGCCTACTGGTACGGCGTGGAGATGAATTCGCACTTCGAGGTGCAGGGCGGCGCGTCCGAATTTCAGGCTGGGCAGAAAGTGCGGGTCACCGGCAACGTTAGTGGGCGCGAGGTTTCTCTGACTGTGGTGATTGTGGAATACGAATGGCTGCGAGTGCTTGAGTGGCGCTTTCAGGATTCTTACGGCGTCCGCGGCATGCAGCGCTGGGAAGTGGAGCCGGGTGGAGAGGGAACGCGCCTGCGCATGCGGGACCGCTACGACATGCCGGGGAGTTGGGGCCGAGTCGCGGACTGGATTTTAACGCGACATGCCGTCAGGCAGCGCGATCGCGATGCCCTGGCGCGGTTGCAACGGCTGGTGGAGCGGCCTTAGTGGCGAACAAAGGCTGCGAAGCTAGTGCACAATTCGACCGAGCAAGAAACGAAACTAAAGCGACCCAAGATTGGTCGGTGCAGCCGTTGGGCTTTGAAGCCTTGCACTCTCTATCATTCGCTTTACGTCAGAACTTGCACGAATGGGAGAAATCTCAATCTGTGGGTGCGAGTTCGCGAATACACGAAATATTTCATCGGCAAAGCCCTGTCCTATTACCGGAACGCCTTCAAAATTAAAAATCACAACTTTAAAGAGCTCTACCCTTGCCAGTACGCGTTTCGCCTGAGATCGGGAAATTAGCTTCTCGGTCCCATACTGGGCCAACCTCACTGGGACGAC
>Ga0302324_100013689_pt1 | contig 16418 bp, 11 predicted proteins | sample Palsa_T0_1_FD_201949 | JGI IMG/M metagenome (GOLD analysis project Ga0302324, IMG submission 201949) | Peat permafrost microbial communities from Stordalen Mire near Abisko, Sweden - Palsa_T0_1 | ecosystem: Environmental > Terrestrial > Soil > Palsa > Peat permafrost | place: Sweden: Abisko...
CCGCGACAACGAAATGGTCTCTCCGGGAAGTCCGATGACCCGCTTGACCAGATCGCTGACCGCTGGACCACCGCAGTTCTCGGCGGGTGGCCGGGCGAAGACGACGATGTCCCCCCGGTTGACCCCGTGGAGGTGGTAGCTGATCTTGTTGACGAGTATCCGGTCGCCGATCTGCAGGGTGGGTTCCATGGAGCCCGACGGGATGTAGAACGTCTGCACCACGAATGTACGCAGTGCGATGGCCACGGCGAAGGCCACCAACAGGACGAGGCCGGCCTCGCGCCACCAGCGCGACTGCTTCCCCCACGAATCCTTCTGGGGCGTTGTCGGTCCGATGTCGTCAATCCCTCCGGCGTTGGCGAGCACATCAGCCCGCTCACCTTGGAACCCGCTCTGCACAACCATGGTCGGATCGGTAGGTTCAGGCGGCACGGTAGCGGAGAGGCTAGCTGGTGAATCGCCGCCCATTTCGGCGTCCCCAGGCAGCAGAAATGGACTAATGGAGGGCTGGGATCACCGAAGCGGTGTCATGTCCCGAGCGGAGAATTGCACCAGGAACCGCACCGGTCGGCGCACCGTCGCGCACCGTTTCGGTCCCGTTGACCAGCACCCGGACGACGCCGATCGAACCGGCGATGAGTCGGGGCGCTTCACCGGGAAGGTCGTGCACCAGACGGGCGGGCTCGGATCCCACCGTGGCGGGATCAAAGACAAGCAGGTCGGCCGCGAAGCCCTCAGCCACCAGTCCGCGGTCACGCAAGCCGAATAATTGTGCGGGCTGGCCCGTCATCATGTGCACGGCCTTCTCCACGGGCACCAATCGTCGCCCCCGCAGACAATCATCGAGGAAGGCGGTCGGATAGTTCGAGCCGCACATGCGGTCAAGGTGTGCTCCGGCATCGGAACCGCCGACCATGGCCCGTGGGTCACTCCAGATTTCCGCCCGCATGGCCCAGGTGGATTCGTCCCCGTCATCGGTGTTCGGCCACAAGACGGTGCGCAGTTCGTCGGCCAGGACCACGTCGAGCAGCGTGTCAAAGTCCGCCGTGCCACGCTCGGCGGAGATTTCCGCCACGGTCCGAAACGCACACCCCTCGTTCACTGCAGCGTAGGTATCGCCGATGACGTAGGTGCCCCAGCGGGCCAGCCCCCGGAACACCCCGGCTTCCTTGCTGCGGGCCCGTTCGTCCAGCAGTGCGCGTGTGGCGGGATCGGCCAGCTTGACCATGCGCTCAGGGGCGGGCAATCCCATGACCTCGCCCCAACCCGGAATGAGGAAGAGGGCGCAATGGGTGCGGAAGCTCATGTTCATGGGCACGAGGGTGGGCATGGTCAGGGCCACGATCTGACCCCCGGCGGCGGCGGCCACCGTTGAAGCGTCGAGTTGATGGGCGATCCGATCAGCCGAACGGGCATCAACCGTCAGCACGTTCCAGTTGAGTGGGCGTTGCGCCGTCACGCTCATGGCAGTCATCAGGTCGACTTCTTCTTCACTAAATGAGTCGAGACACCCGTTGGTGATGTACTCGAGCGTGGTTCCTTCGTGGGCCGCCACCACTTCACAGAAGGCCAACATCTCGCGGCGGTCGGCTTGTCGGGAGCTGATGGGCTGACCGTCGCCATCGGAGTGTGTGCGCGACTGCGAAGAGGAGAACCCAAGCCCGCCAGCTTCCAGCGACTCGGACAAGAGGTCGCACATGGCGCTGACCTCATCGGGGGTGGCTACCTCGGCGGACCGGTCCGCCCCCATGACCTTGCGGCGCAGCGCGCAGTGACCCACCAGGAAGCCGGCGTTCACCCCGAGGTTCCCTTCCAGTGCGCCGAGGTACTCACCGAACGTGGACCAGTTCCATGGCACACCCTGTTCAAGTGCGGTGAGAGGCATGCCTTCGACTTTGGCCATCATCTGGCGTATGTAGTCGGCATCGACCGCGTTGATGGGGGCCAGCGTGAAGCCGCAGTTTCCTCCGATCACCGTCGTCACACCATGCACGTTGGAGGGCGACGCCGAAGGATCCCAGAAGAGCTGGGCGTCGTAATGGGTATGGGGGTCGACCACTCCGGGAGCGACCATCAGTCCGGTGGCGTCGAACTCGGTCTCCCCACGCTCGGTGATCTGACCGATTTCGACGATCCGTCCGTCCCTGATCCCGACATCGGACTGCCGCACCGGGCCACCGGTGCCATCGATCACCGTGCCGGATCGGATCACGTAGTCGAGCATTGGACCTCCGTTGAAGTAGGCCAGAGCGGCCTGGCCAGGGAATCTGACGCGGCGTCAGTTTAGGGTGGTCCTTCTGCCGCGCTTCGAATTGAATATTGGTTTCGGCCGCTCTGCCTGTGGATAACTGTTCCGTGCCTAGGAAACCCATGTGTCACGGTCGCTCATCCCCAGGTCATCCACAACCATTGGCCCAGACATCCCCAAATACGGGTCTTTCGTGGAGACCTGCCATGTGCTTTGCTCCTCGGATGACCGTGATCTTTCCCGCCGACACGTCGTGGCGCAGATGGTGCTGAGCCTGCACCCGAGCGCGGAAGGCGTGCTCCCGGGACACCTCCTCGAGCGTGCCATCAGAGCGGGCTACATCGAAGCCGGCCGGTTCAATATTCCCGAAACCAATGTCCAGCCGGCCAGCCTCGATCTGCGGTTGGGGGAGCGGGCACTGCGGATCCGTTGCAGCTTCCTGCCGGGCGAAGAAACCGTCGAACGCAAACTGAAGGACTACATCCTTGACGAGATCGACCTGCGCGGTGACGGAGCCATGCTGGAGGCACGGTGCCCGTACCTCATTGAATTAAAGGAGCGCCTCGACCTTCCGGCCGGCCTCCGGGGCAAGGCCAACCCGAAGAGCTCGACCGGCCGCATTGACGTGTTCACCCGGGTCATCACTGACCAGAGCGACCGGTTCGACGAGATAGCTCCCGGCTACAGGGGACCGCTCTACCTCGAAGTGGTGCCTCTCTCATTCGCCGTGCGGGTGCGCGAGGACCTGACACTGAATCAGCTGCGCCTTTCCATCGGCAAACCATGGCTCGGTGATGAAGAGGTGCGGGCGGCCCACGCGGCCGAACCGATCCTCTTCCGCGACGGTGAGCCGGTACCACCCGAGCGGCTCATGTTGTCCGATGGTCTCTTTCTGGGTCTCGATCTCCACGGCGACGAGCGTGGGCGGGTCGGTCACAGCACGCGGGACAGCGCCCCGCTGCTTGACCTGACCTCAGGGGAGGAAGTCGATCCCGGCCCGTTCTGGGACCCGGTGTACCGGGAAGACGGTGACCGCCTCGTGCTCTCGCCCAAGCGTTTCTATCTGCTGATGTCCCATGAAGCGGTCAGTATCCCGCCCTACCTGGCCGCCGAAATGACCGCCTACGATCCGACCAGCGGCGAGCTCCGTACCCATTACGCAGGGTTTTTCGATCCGGGCTTCGGGTATGACCCCAACGGGACGTTCAGGGGCTCACGGGCCGCACTGGAGGTGAGGGCTCACGATGTCCCATTTATGGTCGAGAACGGGCAGGCGGTCTGTAAGTTGACATTTGAAAGAATGCTGGAAGAACCGATGGCCCTTTATGGATCTGACATAGGCTCTTCCTATCAGCAGCAAGAAGAGACCCTGAGCAGGTATTTTAGGAGAACATAGGGGTGTCCACTAACATCGGAGACAGCGGATTCGGCCACGATGGCCGTTTCACATATTTACAAATGGGGCAAGAGGAGCGTAGGACTCGGACTGTGGGCCGTTTCTCTACCATAAGTAATAGGTTTTGATACTCAAATAAAAGGAGCAACACGTTGAGGCGGATTAGTCGAACATCACTGGGGGCAATCGCAGGAGGAGTGGTCCTGGCGGCTGCTCTCTTGGCCGGATTCGTGCCGGCAGGGGCAGCGTCCTCGGCGCCCAAGGTCCTTGCGCCCATCGCGAAGGCAACCACGCCCGCGGCCAAGACAACTGCGCCAGCAGCCAAGGCGGAGACGCCGGCCGCCACGACGAACACGCCCGCGGCCAGCACCTCGACGTCCAACCAGACGCCCGCTCCCGGCCCGCTTGAGGGTTTGCCGATTTCGATAGCGATACCGATCACACTGCTCGGCAACGAGATCGCCGGCATGCTCCTTCCCGGAATGGACTCGACGACGGGAACCAACGACACGACCCAGACGAGCCCCTTGCTCAACGTCGACGCTCCGATCAACGTGTGCTCCGTCTCGGCCGGTGTCCTGGCTGACGCAGCGAGCAGCTGCTCGACGACCTCGGTTGGCACCGATCAGCTGGGTGCGATCGCCAACATCAACGTGCCGATCACGGCCAGCGACAACGCCGTGGGCCTGCTCGGCATGGCGGCGTCCGCTCTCGGTCTGAACACCACGACCACCAGCGCATCGACCACCCAGAACGGTGCCATCAATGTTGCGGCACCGATCACCATCTGCGCCATCAATGTCGGCCTTCTCGGCAACACCTCCAGCGCCTGTGACGAAACCGGCACGAGCGGCACCACCACCCAGACCGGCGTGATCGACGCCACTGTCCCGGTGACGGTCTGCGACGTGATTGTGGAGATCGCCGGCGACAGTACGAGCAACTGCCCGCAGGATCCCGACACAGTGAAGCAGTCCGGTGAATTGGCCGACCTGTACGCACCGGTCGGTATCTGCGGTGTCATTGTGGAGATTGACGGAGCCGCCGCAGGCAAGTGCATGCCGACTGCCGGGTTCCCCTTGGTCAACGGTCTGCCCACCAACCAGCTCTCCCAGTCGGCGCCGATCGACGGTGTGCTCCCGGTCAATGCCTGCAGCATTCTGATCGCGGTTGACGGGACAGCAACCAACTCGTGCGAGCCCGCTCACGTCGCCCCGACCCAGACCGGTACGGTGCCGGTGGTTGCTCCGGTCACGGTTTGCTCTGTGACGGCGGCTGTGGTCGGAACGGCCACAGGTACTTGCGTTGGCAGTGCCAACACCGGCGTGCCGATCGGTGTCGGCGGTGCCGGTACCGGAGTCAGCTTGCCCATCACGATCTGCGGCCTTGAAGGCGCACTCGGTGGAACGGCGACTGCGGCGTGCCCCGAGCCGGTTGTCACGGCAGCGACACCGCCCGGCACACCTGGCCCCCCCACCACTCTTCCGGTGACCCTGGTATCGACGAAGCCCACAGCGACAGTCCCGGTCAAGCCGGCGGGTGCCTTGGCCTTCACCGGCGCACCCTTGGTCCTTGAACTGATGATTGCCCTTATGGCGCTGCTTTCAGGGCTGGTCATCAGCACTCTTGCCCGGCGCCAACGGCGCAGGGACCTCGTGCACGCGGAAATGCGTGCATGAGGTAGAGCAGTGGGGCTGACGCCCCAACGAAGCACCGGACTGATCCGATGGAGGAAGGAGGGATCGATGTCCGAGCAGAAGACAGAACACAACGTCACGAGTTTGGAAGATCTCTTCCTCTCTCAAGAGTTCGGTAAACCGCGGATCGGCATCGATGCCACAGGTCCGGAGAGCACCCTGTTCGGTGGGGTGTCTCCACGCGGACCCCTGGTACCGATGGCTGGTTCTACTGCCGTAGGCCATGGCTCGACTACGCACCTAAGGCGGAACCGGTCCTTCGCCGCGATGAGTGGCGCCGCCGCGGCGCTGTTGATTGCCGTGGGCCTGGCCGGAAGCCTGGGGAACACCCCCAAGCCCGGACTTCACTCGGCCCTGTCGACCACACCAACAACGACGCCCAACCAAACGAACGGGAATGTTCCCTCCGGCAGCCAACTGCCCACGACCTCACCGGCATCAGGTGCCGCTGCTCCGGTGCAGCTGGCCAGCTTCTCGGTGACCGGGAGTGGCGGCAGTGCAACGCACGGGAGTGTGGTCGCACCAGCCACGAACGCGGCAACGGTGACGCACGGTGGCGCCCCTTCGACGAAGCCGACCCCGACGCCACCGGTGAGCACTGCGCCAGCACCTGGTGTTTTGACGCCCGTGGTCAGTCTGGTTGGTCACGTCGTCTCGACGACGGGTGGCGCCGTAACTGGCCTCTCCTCATCGGTGGGCACCACGTTGCCCGCCGCCGCTCCGGTAACGAACATCGTCGGCGCGGTGGGGGGCACCCTCATCGACCTGGGCGACATGCTCAGTGCCACGACTGCCTGACGCTCGCTGATCGGGCGGCACAATCGCCAGCACGGCCTCATTGAGCTGCAGAAGACCGTGGCCGAAGACATGCCCGTGCTCTGGACCGCTGTGGGGCATGGAGTGGCCAGCCAGCTGACGTCGGGTTCGGCCCACATGTGCCTCCACCAGACCGGCCGACGTCTGCCACAAGGCGACAGCCTGGTCATCAGATTGGAGGGATGACATCTCGCCGACAGCCTGGCGCGCTGGCGCCGCGCAGGCCAAGACGGCATCAACGGTGGCGAGCAGATATCGGTCGGGTGTTCGGATGGCCCGCGCCAGTGTGTGTTGGAGACGCAGAGGTTGGGCGGCGCGTCTGAGATCGAGCATCCGGGCGTCGAATCCCTGCACCAAGAGCGGAACTGCGGGCGACTGAGTCCGCATGCCGTGCAGCAGTGAGGCAAGCGACTGGAGGGCCAACGATCTGCGGCGTCGCACCAGCGCTGCCGTGGGAGTCGGCATCACCAGAGTGCAGGCGACGATGGCGCAGATAGCCCCCAAGAAGATGGCTTCCAATCTGGTGGAGAGCAGTGTTCCGACCGGCTGCCCGAAGTATCCACTCAACAGTGCCATGACGCAGGTGACGCACCCCGCCCACACGGCGTACGAAATCTCCCGCCACCAGGCGCCGAGGAACAGGAGCACAAAGATCAGGACAACCGTGTCGTCATGATGTCCGGGAAAGCTGGAGGAGAGAAGGGTGGCCACCAGCGTGCCGACACCGGCACCCAAAAGACGGGAAGCCCCTTTCACCATGACCTCACCCCGGCTGGGCCCGCCGCCGCAAACGATGATGGCAGTGAGCACCGTCCAGTTCCAGTGGCCGGGGAACGCCGTACGACCGATGACGAACGCGGCACCCACTGCGACAGCCAGTTGCAAGGCCATGCGGGAGTGTCCGGAGAGACGGCGAGCGTTGCCGGCCGCGGTCGATGCCGCAAAGGGGACGCCGCGCCGATGGGGAGGAAGGTATCGGAAATGGTCGGCGATCAACTGGACCGCGCTGACCCAGAAAAGGGCCACCAGGGCGGCCGTTACCTGCCAAAGTCGCGCATCGGGGCCGAAGCCGAACCCGATGGCCGGGACCACCAAAATGCCGGTGATGGGCAGACTCACCAGTTGACCGATCCGCGCACCGAGGCGACCAACCTGGCGGAGGCACATCGCACCGCTGATGGTGCACGTGAACGCCAGGTCGCCGACGGTCGGATGCGAGAGGAGCAGATGCGCCAGCTCGCCGGCGCTGAGGGCAACGAGTGGCACCACGGCCAGTTCGGGCAACCGTGCCCGGGCACCGCCGGGACGTTGCATGCGTGAAAGCGTCAGCGCCAGGACGACGGAGAGGACCAGTGTGCTCAGGTTCTGGTGCGAGATGCGTTGCAGGGCCAGCGAAGTCCCAAAGGTGCCCAATGTGGCCGTCATGGTGATGATGGCGCGGCGGAACTCCAGGCCGGATGATTTCAAATATCTACGAATATCGTAGTAAACCATCCGCTCTTTAATCATAAAAAGAGACTTCTCTGCACAGAACTAATAAGATATCACTTATGAATAATGACTCCGGAGAAATTAGGCGAGGAGTCACCCATCTGGCCCGCCGCCTGCGGGCCGCAGGTTCCGCCGATGGGATCAGCACCGCCAAACTGAGCATTCTCAGCCACCTGGCCCGCCGAGGAGCCATGACGCCGGGGCAACTGGCCGCCGCCGAGTTCGTGCAACCACAGTCGTTGACCCGGGTACTGGCCGAGTTGGAAAGGGCTGCGTTCATTGTCAGGTCTCAAGACGAGAGCGATCGTCGGCGGTATCTCGTCTCTATTGCCCCAGAAGGCCGGGTGGCCATGGCGCGTGATGTGGCCGGTCGTGACGAATGGCTCGCCCAGGCGATGACGGATCTCAGCCCGACCGAGTGTGACGTGCTGCGCCTGGCCGCCCGGCTGATGGAACAGCTGGCCGACGTGGCCATCCCGCACGAAGGTTTCGGTCAATCTGCTAAGCCGGGAGCACTCCGCCGCATGGGTGGGGAGGTACCAGCGAGGTCAACATGAACTACGAGAATTTGGGCACGTCGGGACTCAGGGTTTCCCGGGTCTGTCTGGGCATGATGTCGTACGGCAACAACAGCGAACGACCCTGGGTAATTGACGAGGACGCGGCCGATCCGATCATTAAGGCCGCGGTGGAAGGTGGCGTGACCTTCTTCGACACGGCCGACACGTACTCGGGCGGAGCCAGTGAAGTGGCCACGGGGAAGCTGATACCGAAGTACCTCACCCGCGACGAAGCGGTGATCGCCACCAAGGTGTTCATGCCGATGACACCGGGTGAGAATGGCGGTGGATTGTCCCGCAAGCACATCCTTTCGGGCATCGACGCCAGCCTGGGTCGCCTCGGCATGGACTACGTCGACCTGTACCAGATCCACCGCTGGGATCCCCGCACGCCAATCGAAGAGACCATGAGCGCGCTGCATGAGGTCGTGCAGTCCGGCAAGGCCCGCTACATCGGGGCCAGTTCCATGTTCAGTTGGCAGTTCGCCAAGGCCCAGTACACGGCGGAGAAGAACGGATGGACGAAGTTCGTCTCCATGCAGAACCACTACAACCTCATTTACCGGGAAGAGGAGCGCGAGATGCTCCCCCTCTGCCAAGACCTTGGTGTCGGATGCATTCCCTGGAGCCCCCTGGCCCGGGGTGTCCTGGCTGGCAACCGCACCCGTGACGGTGGGCGCAACACCACCCGGGCGGAGACCGACGCCCTGACGGATTACCTGTACGTGCAGCCGACCGACTTCGACGTCGTTGAGGCGGCGCAGCAGGTGGCGGCGGCCCGTGGCGTGCCAACGGCTCAAGTCTCGTTGGCTTGGGTTCTGTCCAACCCTGGGGTGACAGCTCCCATTGTGGGCTCGACCAAACTGCGGCACTTGGAGGACGCGCTGGCCGCGGAACAGCTGACGTTGACACCCGATGAAGTGGCGACTCTTGAGAAGCCGTATGTGCCCCATCCCGTTCTCGGTCACATCTAGGAGGGTGGAGGTGCGCTTCCACTAGGGTCGACCGTCGGGGAACGACGGTATCGGGGAGGGCAGGTATCGCATGCAGGTCGCGCTGACGGTGAAGGATTTTTTGGAGCGGGCGGCCCTGGTGCACCCCGAACGGGTGGCGTTCGTCGATGAGCCGGCGGTGGCCGGCTCATTCGGCACGTTGACCTACGGCGAAATGGAAGCCCGGGCCAGGGGCATGGCTCTGGCGTTCGATCACTTGGGGGTCGGGCACGGCGAGCGGGTGGCGATTGTCAGCCCCAACTCGGGACGCTTCCTGACGTCGTACTTCGGGGTCAGTGGCTACGGCCGGGTTCTGGTGCCGATCAACTTCCGCCTGACGACCGAGGAGATCACCTACATAGTGGAGCATTCCGGAGCGTCGGTCCTCCTCTACGACCCGGAACTGACAGACACGGTGGCGGACATCAAGGTCAATCACCGGTTCGCACTCGACGGAGTGGACGATGGGGCCGTGTTCGCTCCCGCAGCGGCCGGTCAGTTGCCCGCACAGTGGGACGCTTCAGAGGAGGGGACCTGCTCGGTCAATTACACATCGGGCACGACGGCCCGTCCCAAGGGAGTCCAACTCACCCAGCGCAACTGCTGGCTCAATGCGGTCACCTTCGGGTGGCACACCGGGGTGAATGATCGCGATGTGCTGCTGCACACCCTGCCCATGTTCCACTGCAATGGCTGGGGGATGCCCTACGCCGTGACCGGAATGGCCGGGAAGCACATCGTCCTGCGCAAGGTTGACGGGGAAGAGATTTTGCAGCGGATTGAGCAGCATGGTGTCACGCTGCTGTGCGGTGCCCCGGCAGTGGTGGCGGCCATTCTCGATGCAGCGGCGGCCCGGACGGGCGCCGGTCGTGAGGTGCCGGGCCGGGGGACTGTGCGCATGGTGGTGGCCGGAGCGCCACCGCCCTCTAAGACGATTGAGCGCATTGAGACCGAGCTGGGGTGGGAATTCATTCAGATTTACGGGCTCACGGAGACGGCACCCCTGCTCACCATCAACCGGGCGCCGTTGGAATGGGACGGCGTGGAGTCGGCCGAGCGATCACAACGCCTGGGCCGGGCCGGCGTTCCCGCTATTGGGGTGCAGATCTCGGTCGACGGTGAAGGCGAGGTACTGGCCCGGTCGAATCACGTGTTCGAGGGTTACTGGGAGCAACCGGCTGAGACCGCCCTGGCGCTGGAGGATGGGTGGTTCCACACCGGGGATGGCGGATATCTCGATGGGGCCCATCTGGTGATTTCGGACCGGAAGAAGGACGTCATCATCACCGGGGGCGAGAACGTCTCCTCCATTGAAGTGGAGGACTGCCTGTACCAGCACCCGGCGGTGGCCGAGGTGGCGATCATCGGGGTGCCCGACGAGAAGTGGGGCGAGACGATCAAGGCATTGGTGGTCCTACGACCCGATTCGGTGGCAACCGAAGCCGAGCTCATCGCCCACTGCCGTGACCGCATGTCCCACTTCAAGGCACCGACCAGCGTGGAACTACGCGAGGCACTCGACCGCACCGCCACCGGGAAGCTCCAGAAGTACAAACTCCGGCAGCCCTACTGGGCCGGTCGCGACAAGGCCATCAATTAGGGTCCGCCCTAAGTTAATACGCGCGTTGTAGGTTCTGTATGTGGAGGCGACGTCCGAGGAGCTGGTCTGGTACTTCGAGACCGTTCTGCCCCACGTCAATGAACGCCAACGCCGTGTGATTGTGGGAGCGACGGCGTCGTTGCTCGGGCGTGGCGGCAAGACCGCGGTTGCCGAGGCGGCCGGTATGAGCCGCAACACGGTGATCCGAGCCACCAGCGAGGTCGAAGAGGGCGTCGAAGTATCAGATCGCCAACGTGTGGTCGGCGGCGGGGACAAGCCAGCCATCGACAAGCAACCGGGCCTTTTGGTGGCACTCGATGAGTTGGTGCACCCATCCACGCGGGGCAACCCGATGTCGATGGCGCGTTGGACCTCCAAGTCGACCTACGAACTGGCCGATGAGCTGGTGCGCCAGGGCTACTCGGTCTCCGCCGAGCTGGTGCGGCGCCTGTTGCACCAGCTCGGGTACTCACTCCAGGCTCCTTCCAAGCAAAAGGAAGGGACCCAGAGCCCCGATCGAGACGCCCAGTTCAACTACCTCAACGACACCGCCGTGGGGTTCGCCAAAGATGGCCAACCTGCCATCTCTTGTCACACCAAGAAGAAGGAATTAGTGGGCGAGTTCTCCAACGGAGGCGCCGAGTGGCACCCCGTGGGCGAACCGACTCGGACCAAGACCCACGACTTCATCGACAAAGAGCTCGGACGGGCCGTGCCCTATGGCGTCTATGACATAGAGAACGACGAGTGCTGGGTCTCGGTCGGCGACACCGCAGATACCGGCGGCTTCGCCGTCGAGGCCGCCAGGCGCTGGTGGTACTCAATGGGTCAGCTCCGCTTCCCCGACGCGCACAAGCTCTTGATCACCGCCGATGCTGGCGGGTCCAACAGCCACCGAGTCAAACTCTGGAAGGTCGAGCTGGCCAAGTTCGCCCAGGAGAGTGGCCTTGAGATCACGGTCTGTCACTACCCACCGGGAACCTCGAAGTGGAACAAGATCGAGCATCGAATGTTCAGCTTCATCTCCATGAACTGGCGCGGCCGGCCACTGGTCTCGTATCGCACCATCATCGAGCTGATCTCGGCCACGACCACCAAGAGCGGACTCAACATCAAAGCCGAGCGCGACTGGAACTACTACGAGACCGGCGTGCAGGTGTCCAAGGCCGAACTGGCCGCCCTCCCGCTCTTTCGTCATGAGTTCCATGGTGACTGGAACTACACCGTCCATCCCCAACCGCTCAAGTAATTCGCGCGCGGGCCCTTAGGCAATTTGGCAATGAGGCAACCGGTTCACTCGGCGTTGCCCACGGCCGCCCCGAAGAGTTCACGTGCGGTGGGGTAGTCGGCCTTGCCGGTTGCTGTACGCGGGGTCTCAGCCACCACCACAATCTGACGGGGCAGCTTGTAGGAGGCCAGCCGGGTGCGAGCTGACGCCACTATGTCCTCTTCACTCACCGGATCAGCCCCCGGGCGGAGGGAGACGACAGCCACCACCCGCTGGCCGAACCGCTCGTCGGGGAGACCGAAGACGAGGGCGTCCTCCACGGCGGGATGGAGCTTGAGCACCTCCTCGACCTCTTCGGGGAAGATCTTCTCCCCCGCGCTGTTGATGCATTGCGACCCCCGTCCGAGCAGTGTCAGTTTGCCGTCGACACCGATGGTGGCGAAGTCCCCGGGGATCGTGTGGCGCACGCCGTTGATGTCCCGGAAGGTGGCGGCGGTCTTCTCCGAATCCTTGAAGTAGCCCTGGGCGCCTCCGGGCAGGGCCACCATGCCCACTTCGTCGCTGCCCGGCGCGATGACCCGACCATCCTCGGCAACCACGATCACTCCGGGCCACGGTGTGAAGGATCCTGTCGGTATGGGATGGCCCCGCGACGAGATGGCCAGTCCCATGCTCCCTTCGGTGGCCGCGATGATGTCGGCGATGAAGGCCTGCGGCAGGTGTTCTAGTAGCCCGGTCTTGACTTCGGTGGAGAACATGGCACCAGAGGAAGCGATGAGCGAGACGGACGAGAGGTCCCGGCTCGGGTCGTCATCGAGTGCCTTCCGCATTGGGCGGGCAAAGGCGTCGCCGACGACGACGATGCAGTTGGCCTTCTCGGCCGCCGCCACATCCCACAGTTCATTGACGTCGAAGCGACGACCATTGAGCAGAGCCAGACGTCCACCGAAGAGCAGCGTCGGGTTGGCCGCAATCCCGAGGGCCGTGTTGTGGATGAGGGGAGGTGCCGGGATGGTCACGAACTGGCGACCTTCGGCGGCGAAACGGACGGCCAGGTCGACGGCGTCTTGGGGACTGGAGGCCGGTGCTTCACCGATCATGCCGGGCGTCGTGTGCATGAGGTCGTCGACGGTGGCGGCGATATTCGAAATGACCCCCTTGGGCATTCCCGTGGTGCCTCCGGTGTAGATCATGGTGACGTCGTCCCGGCCGCGCGACTGGCGCGGCGCCGGCTCGGAGAGCGCCACCAGGTCCTCGTAGCGCTCGGCATGATCCGGTTGGTCCCCGCCTTCGTCGACGCTGACGACCAGCTTCAGTTTGGGCAGACGCGGGATGATCCGATCGACCGTGTGACTGAAGCCCGAGTGGAAGACCAGGGCGTGTGCATCGGCATTGTCGAGCAGGTACAGCAGCTCCTCATCCACGTAGCGGTAGTTGACGTTGAACGGGATGGCCCGGATTTTGAGGGCGGCGAAATAGGACTCCATGAATTCGGGAGAGTTGTAGAGGTACAGCCCGACCTTGGACCCGGCGCCGAGTCCCGCCGCCGCGAACGCACCGGCCAGCCGGGCGGCCCGATTCTCGAAATCAGCCCAGGTACGTCGGAGCCGTCCCTGGACGAGTGCCTCGGCGTCGGGCACGACATCGGCGATCGCCTCCCAGATGCTGGCGTAATGTGACTCCATGTCAGCCAGTTGTACCGGGCCGAAACGGTCGGTGTGAGCGCTCTTCGAGCACCAGGGTTCCGTCGGGTTCAAAAGCGGCCGCCACCTCACCCGCCATGAGTCGTTGCAAGGGCTCTCCGGCAATGGAGCGGCGCCATCCCTCATTCAGTCGACTGGGCTCACCGCACAGCAGGTGGGCGATGTCGGCCCGGGTGGCGAGCAAACCCTGGTCGAAACCGAGGTCGTCGGCAATTTGGCGGATTAGGCCCGTGCACACCGCCACTGCAGCTGGAGGAACCTGGACCTCGGTCCCCTCGGGAGGAAGCCGCAGTTCAGTCGGATCCATGTCAATGCCGCGGCGTACGGCGGAGAGGATGGCGGCCGCTCCCCCCTGGGCCAGGTGACGGCCGTCGACACCGCGGATCTGCGCCAGCTCGTCGCGGTTGCGGGGCGGCCGCTGGGCGATGGCTTGGAGCGCCAAGTCTGAGAGGACGGAGCGCCGGGGCCGGTCAACCGCCGCGGCCTGCCGCTCCCGCCAGGCCGACACCTCCTGGGCCACGCCGCGCGAGCGCTGCGTCAGCTTTCGGATATCGCCCATCTTCCACCAGGTCTCTTCGGGAACCCGACCCGGGCGGGGGTCACCCAGAAGCTCGTGGCACTCACTGATGGCCCAGTCGAAGCGACCTTGCGCCCTGAGTTGTTGGGAAATGACCTGCTGCAGTTGCAGGAGGTAGGCCACATCGCTGGCGGCGTAGGCCAGTTGGCGATCGGGGATGGGCCGGGTCAGCCAGTCCGACAGCTGGTCGGCCTTGGGGAGCGAGACGCCCAACATCTGATCGATCAGGCGGGCCAGCGAAGGAGTGGAATGGCCGAGGAAACCCGAGGCGATCTGGGTGTCGAACACTGTGGCCGGCACCACACCGCAGGCTGCCTTGAGCACGCCCAGGTCCTGTTCGGCCGCATGGGCCACGGCGATCCCGGGACCCGAGAAGAGCCGGGCCAGCGGTGCTGGGTCAACGGCCAAAGGGTCCACCAAGGCCACCTTGTCCTGCCAGCCCAACTGGATCAGGGCTAATTGGGGGAAGTAGGTCCGTTCGGTGTGGAACTCAGTATCGAGGGCGTAGTGCGCCTCGCCGGCGATCTCGGAGCACAACGACTCGAGCCGATCAGTGGAAGTGACCATGACCGCCCCCGAGACTTCGTCCGCCGTTGCGTCTGGGGCCATAGCTGCAACGTACCGTGACCCGGCGTTGCCGGGGCAGAACGTCCTCCAACGGTCCGGCTTCCGGTCCGGCTTCCGGCCCAGAGGCTCAGCCGATGAGCCCGGCCGAAGCGGTCGACCCGGTGTAGTTGCTGGAGCCGGCATAGACCGCCTGGTAGCCGTCGGCCAGGACGGCACTGAGCACGCCGGGCACATTGGTCAGGGTGCTGCAGCTGGCCGCACCGGCCGCATTGGTCACCGCCGAGCAGAGCGCCGTGGTGCCGGCCACGAAGGAAATGGTCTGTCCGGCGATGGCCACGTTGTCGACGCCGCCCGTCAGCGTGGCGTGCAGGGTCAACAGGTAGGGCGCGAGCGGCGACACCTGGAGGACAGCCGGAGTGGCGGCGATGGAGCTAAGCAATTCCACCGTGTCCTGATCGGTGGCCGTGGTGGATACGCCGTCGACTGACGATACCAGGGCGGTCGAGTTGATCTGAGCTCCGAGGGGTGCCGTCGTCGTGCCGAGTATGGAGATGGGGGATAACGACGTGCCGGGTGCCACCGGGCTCGATTCCGGACCGAGGTAGGTGCAGGTCACGGTATTGGAGGTGACGGCCACATTCGGGGAGGCGATGGAGCAGTTCCACCCGGTTCCGGTGGCGCTCGACAGGTCCGCTTCACCTGAGAACGTGTCGACGACGGAGACGGCATCCTTCTCGGTGCCACCCGCCGACTGGGTCGAGGGAGCGATGGACCAGGTCACGCTCTTCCCGCTGACGATTTTTCCGCCGTACGAGTCGGTGTTGGTGGCACCAAGCAGCACCGGGGTCCCGTTGAGACTGTCCGCCGTGAGGTTGGAGACGGCGTGGAACCCCAACGAGCCGCCGGTGGCGCCGATCAGGCCGAATGTCAGCAGGTAGGGCAGTCCGGTTGACGGGTTGATCCAGCTGGCGGGAATGGTCCCGGCCGGGATGCCACCATTGAGGGTGGTCGGCAGCGGGCCTGACACGTTCCTCACCTTCCCACTCAGATCCGTGACGACGACGGTATAGCTGCGGGCCGGCACGGAGATATGCGTATGGCCGACCATCGCCATGGCGCTGCTCCCGGTGTTGATGGCCACCGCTACCGGTACTTTCGCCTTGGCCCGAGTGGTGCCCTCCAGGGCCACCGGCGCCCCGGCGTCCGTGGCGAATGTGCTGGCCAGGGGGCAGTACCCGGTCCCGTTCGTTCCCGGACCCCGCACCGTCACCTGGTCCGGGGCTACCGTCTTAATGCTGGCCCACGATGGTTCGGTGCACGTTGCTGGTTCGAACCCGGTGGCGATGTAGTTGCCGTACACATCGAGCCCGACGCCCAGGTAGCCGTCGGGCAAACCGGTGTTCTCAGAGGCATACCCGAGAGAACCTCCGGAGTCACCCAGGTAGGCCGGCGACATGGGGTCCTCCGGGTTGGCTGCGGCCACCACGAAGGCGATCCCGTCGGCGGGCATCGAACCGGTTGGCGCGTACTGGTACGAGTCGAA
>Ga0302324_100013690_pt1 | contig 16418 bp, 12 predicted proteins | sample Palsa_T0_1_FD_201949 | JGI IMG/M metagenome (GOLD analysis project Ga0302324, IMG submission 201949) | Peat permafrost microbial communities from Stordalen Mire near Abisko, Sweden - Palsa_T0_1 | ecosystem: Environmental > Terrestrial > Soil > Palsa > Peat permafrost | place: Sweden: Abisko...
AAGCTCCTACGTAGTTCTCCTAGCAAGTCATGGGGCATATTGGACAGAATCGCCGTGCGCACTCCCCCGGCCTTGATCTCGCGCGCAAGCTCCAGAGTCTGGGGATTGACCCTTAGCCACATCTGGGTCTCGAAGTCCACAACCCGTTGGACGTGTTGGGCGCTTAGAGAAATACCGGCTGCGTCGGCAAAGCGCTGCCAATGCTGCTGGCAGTCCTGCCGGCCGCAGTCATATTCATCGCGTGTCTCTGAGTAAAGCTGGAAGAACGGCGGCTCGCTGACGCCCACCAGAGCCCCAAATTCACGGACTTCCGCCAGCGGTGGGGCATGGCTCAGAACTCGGCCATAGTCGAAGACAACCGCATCCCAGCACTCGGAGGGCATCGCTTTCATTTTGACACAGCCTGGGTTGCAGCCCGGAACTCCCCCGGGTGCCATGTGAACGCTCCTCGCGATACACTCTTCTTTTCCCATGCCATCGAAACATAGCCTCGAACTTCGCCGGCAGGTTGGCCAGTTGCTCATCATGGGCTTCGATGGCACTGCCATGTCGCAACGCCTGCGTGTCATGCTCTCGAAATTTCAGCCCGGCGGGATCATTCTTTTCAAGCGCAACCTTGAAGATGCCGCGCAGACACACGCATTGCTTCGCGAGGCGCAAAAGGCCAGCTCTGCGCCGATCTTCCTTTGCGTCGACATGGAAGGCGGGACGGTCGATCGCCTGCGCGATGTGGTCGCACCAATGCCATCGGTGGCTGAGGTTGCAGCTGCCGGTTCGAAGAAGCTGTTCCGCAAACATGGCCGGCTGATCGGCGAAGAAATCCGTACGCTCGGATTCAACACCGACTTCGCCCCGGTCCTCGATTTGCAACTCGAGCCATCGCAAAACGTGTTGACGACGCGTACGGTTTCTCCGAAACCAAAGCAAACCATCGTCTACGCACGCGAATTTCTGCGCGGCTTGCGTGACAGCGACGTCCTCGGGTGTGGCAAACATTTCCCCGGACTCGGCGAGGCCAGTCTCGATACCCACGCCGAACTACCCTCGATCTCCAAGCCCTGGAAGCGGCTCTGGAAGGAAGACCTGCTTCCGTATCGCAAACTCGGGCACGATCTGCCCTTCGTAATGGTGGCACACGCAGCTTACCCAGAGGTCACCGGCGACAACGTGCCGGCTTCGCTATCGAAGAAGTGGATGCGTGGAATCCTGCGCAAGAAGATAGGCTATCGCGGGCTGATTATCACCGACGATCTCGATATGGGTGGTGTGCTGGCGAGCGCGACCATCGACGATGCTGCGGTCGAAACGCTGCGCTGCGGCGCCGACATGTTCCTCATCTGCCAGAAAGAAGAGAGCGTGCGGCAGGCGTTCGAAGCCGTTTTGAAGCGGGCTGAACAGGACGGGAAATTCGCCGAACTCATCGCAGAGAAATCGAAGCGGGTTCATGATGCCAAGAAGAGGTCCAAAGCGCTGAAGAAGCACGTGCCGCCTTCTAAACAGAAGACGATGGAGCGGCTGACTCGCAGGATATTGGAGTTCAGCGAAGAGGTGCGGGCCCACTCCATGCCTCCCGACGAGGTACCCGGGTGATCGTCGCCGGTGTGATGAGTGGGACCTCGGCGGATGGCATCGATGTCGCTCTGGTGCGCATCCTGGGACGCGGATTCCGCTCCCGGCTGGAACTGCTGTCACATTACCAATTTTCCTATCCCGGCGAGGTGCGACGCGCTGTTCTCACTGCGATGAATGCACGCTCGGCCAGCGTCGCCGATCTGGCGCGACTCAACTTTCTGCTCGGCGACCTCTACGCCAACGCAGTACGGACCGCGCAACGGCGCGCGCGGCTGCAATGTGAGCTTGTCGGCTGTCATGGGCAGACGCTCTATCACCAGGGAAATTCTAAACCGTATCTGGGACGCCGCATTGCCTGTACCTGGCAGACGGGTGAAGCAGCCGTCATCGCCGCGAAGATCGGCGTTCCAGTCATCTCAGATTTTCGTCCAGCCGACTTGGCCGCCGGCGGTAAGGGCGCGCCTCTGGTCCCGTTTCTCGACTATGTTCTCTATCGACATCGCCGCTATGGGCGCATCGTTCAGAACCTTGGCGGGATCGGCAATCTGACGGCGATTCCGCCGCGCGCGTTACCCGATCAAGTGATCGCTTTTGACACCGGGCCGGGTAACATGGTGATCGACGCCGTCGCCGAGCAAATCTTCGACAAACCGTTTGATCGCAACGGGCGATTGGCCGCACGTGGTGAGCCCATCGAGCGCGTGCTGCGCGAATTGCTGCGGCATCAGTTCTTCCGGCAGAAGCCGCCCAAAACCGCGGGGCGCGAGCAATTCGGACGCGAGTTTGTGCGCGAGTTGCTGCGCCTCTGCCGGCGTGCCGACCATAATGACATCCTCGCAACTGCCACGGCCCTCACCGCCCGATCGATTGGAATCGCCGTTCGCAGATTTGTGTTGCCGCTGCTTGAGACTGAGAGTGCAAGGCCGGCGCGCTTCCGCGAAGTCGTCGTCTCCGGAGGCGGGACAAAGAACGCTACGCTGATGCGCCTGATCCGTGAAGAGCTTGCACCTCTGAAGATGCGAGTGCGCACAACCGACGACTTCGGATTGCCATCGGAGGCGAAGGAGGCGACGGCATTCGCACTGCTGGCCTATCAGACCTGGCGGCGTCTGCCGTCGAATGTTCCGTCTGCGACCGGAGCCGAGCGTCCAGCAATCCTGGGCAAGATCAGCTATGCGTAAGGTTGTTTTCACCACGGACGACACGGAGGGCACGGCGAATACCGAGAATTCGTTTAGCACAGAGACACGGAGGCACAGAGGAAGACAGAGGGAGAGAAAGAAAATCCACCCGCCAATTCAAGGACTAACGAAATTCCGTATCTCCTCCGTGCGCTCCGTGTTCTCCGCGGTGAATCTGAAATCCAGAGTCTCTCTGTGTCTCTGTGTCTCTGTGGTGTTCCTTCTCATCGGCTGCGCGCGCAAGCCCGATCCCAACACGCTGGTCATGATCATCGAGAGCAGTCCCATCAATCTCGACCCGCGCGTGGGAGTCGATTCGCAATCGCAGCGCATCGATGAACTGCTGTTTGATTCGCTGCTTCGTCACGACGAACATTTCCAGATACAGCCTTCATTGGCCGACAGTTGGGAAATTCACGATCCACTGACTTACATCTTTCATCTGCATCGCGGCGTGCGCTTTCACAATGGGCAGCCGCTGACCGCGCGCGATGTGAAGTGGACCTTCGATTCGTTGCTCACGGGCAAATTACGTAGCACCAAAACCAGCACCTTCACCAAAGTGAGCCGGATCGATGTATCTGATGACTACACCGTCATTTTTCGCCTGAAAGAGCCGTTCGCGCCGCTCCTGTGGAATCTATCAGGAGCTGCTGGCATTGTTCCCTACGGCAGCGGCGAAGACTTCAACCGTAAGCCCATCGGCTCGGGAGCGTTCCGCTTTGTCAGCGCGCAGCAGGACAAGAACGTCGTCATCGAGCGCAATCCGGATTATTGGGCCACTCCCGCCAGGCTCGATCGCGTCGAGTTCAAAGTAATTCCCGACGCGACCACGCGAGCGCTGGAGCTGCGCAAGCAGAGCGCTGATGTCGCCATCAACTCGCTGGTTGCCGATACCGTGGTGGCTCTGGAGCGCGATCATGACCTCACGGTAGTGCAAGCGCCAGGCACCATCTACGCTTACATCGCGCTGAATCTGCGCGACCCCATTCTGAAGGATGTGCGAGTGCGACGCGCGATCGCTTATGGCATCGATGTGCAACCCATCATTCATTACCTGCTGCGCGACGAGGCGCGTCCGGCCTATAGTGTGCTACCGCCGCAGCACTGGGCATATGACGGAAATGTGGAACGCTATCCTCACGACCCGGCGCGCGCGCGGGCGCTGCTGGATGCCGCCGGATATCGCCCGGTCAACGGCGTGCGTTTCCACATCACCATGAAGACCTCGACTGAGGAGTCGACACGGCTGCTGGCAGCGGTGTTGCAGGAGCAGTTGCGGGAGGTGGGCATCGCGCTCGACATTCGCACTTTCGAGTTCGCGACCTTCCTGGCCGATGTGACCAAGGGCGCGTACCAGATCCATTCGCTGCGCTGGATTGGCGGCAATCAGGACCCGGACATCTTCGAAAATCTCTTCGACACCGCAAGCTTCGCGCCCAAGCGCGCCAATCGCACGTTCTACTCGAATCCGCAGGTTGATGAGCTCATCCGCGAAGGCCGCGGCACGCTCGACCAGCAGAAGCGCAAGGCAATCTACGATCAGATCCAACAGATTCTCGCCGACGATCTGCCCTACATCAATCTGTGGTATCTGGACAATGTGCTGGTGCATACGAACCGGGTGCATGGTATCGAGATTAGCCCGTCGGGGAATTATGATTTTCTGCGCACGGCGGAGCTGGCTCAATAGACCAAGACCGGCCCCGGAATCCTCTTGCCGCTGGTCAGCAACACAGCAAACCGGAGCGGAAGACGCGAGCATGCTCACTGAGCTCTTGATGGGCTTCTAAAGTCCGAACTCGGTAGCCAACGCCGGTGCGCCGATACACCGATCCCAGCAGTTCGCCAATCTCGCGGTGGTTGTGCTCGGCGATGGCCACAATCGAAGGTCCAGAGCCGCTCAGGCAGACGCCGAGGAGATTGGGATGTTCCAGCTCCAGCGCCCGCTCCAGGCCGGGCACGACTTTGTGCCGCGCCGGCTGATGGACGCGATCGCGTAGCGCGTGCTTCAGCAGCGAGAAATCTCCGCTGTGCAGCGATTGCAGCAATAGTGCAACTCGCTGGAGATTGAAGACGACATCGGCGCGCGGAAAACAATCCGGCAGCACCGCGCGGGATTCACCGGTTGCCAGTGAGATGTCCGGCGTCAGCACGACGAATACAAGCGACTCCGGCCACGAGAACCGCCGTGCTTGTACCAAGCCTCCCGGCAGCTGGCAGCTCAGGGTAAGTCCGCCCAGCAGGGAAGCAGCGGCGTTATCGGGATGCGATTCCAGCGCGCAGGCCGCGCTCAGCAAGGTTTCCATCGGCAAAGGACCGGTCACAGCCTCATATAGACGAAGTCCAGCGACAGTTGCGGCCGCACTGCTGCCAAGCCCGGCTCGCATCGGAATGTCGCTGCGCACCTCCACCGCTAGGGAAGGCAGCCTGGAGAAATCGTCGCCGGCAAGCGACCTATAGGCTCGCTCTATGCAGTTCTCGCCGCGCAGCTCGTTATCGAGGAAGCGAAATTCCAGATGTCCGAGTCCCGGCATTTTGGTAACTCGCAAAGACAAGTACAACTGCACGGCGACGGCGAGTGTGTCGAAGCCAGGGCCCAGGTTGGCAATCGATGCCGGGATGTTGATTACGAAATTGTCGGCTGCACTTCGCGGAGAAGAGAGACTTTCAATTGGGTTCATGCTGATGACGTTCATGCGCAGCACACTCCTTGTAGGGCTGGTTCGCGTAAGTGCGATTTGAGTATGTAGTCCGTATCTTTGAGGGCATGGCCGGTGAGGATGGCCGCCACGACCGCATCGCGATCGATCGTTCCTTGTCTGGTTAGCTTTTGTAGCGCCGCAAGAGTAGTCGCCGACGCTGGTTCGCAGCCGATGCCATCGCGTCCGATCATCGCCTTCGCCTCAGCGATCTCCTCATCGGTTACATCCATGACGAAGCCATCGGTATTGCGCACCGCGCGCAGCGCTTTCTTCCATGATCGCGGATTGCCAATGCGAATGGCCGTCGCCGCGGTTTCGGGCGACTCTATCAGTTGGAGTTCCGCCGCCCCGGAGCGCCACATCTTCGCCAGCGGATTCGCTCCGGCCGCTTGAACGATGACTAGTCGCGGAAGCCTCGATAAGAAGCCAGCTGCGTGCAACTCGCCAATAGCTTTTCCGAAGGCCGAGCTGTTGCCGAGGTTGCCGCCGGGAACGACGATGTAGTCCGGCGCCTGCCAGCCAAGCTGCTCCAGTAGTTCGAACATCACGGTCTTTTGCCCTTCCAGCCGAAATGGGTTGATGGAGTTCAGGAAGTACAGGCCATCGTTCGCCTCGTGCAGGATCTGCTCCAATGCAAGATCGAAGCTGCCGTCCACGTGGACGATCTCTGCGCCGAAATCCAGCGCCTGCGCCAGCTTGTTCATCGACACTTGTCCCGCAGGGAGATAAACCTTCGCCCTCAATCCCGCGCGGGCCGCATACGCCGCCAGCGAGCCGGAGGTGTTTCCGGTGGAAGCGCAGCCGACAACCTTTGCGCCGACGAACACTGCTTCGGTTACGCCCGCGGTCATTCCCAGGTCCTTGAAGCACGCCGTCGGATTCCACCCGAGATGTTTGAAGCGAAGATTCCGCAGTCCCGCCCAGCGCGCGGTTTTGCGGCCCTCGATCAAGGGACTATTGCCTTCACCCATGGTCACGATTTCGGAATAGCCGCCCGGAAGGAACTCGCGAAAGCGCCAGACGCCGCTGACATCGCGTGGATCGTACGAACATCTCCGCTGAAGCCAGGCGGCCTTGAGCTCGGCGGGGCTCGTGGTCATGGGACCAAGCACAATTTCCAGCAGCTCTCCGCAGACCGAGCAGAAGAGCAAACGATCGTGAAGGTCCAGGGTTGCGGCACAGTCCGGGTTAATGCAGCGCAGGTGCATAAACGGAATCTCCTATTTCAGGATCGGCATTATCATGGGCGCTTCGGCCAGAAAATCGAAGGCGGCGATCTTCGTCAAGGCAGCGTCCAGCTGCGTCCGCGTGCACGGCTCCAGGGTAATCACGAAGGGCAGAGCGGACTTCGAGTGGCCCGGCTTCTGTAAGACCGCGTCGAGGTTAATGTGGCAGCTGGCAAGAGCCCCGCCAATCGCAGCGATGATTCCCGGCCGGTCGCGAACAACGAAGCGCAAGTAGTGCGGCGCCTCCAGATCAGTGGTGAACTCGCAAGCAGCAGCTACGTCGCGGCTCGGCAATTCAATTCCTCGCGAGCGCCCGCGGGCTGCCTGAAGGAGATCGGAGACAACCGCTACTGCGGTCGGATCTCCTCCGGCACCGTGACCGCCGAACGTCGTCTCACCACCAAATTCGCCGGTGCTTACCACCAAGTTCTGACTTCCAGCAACCCTCGCCAATGGCGACTCGTTTAAAACCAGCGACGGTTCCACGGAAAGATAAGCTCGCCCGTTGTGCAGTTTCGCGGTCGATATCTGCCTGATGGTGCAGCCGAGGTCGTGAGCGTACTCAAAGTCGAGCGCCTCGATATGGCGGATGGAGCGGCAGATGACCTGCCGCAGTGAAGCGTCGACCTTCAGCCCAACCCGCGCCAGGATTGCCAGCTTGGCGGCGGCGTCCTGGCCGTCGATGTCGTCGGTCGGATTGGCTTCGGCGAAACCCGCCTGCTGCGCCTCGCGAAGGGCGTCTTCAAAGGAAAGGCCAGCCTGCTCAATCTGCGTGAGGATGTAGTTGCAGGTGCCGTTGAGAATTCCACAAATTTGAACGATGCGATCGCCCGCCAGGCCGTCGTGCAGTCCGGACAGCACGGGTACGCCGCCGGCCACACATGCGCCGAAGCCCAGGTATTGGTGGTTTTGGCGGGCCAGTTCGAGCAATTCCGGACCAAAGCGCGCGATCAGCTGCTTGTTGGCGGTGACTACGGATTTTCCTCGCTGGAGCGCAGTCCGCAGCAACTCATGGGCCGGTTCTAGTCCACCCATCAGCTCGATGATGACGTCGGCGTCGGAGGCGAGCACCTGTTGGATACTTTCAGTCCAGCATATGTCCGGGGCGATCCAGCCCACCCTCTTGCGGCCTATGTTGCGATTGCAGACGTGAGTGAGCCGCAGCGAACAGTCATCGCGGCGAGCGTACAACAATCGCGCAACGGCACTGCCCACTGTGCCGAAGCCGATCAGCGCAACTCGGCATTGGGTCTCGATGAGTTGTTGCGGGCGATCAAACTGCGATAGAGCGGTTGCCATGTCAGCCGGCCTCCGCTACATGGTTGACGGAAATTCCACCAAAGTTCATTACGATCATGTCGGCTCCATACGCAAAGTTGCTCAAAAACAAAAAACCCACCAGCCTTTTGGGCGGTGGGTCCGAACTAATCTTTCCTGGAGAACTACTTAGGAACTATTGCCGATCCGCTTCCCGCCCCGTATTGGAATAGGTGTGCTTGTGAACACACTTGTGCCTGCTGTTGTGTTCATCGTGCAGGACATGGGGCGAAACGCAAACATGAGATGAGCTACTCTAAAGCAAGTGGGCATGAGAGTCAAAGAATTTCTGTTGAGTATTTGCGACGGAACTCATCGCCATCCCCATTTAGAACGCGGGAGGGAAGTTTCTCGGCTGTGCGACTGGTTGACTCTGAGAATTGCCCAGCCGAATCGCGTACCATGTGATGGGACAAACGGTTGGCAAGGGGAGAGCCGCTGATGAGCCGGGAGCGAGTGAGGGGCGGGAATCTGGTAAGGCTTGTGTTGGTACTCGGTGTGCTCTGTGCTTGCCATATCCGGGCGAGCGCCGCATCGGCGACGCCCAGCGAAAAGACCTTCCTCCTCGCGTCCGACGTACATTTCAATCCGATGGCGGATGCAAGTCTGGTCACGGACCTAGCCGCTGCGAATCCCACGCAGTGGGAGTCGATTCTGGCGCGATCTAAGAGCACATCTTTTAGCCAGTACGGGGAAGATACGAATTGGTGGCTACTGCAATCCTCTTTGGACCAGATGCGAACCACGCTTCCCCATCCGGCGTTCATTCTCCTGACCGGGGACCTTATCGCGCACCAATTTCCGCAGACCTATCTGAAAACGACGCACGACACGAATCGGGAGGACTATCGCAAGTTTGTTCTGAAGACCGTGGAATTCGTAGCGCTGGAATTCCGCAAGCGATTTCCCGATACGAAGATTTTGTTCACGCCGGGCAATAACGATGAGAATTGTGGAAACTACAGTGTCAGGGCCGATGGCACTTTTCTCCACGACACAGCTGATATCGTCCGGAAGCTGGCGCAAGGCGACGATGAATTCAAAGGCTCGTGGGAAGCGCTGGGGAGCTACGACATACCTCACCCCACAATCCCTGGCATCCGCATCATCTCCCTGAACACCGTATTCCTCTCCGCCAGATATCAAGCCGCCAAGTTCAGCGAAGATTGCGGCCCGACAGATTCCACCGCGCCTGCGGATCTTTTCACGTGGCTGGAGTCGCGCCTCAACGCGGCCCAGCAGGCCCACCAGAAAGTCTGGCTCATGTTCCACATTCCGCCGGGAATCGACGGCTACTCCAGTGTGGTGAAATACCAAGTGCTCTCCAAGAGCGGGGCAGCGTCGGCGACGGAGAAAATGTGCGCGTCCGCGGTTGTGCCAATGTGGCAACCCAAGTGGACCTCGCAGTTCCAGACTTTGCTGACGAAGTACGAAGGGACGGTCATTGTCAGCCTGGCAGGTCATACCCACACCGACGATTTCAGACTGATCAATTCCGCTGGAGCTAAGCCGGAGTTGGTCTTAATCAGTCCGGCAATCTCACCGGTCTACCGGCAGAATCCCGCCTTTCGCGTAGTGACCTTTGCCAACGACGGGTCGCTGAGTGACGCATCGGTGTATTACCTGACGAACCTCGAACTCGCCAGCAGCAAGACTCGGGGAGAGTGGAGGAAAGAGTATACGTTTTCGCAGGAATGGAAGATGGGACGGCCGGACGCTGCATCTTTGGCGGCCCTCTATGAGCAGATCAAGACCAAGCCGGAGGTTCGCGACGAATGGCTGAAGCTTTACAACGTCTCAAGCTCTGCTGCGTATCTGCCAGCCCATAGTGCGCCCGGCTTTTACTGCGCGGTTGAGGAACTTGATCCGGAAACCTACAGCAATTGCTACTGCTCTCCCACGGTGAGTCATGGTTCGGTTGTCAGCAGGCCTTGAGCAACGGTGTTGGAGACTGGGGGTCGAAGTCAAACGGGCACCAGCTTCGTCGCCAAGGCATCTTGCACTGCCTTTGCCAGGTCAGCGACGCTGAACGGTTTTTGCAGAAAGGGGCTGTTTCGCATCAGGATCTCTTGCCGGGCTGCGCTGTCCTCGGAGTAGCCAGACATAAACAGTACTCGAATTCCGGGATGGCGTTCCGCCAACTCGTTGGCCAGTTCGTTTCCGCTTTTTCCCGCCATCACCAGGTCGGTAATGACAAGATCAATCTTGCCCTCAAGCTGTTCGCAGACGCGTAAAGCGGCTGCCGCACTGTCGGCCTGCGAAGCGTGGTATCCCAACTGCTGCAAACACTCGCACAGATTGCTCCGAATATTGGCGTCATCCTCCACCACCAGCAACGCCTGTCCTGAGGGGCGCACACAAACCTCGCGGAGAGTCAGACGTTTCGGGAGTGCCGTAGTCGCTGGAAAGTACAGCTTGAAAGTGGTCCCGTGTCCAGGTTGGCTGTACACCCAGACATAGCCGCCGCTCTGCTTGACGATGCCGTACACAATGGAAAGCCCCAAGCCCGTCCCTTTGCCCACTTCCTTGGTGGTGAAGAAGGGGTCGAAGATTCGAGGTAGGATCGATTTGTCAATGCCGGTTCCGGTGTCGCTCACGGCCAGCATCACATAGCGACCCGGTTGTACCGGCGGGTGATCTTTTGTATAAGCCTCGTCGAGGTCCGCGGTAGTGGTCTCCAGGTGGAGTGTCCCGCCCTGCGGCATAGCGTCGCGCGCGTTCACCGCCAAGTTCAAGATCACTTGCGCAAGCTGATCGGGATCCAGACGGGCGTTTTCCAGTGTCTCGGAGAGATTGGTGACCAGATGGATGTCTTCACCGATTACCTGGCGCAGCATCTGCGTGGTTTCGCCAACCACGGTATTCAGATTGATGATCCGCGGCTGCATCATCTGCTGGCGGCCGAATGCCAGCATCTGGCGAGTAAGGGCCGCCGCACGGTCAGCGGCACTCGAAATCTGTAGCAGCGGCTTGCTGAATGGACTTTCCGGAGTGATCTCGCCCAGCATGAGTTCGGTGGACAGTTTGATGACTACCAGAACGTTGTTGAAATCATGGGCCATGCCGCCGGCGAGCCGGCCCACGGCTTCCAGCTTCTGCACTTGACGGACCTGCTGCTCCAGAGCGGTCTGCTGGGTCATGTCTTCTACGTAAGTGGAGAAGACCTCCGGCGCTCGGTTGTCTCCGCCGCTGAGCGAGCCGGTAATGCGCACAGGGACCAGGCTTCCGTCCCGGCTGCGGAGGGTGGTTTCCCACCCTTGGACTTGCCGGTTTCTTCGCAGCACCTCTATCAGCCGGTCACGCTCCTTCGGATCGGCATAGACTTGTTCCCTTAGATTCAAGTGGAGAGCTTCTTCCATGCTGTAGTCACCTAGCATCTTGCGCAGCGCCGGATTAAGAGTTGTCATCCGGTTTCCGTCAAGCAGCGATTGCTGAATGCCGAAAGGCGCATTGTCCACCAGCGCCTTGAGCGACGCCTCAGATTCACGCAAGGCGATCTCAGTACGGCATCGTTCGCTGACGTCAATGGCAAGGACCATCCTTGCAGGACGGCCATCAGCCAGAAACTCAAAGGCCACGATTTCTACGAATATGTGACTGCCGTCTTTGAGTCGATGTCGCCATACGCCCGGCACTTTGCTATACCCGTCCCATCGTTGCTTGACGAGTTCCAGAAATGCTGGGACCTCATCCTCAGGTCGAATATCCCGCACGGTCATGGCCAGGAACTCTTCCCGAGAGTATCCGTAATTCTTCACTGCCGCATCATTCACCTCGAGAAAGCGGAGCGTCTCGCAGTCGAAAATCCACATCGGAGATGGGTTGGACAAGAAGAGCAGCCCCTGCCGGCGCTGGGAGTCAGCGATGGTCTTTGTTTGTTCTAACGCCTGCAGATTTAGTTGGCTGATGGTTCGGCGCTGATGGGCGAAGATTCGCAGCAGGACAATAATGGTTACGGTGAGAGCAATGAGTGCAATGATGACTAAGAACGGCATCGGCCACTCCCCGAACAAAAGAGATTACGGCTTACGTTCCCCAATCGCATTCGCTGAAGTGCCAAGTGGTATCCGTATTTGTGGCAAGACTACGGGATTATCCCCAAGGCGAATGTCTCGCGCTTCTAAGACCGATACATTGCGTTAAGGATGTTTCGGGCAGCCAACGCAATCGATCACGCAAAACTTACCGCAAGCACGGCATCTGACTAAGCTTCGTTCCGCGTGGGAGTGAACGCGATATGCAAGCAATAGCAGGTGTGCTACGCCCAATTCTGTGACGTAGAGCACAATTGGCCGTACAACCTGTAACGTCTTGTATCACCAAAGCGCTATTCAGGCCAAAACCGTATAAGATTCGGCGCTTACAAGGGTAGGTTTCCAGGAGGCAACAGCGACCCCAGCGGGCAGGCTTCGCATCGGGGTTCTTGCTTCAGACAGTAGTGTTTCCCCACCTGTACAAAGAGTCCATGCATCTCGTTGTAAACCTGGCTAAGTCTACTGCGTTTAGTAGTACTCATCACCGATGGATTGTGGACAGGCACATTCTTTGCCGCCGTGGACTTCATGGTCACCAAGGTTTTTTCCCGTTGCAGTACGCGTTGGACCAGATTACGAACCTGGTCATAGCTCGCGCGTCTGTCTATCGCTCGATGCCGTTCGAGGACGCGGCGCGTATAGGCGTCAACCACAAAGATTTCGTGGTTACCAGCGAAGAGCAGGATTGAGTCTGCGGTTTCCGGTCCAATTCCCCTCAGAGAGAGTAGCTCCGCGCGCAATTCGTCACATGGAGTCGCTAACATTGTCTCCAGTGAACCATTGTGCTTTTCATCCAGAAAACTAACAAAGTCTTTCAGTCGCTGCGCCTTTTGCCGGTAATAGCCGGAAGAGTATACAAGCTCCTGCAACCTGACTAAAGATACGTTGCGAATTCCCGCGACGGTTAGTGCTTCCGCCGCGAGCAGGCTGGCCAGGGCGCGTTCGACGTTGCCCCACGAGGTATTTTGGGTAAGGATCGCGCCAACAATGATTTCGAAAGGCGTCTCCGCCGGCCACCAATGCTGCGGTCCCCAACTGCGCACGAGTTTACGATACATGGCCCGAACCATGGCTTCCGGCGTGAGTGTTCGGCGGGACTTCCTTGGCAACGCGGTTCCTCCCGATATACTAACCACACCGAATGCGTAACGTCGTGCGTTTTATATGGAACTCCGCTCGCGGCCATCGCCTGGCGCCATGGCGCAGTCCGTACCTGCGTTGGCGGATCGAGACCTATACAGGGATCAAGATGCAAAGCATCGGCGTCCTGGAGTTTTTCGGATTCGTGTGGCGCGAGCGGAAGGAACTGGCGCGGTTCTTAAAGTGGACCGGCGAGATGGAACGCTACGCGCGCGTGAAACCGAAGAACCCGTAAGGACGCTCTTCGTCAGTTGCTTTTCGTTCTTCGCGAGTGGAGACTAACTGCATTTCACGGTCCTGTGAGGCCCAGAACCAGCGCGACTGGCGTGCCCACTCCGGCAGCCAACTTTTGTGCTGCCGATGCCTGGTTCGCCGCGATCTCCAGATATCCCGAGCTTCCTACGATCGCGAATATCTCGTCGCTGGCGCCTTGCGCATACGAGTGGTGCACGCGCGTAATCGTCAGGCCCGCAATTAAGATGCTCACGTCTGGACCTGAGCCACCGAATAATTCCGGCGCATCCAGCTCGCCGATGTTGGTGATGAGGTTGCCGAACTTGTCCACCTTCAGGACCACGCCGCGAAGACTGTTATGGTCGATGCGCTCCACTTGCGGCAGCGCCAGTCGAGTGTAGTCTGAAATCTCGGGGCCAAACTCCGCTGGTGTTACGCCCTTGCTCAGCCATCCCGCGACTGGCGCAAAGATGTCGCGGCCATGGAAGGTCTGGCTCACCGGTTGGAGGAAATATCGCTCCGCCGTGATATGCCTCACCACGAACTTCGCCTCGCGGGCCTCGACCAGCGACAGCACGCCGTTGTCGGGAGCGACGAAGATGTAGTCTTTGGTTTCTGCGATGATCGCCCGCCGCTGGCTGCCCACTCCCGGATCGACGACCACCACATGCACAGTTGGCGGTGGAAAGAAGCGATAGGCCTGGGCAATTGTCCACGCGCCGTCCAGTACGTCATAGGAAGCGACGGCATGACAGACATCGACAATCGTGGTGATGGGATGAACGTTCAGCACCACGCCATGCAGGATGCCGACGAAGGGATCGTTCAGGCCGAAATCAGTGGTCAGGGTGACGATGCGGCTCTCAGCCATGTATTGGCAAAGTAGCCGGGGAGTTGACCCGAGTCAAGCGGAAGGCGCAGCAAAGGAAGCCCCTACTGGATTTCTCCGCCTGGACAGAAGGACCATTAGAACGCGGAACTCGCTGCACTTCTGACCATCGACAGCTGACCACTGCACTACTTTATCTCCACGTCGCCGGAACTGGTGGAAGCTTCCACCGTCGGGCCGCCGCCACGCACGGCTCCTTTCAGCTGCCGCGCATTCATCGACCCTTGCACCGTAATCGGCAGCTCCGAATGAATCGATCCCGAGCTGGTATGCAGATCGACGTTAAAGCCGCTGTTCGATCCCACCCCCAGACGGATGTTTCCGGAGCCGCTGTGCAATTGCCAGGGACCGGTGACGCTGCCGTTGGCTTCTATGTCGCCGCTGCCGGTCTGAGCGTGCACACCGCCTTGAACGCCCTTTAGACGGATGGTTCCAGAGCCTGTGTGGACGTCGATGTCACCTGATCCAGTGAAGCTGGCCTCGATGTCGCCGCTGCCAGTCTGAGCGTCGAACGGCGCGGAGACATTTTCAGCTCGAATATTGCCGCTGCCGGTATGCGCCTGCTGGCGGCCGCCAAGATCGCGCAGGCGGATGTCGCCGGAGCCGGTTTGCGCTTGTACGCCAGAGCTAACGCCTGCGACCTCAACATTGCCCGATCCGCTATGTGCCTCCACGGCGGAGCTGGCCGGGACCGTGATTTCGTAGTCGATAGTTACGTGCCGCTTCACGTCGTCCGGCAAATTGTAGCCAATGCGAAGGCTGCCGCCGCTCTGCTGAATGGGAGGACTCGATTCCACCTGATGCACCGCATTCTCATTGCCGAAGGACCAGCTATTTTCGTGAATGGTTCCATGCACCACGACCTGGTTGGAGCTTCCAGTCTTGACAGTAATGTCGCCCGAACCGGTGCTCACGTCCAGGCTCACGGCGCCGGAGACTTGTAATGTGCGATCGAAGTGGCCGTCGGTGCGGGCGAATGACAACGCCGGAAACAAGCAGAAGGTAAGTAGAACCGCTATGCGGCGTTTGTTCATGACGCCTCTCCTGATGCTGAAAGTAAATCGGATTCGAAAAGGGCTGCCCGAAGGCAGCCTGGGCGAAAAACCATTTGTGATTACTGCTGCAACACAACCTGGTCGCCTTCTTTGAGCCCAGAGAGAACTTCCGTCTTGACTCCGTTGGAAATCCCGATGTTCACGGCGATCTTCTTCATTCCATCCTTGGCGCTGGGAACAGGAATATCAACTGACGCCTTCTTGTCCTTGTCGTACATGATGGCGCCCTCGGGAATCATCAGCACGTTATGGTGTTCGTCAAGGATGATCTCGGCGTTGGCGGTCATCTCCGCCTTCAGCTCACCGCCCGGATTGTTGATCGACACGCGCACTTCGAACGTGGTGACATTGTCTTTTTCCACGCCCATCGGAGAAATCTTCGTGACATGTCCGGTGAAGGTCTTGTCCTTGAATGTCTCCACGCGAATGCGCGCGGGCTGTCCCAGGTAGACTTTGCCAATATCGCTCTCGTCCACCTTGCCCTTGACATAGACTTCGCTGGTATCGCCGAGGGTCATTACCAGGGTTGCGCCCGAGCCCAGCACCAGGATGGAGCTGACCGCGTCGCCCACTTCCACGTCTCGCGATAGCACAACGCCATCGATCGGGGCGGTAATGGTGGTATAGCTGAGCTGCTCCTGGAACTGCTTCAGGCTGGCTTCATCTTTCTCGACCTCGGCTTCGGCCTGAGACACCTTCGCCTTGTTGACGGTCAACTGCGCCCGGGCAACATCGCGCTTGTTCACGGCCATGATGTAGCCCCTCTGCGCGTCGTCCAGCGTCGCCTGCGAGACAACTCCGTCCTTCGACATCTCCTGCGCGCGCTCGTAGGCCCGCTGCAAGGTTGGAATGTCCACGCCCTGAGCATCAACCTTGGCTCGGATCTCGTCGGCTTGGGCACTCTTCAGGTTGGCTTGGGACGAGAGCAACTGCGCTTTCGATGAATTTACCTGCGCCTGAATCTCCACTCGGTCCAGCTCGGCCAGCACCTGCCCCTGCTTCACATGGTCGCCGGTATCGACGTACAGCTTCTCGACAATGCCGCTGGCTTTGGACTTGATCTCG
>Ga0302324_100013691_pt1 | contig 16417 bp, 17 predicted proteins | sample Palsa_T0_1_FD_201949 | JGI IMG/M metagenome (GOLD analysis project Ga0302324, IMG submission 201949) | Peat permafrost microbial communities from Stordalen Mire near Abisko, Sweden - Palsa_T0_1 | ecosystem: Environmental > Terrestrial > Soil > Palsa > Peat permafrost | place: Sweden: Abisko...
TTAATCCTGGAATGTGCTCATCCAATCTCCCATCCCGCCGCACCTTTGTCTTTGTCGTGGTTTGCGTCCTGCTGGCGGGCGGTGCGTTCGCCGATGCCGCCGGCCAGAACCTGCCGCTCGATCCGAAAGCCAGTTCCTTGACTTTCATCGGCGACTCCTTTCTTCATAGCTTCCACGGCGAAGCCCGGGATATCTCCGGAAGCGCCATCCTTGACACGGAGGCCACGCCGCCCGTGCAGAAGGCCACGCTGCACTTTAAGACGGCATCGCTCACCACTTTCCACAGCGGCCGCGATCAAAAAATGCGCGATTGGTTGAAGATCGACACGCATCCCGAGGCGACGTTCAGCCTCGAGAGCGTGACCCTCCTGGAGGGAGACATTCCACACGCGATGGCCACACACCAGGCAAAATTCCAGGTGACCGGCCAGTTTACCCTGAATGGTGTGAAGCAGCCGATTTCGGGCAACGCGCTGGGCTGGCGGGAAAAGGATCGGCTCGTGGTGACCGGAGAAACGGTGGTCGACACCTTGAAATACGGTTTGCCGCAAATCCGCGAGGCCTTCATGACCGTCGGCACGAATGTGAAGACGAGTTATCGATTTTCGTTTATCCTGCCCGAGGAGTTTGCGTTGAAGTAGCCGCCAAAACTGCCAGCCGGCGGAAAATCGGCCGCAACGCCATAAAAAAGACGCAAAGAGCCACAAACCCGATCGTCGAAGCGCCGGCGGCGAGGTTCACGAATACTCCCGCCGCAACCCGATACGGATAATCATCGGCCTTGGTCATGAAGTGCGCGGCGACGAAGCATGCCATCAGCGTAATGCCCATGCTCGTCACCGAGATCATGATAGCAACGATGAGTAGCATTCGAGATTTCTGGAAAATGTTTTCGACCGCGGGTGAAGTCGATGATTTTGCAGGCACGGGCGAAAACGATTTGATGTGCGGGTTGTCTGAGGACATGGCTGGGGTTCGAGTGAGTCTCTAAAACTCGGGATTATGCCGTTCACAAATCATTAGCCATCCGATCCGACTCCGCAGCGCCCGGCTAGGCGCTTATTTTTTTGCTTTCTTCGGGGCCTTCTTCGGCTTTCGTCCCGGCGGCTTCGCCTTCATCGCCAGCGCGAGGCTGGCGTCGAAGTCCATCGGGATGCGCAGTGGTTTTGGCTTTGGCATCGCGGGCATTATTGCCCGGCTGCGCTGGGGGCGCTAGGAATTTTCAATTCGCCCATTTCAGCGTCTCGTCATCCCCTATCAGCTTCTTTGGCTGCACGGGATGCACAAAGTGCTTGCAGGGGCCAGAAAATGAGCCATCCTGCATCCCTATCACCCGCTACCAATGAACTGGCTCAAGCAGATTGACGACGAGATCGAAACGAACCTGGTGAAGGCTATAGATGCCTTGGAAGCCGCGTACCAAAGCCGCCGCCATCAGCTCGAACAGGCGCTCGGGTTGGTGAGGGAAGGAAAGCAAACACCGCTGTTCAGCGACAACGGAGCTTCAGCGGCGCCGACTACTCCCCAAAAATCCGCCTCGGAGCCGGAAATTCCAAGTGCTCCCCGCTCCAACGTTGAGATAGTCGAAAGCGCCGTGATCGGTCTGCCATCGACGTTCGATTTTCACGACGTGGCCAAGGCGGTTCAAAAGACGACGAAGGCGCTGAATCGGCGACAGATCGGTTCGGCCTTCCGAAAGATCGTGAAGCGCAGAGAGTCTCCGATTGAACAAATCCGCAAGGGGAGCGGGAACATCCCTCACCTGTTCCGACACCGCGGGTCATGATTTCCATTTTTACAATTCGACGATGAGAAGGACTCTAAGCGCGGCCTGACGTTTCCCGGCGGAACAGCCCCGCGCCACGACAGAAAACCGCCCACCCAATGATTCTTTGACGGGAGCCAATTGGGTGGGCGGAGACACCGGCCTTCGCCAGCGTAGTTCAATCGGTTAGAACACTTCCTTTGGACGGGAGAGATTCGGGTCCGACCCCCGACGCTGGCTCATTTTTGCGCGGATGTCAATGGCTTGTATGTGATGCGCTTGCCCCGGCTCTTGGCGATACCCTTTTCCGTGCGCTCGGTGTCGCTGTCCTTGCGCGTGTTCCAGCGGTGATCGAACTCCGCGAGGTAGAGCGGCAGGTGCTTTTTGCTGATGTTGTGAAAGGCGCCGACGATACCGCGTTTCAAGAGGCTGAAACTGCTCTCAACGGTGTTTGTGTGGACGACGAAATCACCCTCGCGGCGAGCGTATTCACCGGCAGAATGATTGACGGAGAAATGTGCGTGTGCGCCCTCAATCTTACGGTATGCCGGGTAGCCGTCACTGACCACTTTGGAGCCCTCCTCAACGTGCTCCATGACGGCGGCCTTGAGGTTCGCGCTCGTGATGCGCTCCATGACCATCGAACGCTTTTCCCCGTTGCGCTGGACGAGAGACACGACCGGCACCTTGTCTGAATCCGGGCCTGGACGCCCGCGGCGGCGCTGGCCATGTGCCGGGACCTTGCCGCCGACGTAGGTTTCATCCATCTCCACCGCGCCACTCAGCTTGCCGTCAAACACTGGATCTTTCAGCGCGTGGCGAATGCGATGCATCATGAAGAGCGCGCTCTTGTAAGAGCCCAAGTCCAGCATCCGTTGCATTTGAAGGCTGCTGATGCCCTTCTTGCTCGCGCAAAGCAGGTACCAAGCGATGAGCCATTTCCTGAGCGGGATGTGGGTATCCTCGAAAATCGTCCCGACTGTTACCGAAAAATGGCGGCGGCAGTCCCGGCAGTTGTAGAGCCCTTCGCGGGTCTTGGTCGCAGGATTCGGAGTGATGCGTCCAATTCTGGCCGGATCATTCGTCCCGCACTTCGGGCACGTCGGCCCATTCGGCCAGGTGATGCTTTCGAGGTGCTTCCGCGCTGCTGCATCGGTCGGAAAATACTCGACGATTTCAATGAGGGTAAGACCCTTTGGAGTGGCGGTGAACTGTGGCATGTCGAGACTCTACGCGACACCTTATGATTTGTCAAGTGCATAATCCCGCTAAAACTTAATCGGCGCAACCGAAACTTGCCGCGCGGTCCAATCCTGCCTGCGCAAAGGTGAAATGGCCGGGACGATTCTGACTTTCATGACGTGCGGCAATGAAAACTGCAGAGGCGAAGGCTGGGGCGGCGCCGGCGGTGATCCAAGCCCAATTGCTGATCAAAAGAATGCGCCGCCTTTTTCGGGCGGCGCATCTGGGACCGACTCTTGAGTTTCGTTGACTTTTACTTAACTGACTTTGAGCGTCACGTAGAGACTGGCGTCGTGGCGCTTGATGAGCAGCAGGGCCAGGTCTTTATGGCCGGCCAGGGCGCTCCTCAGTTCGTCGACGTTGCTCACCGGCTTGCGGTTGGCTTCGACAATGAGGTCGCCGGCCTGAAGATCGGCCGTCGCGGCCGGGCTGCCGGGTTCCACGGCGTTGATGATCACGCCGTGTTCATCCTGGTAGCCAAACTGCTGCGCCAGGTCGGGCGTCAGCGGTTGCACTTCCATCCCGAAGTGATGGACGTTGCCCGGCTCCGGCTTTTCCTTGCCGGAATTGGCCGCGAGCTCCGGCGCGGGCATGGTGCCGACTGTCACGTCGAGATTTACATCCTTGCCGTCGCGCAGCACGGTCACGGGGATTTTCGTATTCGGCGTGGTCTCAGCCACCAGCTTGCGCAGAACACGCGTGTTTTCGATGACCTTGCCACCGTAGCGGACGATGACGTCGCCCGACTTCAAGCCGGCCTTCGCGGCAGGTGTGTCGTGGTTGACCTGCGAGACGAGCGCGCCGTTGGTGTCATGCGCCTTGAACTGCGCGGCCAGCGTATCGTTCAAGTCCTGGATGCCGATGCCCAGGAAGCCGCGGGTAATCGTGCCGCCCTTGGTGAGCGTCGGCACAAAGCCCTTGATCATATCGCTCGGGATGGCAAAACCGACGCCCGCAAATTGACCCATTCCGGTGGCGATCGCCGTGTTCATGCCGATCACCTGGCCGTCCATATTGACCAGCGGACCGCCGGAGTTGCCGGGGTTGATCGCGGCATCGGTCTGGAGGAAGTCCTCGTAGTCCTCGATCCCCACGTCGTTGCGTCCCGTCGCGCTGATGATGCCGGCGGTGACGGTTTGGGTAAGGCCGAACGGAGCGCCGATCGCCAGCACCCAGTCGCCGACCTTCAAGTCATCGGACCTGCCCAAGGTTACCGTCGGTAGGTTCTCCGGCAGTTTGCCATCGATCTGGATGATCGCGACGTCGCTCTTCGGATCGGTGCCGACTACCCTGGCATTGAACTGCCGGTTGTCCGCCAGTTTTACTTTCAAGGTATCCACATCCTTGACCACATGGTAATTGGTCAGGATGCGGCCTTCCTTGTCGAGGATCATGCCCGAGCCCATGCCATGTTCCGGGATTCTGTGCTCGCGATGCGCGGGCGCCTGCTGGCCCTGCCCATTCCGGCCGAAAAACTGCCGGAACAGATCGTTCCCGTTGCCGAAGGGAAGATTGAATTCCCCCTCGTTCTCCTTGACCATTCTCTCGGAGTAAACACTGACCACGGCCGGACGGACCCGGGCGGCCACGGCTTCAAACGCCTGGCTGAAGGAGCGCACCGGCGCGGTGATCTGCGGGTTTAGCGGCGGCGGTGAGTTCTGCTCATTCTCGAGCCCGGTGGCGCGTCCGGACAGGAGGAGACCTGTTGCGCCGACAAGCGCTCCCGCGACCAGGAGTCCCGCGATGTTCCATTTTCTATTTGAATTTATGTTCATGCTTTCTTTGTTTGTTGTTTTTGTGATATCTGTGGCTCCCGTCGCTCGGCGGGAAGAGCGTTCATGCTATCCCGCGGCGTCGATGGGGGTTTCTTCCTTGCTAACTGTTGGTCGGTGCGTTTTTGGATTCGGAATGGGATTCGATAAACACCTTGAAGTACTTGGGAAACTCCTCGATTCGTGTCCATTGTTCGTAGACCCGGTGCACCGGCGCATCCACAAGAATGGAGGCGCCAACAAAGATAAGGGCATGGAAAGGATTGAGTTTCACAGGGTGGGGCCGTACTCCCGATTTTCGGGAGAGAGACTTCGGTTTAGATTCACACCACACCGCCGCGCGCTGCCGAATGGTGAGTTACCAACTTAGACGCCGCGACCGCTTACGCGTTCAAAGAAACCAAAAATTGGAACCTGGGAATGATTCCGCATGAGCTGCGCTCTCCACGTGGCAAGGCTATCAGCGGGCGGGTCGATCAAGGCAGGCTGCCGCAGTGATGAATGAAACCGAGGCCGCGCTCACGTGCATCATGCTGGCCAGGCTCTCCTTGCTCTCCCACCTGGAGCCGCCATCCCAATCCCCGGGATAAAAGCCCGCGCCGCCGGGACCATAGAGCGGGATGTAACCCGGACCGGTACGCCGCCGGGCAATGGCCCGTGCCGTGCGACGGAGATCCTCCAGCGCCGGCTCACTCCCGCGCAGGCCCGCCACGCGTTGCGCCCACGCTCCGGCAAAGAATCCATTGGTGAAGGCGTCGCGATCGTTGACGAAGCAGCCCGTCGAATCGCGAAGGTGCTCGTGCACGGCGGTCGTGGTCCGGAGCGCGGCCGTTCGCCAGGACTCCTGCCCGGTGAGTTCGTAAAGCCAGGCCTGGCAGGCGGCCATCCCGAGATTCCCTCCTAGATAGGTGACGCTACCCGCCGTTTGAATGCTCCCGGGTCGCTCCACGCCGACCGGACCCGCGGGGTGGGCCGGATTGGCCGGCGGTCCGGCGCTGAAGTCGCACCAGTAAAGATGATCTGCCCGGAGGAGATGCGTCTCGATCCAGTTATATTCCGCCAGCGCGAGATCCAAATCATGGTGGTCGCCGGTTGCCTGATATACCCCGAGCGCACCGTAAACGCAGGCCACGGCATAAAGTGACTTCACCTTGCGCTGATCATTATACCAAAGGCCGCCATCGAGTTGTTCGTCGGACCAGCGGGCGTGGATGTTTTCCAGAAGACCCTTCGCCGCGGCGAGTGCGTCCGGATCGCCGCTTTGCTGGTAGGCGATCACATAGTACATCGCCTCCCACGCCGCATCATCGCACCATGGTGCGCCGCTGCCGGGGCCGCAAGCTTGTAACTCCTTCGGTGTGTATTGAGACTTATCATAGCGCCATTGGGCGCAGATGCGTTCGCGAGCGTTGGCGTCTCCCTCAAAGGAGGCCAAAGGCTCCAGTGCGCAAATCACCGTGGCCCGCTCCCAAATCACGCCGCGCCCATTGGTGACCGCGCATCCGCCGTGCGTCGGTTGGAGATGCCCGGAGGAAGCGTCACCGATCCACCAATGAACCATGAGGTCCCGCACCGCGAGCGCCGCCGCGGCCTGAAGGGTCGAAGGGCTCGAATCGATGCCTGACGAAGATTTGCCGGGCGATAGCTCATCCGCGGCGCGTAACGCGACGACCTGCGCAACGGCTGCGATGGCAACTAGCGGTGGTGGAATTCTCGCCACACCGCGGCCTTTAGGGCCTGACGATAGCGGGTGCAAGCGGGAAAATAGCATGCGTAAAAGTGCGTAGCTATTTCCATCGAAATGGTGTAATATTCGCGACTGATGTCACTTCTGCCCGACCAACCCCTCATGCGCCGGCGTGGCTTCGACACGCGTTTTTGCGCGCGTTGCCGTTGCCAGCGTGAATTTAGCAAGCGGACCGCCGCCCACCTCTGGCACCTTGGGCTCACCATCCTTACGTTTGGACTTTGGGGGATCGGTTGGATCGCCGTGGCGATGATCGAATCCCGGCGCCCGTGGCGCTGCACCATTTGCCACTCCCGCTTCGTCCCCGGCGGCGAGACCCAAATTTCGCAGACCGAACCGATGGCTGAGCCTCGCATCAAATTGCCCGTCGCACCGCGGAGGCGATAGCCTTAGACGCCCTCTTCGGGAGTTCCGCTGCGTGCCGCGGAAGGCGAGTTTCTGCTGACGCTGGCATCCAGGCTCAAGGAACTGGCGAAGCCGCGGTGGTCTGCACGTCCAGGCCACGCGAGACAAGGTCCGAAACGTCCCGCTGGGTGAAAGGTCCAGCGGCGTGCCGGATGCGCACGTTCACCAGCGTGACACGGTTGATCGGGCTTTCCGGCAGGCCGATCAACTCTCCCGCCTTTTGCGTCGCGCCATCGCAAGTGACGTCCTCGAAAGACAAATCGGAAATCCTGGGCGTTGTCTCCGTGACTGGTTTCTCCTCGGGCTTCAATCCGCCCAGGCGATCGTCGTAAAAGAGTGCGACCGTGATCGGCACCTCCACATTTTTCATCGTAATGCCGCGGTAATGGATGTCCGAGACTTCCCCGCCGCGCGTGCGCCCGGACTTGATCCGCAAGGCGGTGCCGGTGTCTTCAAACGAGCAGTTCTCCACAGCGACGTGGTGGACGCCGGCTTCCGTCTCGCTGCCGATCGAGACGCCGTGGCCGTGCCGGAATTTGCATTCGGTGATGAAGACATTCTCCGTCGGCTCTGCGCCGACACCGCCGGCTTTCAGGGCGATGTTGTCGTCACCCGTATCGATGGTGCAGCGTCGAATGGTGACCTGGCGGGCGTTCCCTGGATCGATGCCGTCGGTATTCGGGGCATTGGCGGGGGAGAAGATGGTGACATCCTCCACGAGCACTTCATGGCAGTGGTGCGGTACCAAATGAAACATCGGCGAGTTCCGCAGCGTGACGCCCTGAACGCGGACGCGCTCGCAGTCCCGCAGGACGATGAGATGCGGCCGGGGGACGTAGAGCAGTCTTTGCCGGGGCGCAGACGGATCGCCGGGCTTTGCCACCAGAGGCGATCGCATGGCGACGATATCGGACTTTGCCCACCACGGGCTCCCGGCGCCGTCGATCACGCCTTCGCCGAGGATGGCGACGTCCTCCAGTCCCTTGCCGCTGATGAACGGTTTTACCTGCTTTTTGAAGGCGTCGATCTCCGCTTGTGTGGCGGGCAGGGGATCGGGCAGGCCGAAGTCGGCGAATTTATCGGACGCCTGAAGAACCGCGCCTTTTTGGAGCACCAGGGCGACGTGGCTGGCCAGTTCAAATGGGCTGGCGAGAAAGGTGCCCGCGGGAACAATCACACGGCCGCCGCCCGCCTTCGCGCACGCCGCGATGGCCGCGCGGATTGCATCGGTACTCATGGCGTTTCCGCCGCTCTTCGCCCCAAAATCCGTGATGGGGAACGCGCGGTCGGGAATGGCGGGAGCCATGGGCTCGCGGTAGGCGCCGTCCTTCCCCATGGCCGGGCTCGAAATCATTGGCGCGAGCAGCCATGCCGTGCACGAGATAATGACGGGCAAATGCCGGGGCCGGTGTCCGATGAGATTCATGTCTGGGGCTTGTGCATGGAGACATGATCCCAATTCCCTTAGACGCCCTCTTAAGCCGCCAAAGTTTTTCAGCGCCCGGAGATTTGTTCACTCGCCATGGTGCGCTGATTCCCGGATAAACAAACGCCCCCGAGCTGCCCGCCTGCCCCGTCGAAATTCCCCCAATTTTCCATGAAAATCCCCGCCACCGTCCTGTTTCTCGTCACCGCGCTGGGCCTCGCCGCCATCGCCCAGACTCCCACCCCAGCGCGCCGCCCCAAGGGCACCCCCGATCCCGACGCCGGCAAGGCGATCAACGAGAACAACGCGACGCCGCCGGAGCGGATCAAGGTGATGAGGGATTTCAAGATCGAGTTGCTCTACTCGGTGCCAATCGAGCAGCAGGGCTCGTGGGTCGCTCTCTGCGTCGATAATAAGAACCGCCTCATTGCCAGCGACCAGTACGGCTACCTCTACCGTTTCGCCCCGCCGCCGCCTGGACAGCCGCTCGACCCCGCGTCGGTCCAGCGCATCGCCGCGCCCATTAAGGCCGCGAACGGCCTGCTGTGGGCGTTCGACGCCCTGTGGGTGGCCGTGAACGACTACGAGAACGCCGAGAACAACGGCCTTTATCGCGTCACCTCCGCCCATGGCGACGACGAACTCGACACCGTCGAAAAGGTGCGCGCCATGGAGGGCCGGGGCGATCACGCCATCCACGCCATCCTGCCTGGGCCCGACGGCAAATCCATCTTCCTCGTGACCGGCGATGGCACCACGCCCGCCGAGGTCAACCGCTCACGCGTGCCGCTTCACTGGGGCGAGGATCATCTGCTGCCGCGCATGCCCGATGGCCGCGGCTTCATGCGCAACGTGCTCGCTCCGGGCGGCATCATCTACAAGATTTCCGCCGACGGCAAAGACTGGGAAATCTGGTGCAGCGGCTTCCGCAATGTCTACGACGCCGCTTTTAACAAAGCCGGCGAACTCTTCACCTACGACGCTGACATGGAGTACGACTTCAATACGCCGTGGTACCGGCCGACGCGCATCTGCCATTGCGTGAGCGGCGCGGAGTTTGGCTGGCGCAATGGCGCGGGCAAATGGGCCGAGTGGTATCCCGACAACCTTCCGCCCATCCTCAACGTCGGCCCCGGTTCGCCGACCGGCATGATCTTCGGCTACGGCGCGAAATTCCCGGCGAAATATCAGAACGCGCTCTTCTGCCTCGATTGGAGCTGGGGCCGGCTTTATGCGGTGCATCTTCGGCCGCTGGGCGCCACTTACAGCGCCACGAAGGAGGACTTTCTCGTCGGCACACCGTTGCCCATGACCGACGTCGTGATCAATCCCGGCGACGGTGCGATGTATTTCACCATCGGCGGGCGCAAGGTGCAGAGCGGCTTGTATCGGGTCACCTACACCGGTCACGAAAGCACCGATCCCGCCGGGGCGCCCACCAGCGGCGGAGTAGCCTTCGACATTCGTCATCACCTCGAGGAGTATCATCATCCCGATCCCGGGGCGCTCGCGGTGGACTGGCCGAAGCTCGGCGACCCCGATCGATTCATCCGCTGGGCCGCGCGCACCGGCGTCGAGCATCAGCCCATGGACTCCTGGGAGGACAAAGCCTTGAGTGAAACCGATCCCGTGAAGCAACTCGAGGCCCTGCTCGCCCTCGCCCGCTGCGGGGGTGTCGATCCCTTCCATCGCAAGCCGGCCGATCCGCCGATCGATACCGCGTTGCGTGGCCGCCTGCTCGGTGCGCTCGAGAAGTTCCAGTGGTCCACGCTCAACAACGAAGAGCGCATCACCCTCGTGCGCACCCTCCAGATTGTGCTCAATCGCTTCGGCCGTCCCGACGACGCGGAGGTGCAGGCGCTCCTCACGAAGTTCGACCCGTGCTTCCCCGCGCCGGCCTACGAAGTCAACCGGCTGCTTTGCGAGACGCTCGTCTATCTCCAATCCCCGACCGTCGCGTCCAAGGCCGTTCCGATGATCGAGAAGGCGACCACGCAGGAGGAGCAGATGGAGTATGCGCGCTCGCTGCGCATGCTCAAGACCGGCTGGACCACCCCCCTGCACACCGCCTATTTCGAGTGGTTCCTCAAGGCGGCGAATTATCGTGGCGGCGCGAGCTTCGAGAAATTCCTGGAATTCATTCGCAATGACGCTGTGGCCAGCTTGAGCGACAGCGAGAAGACCGAACTGGCCGATGTGCTCAACAAAAAGCCCGAGAAGAAGTCCGCGCTCGAGGCCGCCGCCGCGGTGCTCGCGGGCCGCACGCAGATAACGCCGTGGACCGTCGACCAACTCGCGCCACCCGGCATTTCCTTGCAAGGCCGTGATTACGCCACGGGCCGCAAGATGTTTGCCGCGGTGGGCTGCTTCACCTGTCATCGTTTCGGCAATGAAGGCGGCATGACCGGCCCCGACCTGACCCAGGCGGGCGGACGTTACAGCGCTCATGACCTGCTTGATAACATCATCAATCCGAGCAAGGAGATCAACGAGCAGTTCGTCCCGACGGTCATCACCCAGGCCGATGGCACCCAGGTCATCGGCATGATCGTCAACCTCAACGCCGATCGCGTGAGCGTGAACACCGACCCGACCGATCCGAACCAGCAGGTGAGCATCGACCGCAAGAAGGTCACCAGGATGGAACCCTCCAAGGTCTCCCTCATGCCTCCTGGCCTGCTGAACATCCTCACCAAGGACGAAGTCTACGACTTGCTGGCTTACGTCCTCAGTGCTGGCGACGCGAAGAATCCCATGTTCACGCAGCATTAGCGCGTCCAAGCCATTTCTGCCCGCGAGTGGAGGAGCACCAAAGGCGGAAAGATGGGGTACCAGTTTCAGCGATGCATGACGGTTGGAAGATCACTCCGCAAACGGGACCTGCCCTTCACGCAAAACGGCATTCAACGCGTCGGGTGACCGGTCAATGATGGTGCTGCCGACCGTCTGATGATCGAGATAGTAATCCATCCTGCCGCACTCAAAACAGAGCACAAAATCGCAGGTGTGACCGCCGTCGCTAACTCGGATGCCGTGGCGCGGGTTGAAGCACGCCGCTTCGCCGAGGGCGGCAAGGACGGCGTGCTGGGTGGCTGCGGCGACGCGCTTCTGCTCGGATCTTGCGGCCACGGATACTTGCCCGAGGATTCGATACCCGTGGAAGACTGCGGCACCCTTGACAAAATCGGCCGGTTCTTCCGGATGAATGGAATAGAGAATCATTTGCTGCGGCTCGCGCAGGCAGTGCCAGGCGGCGGCCGGGACGCTTTGCAATCGTCGCAGCCGGTAAACGAGGGTCCCGCCGCCGACGAGCACGGTTACGATCAGGAGGGGGAGCAATACCTTCCACTTCAAGGGCATCGCCTCTCGTAGCATTTTTCAGCGTGACAGTCGATGGCGTGTTTGTTCCTCGCTTGGCTTTCGTTCCGAGGTGAGGCCTTGGGAAGGCGCATTGCCTGGTGGAAGCTTTGCTTCGCCGCAAGGGGCCGGATTCGACTTTGCCATTCCCTGATCCCGAAGCATCGCTTCAGCCGCTCAGGTCGCGCTCCCGAGGCCTCACCTTGGGTGCGGGGAAATCGGTCCCACCACTGCGGGATCATTGGTCAGTTGGTTGCGAATCGCCAGAAGGCTAAACAGCCCCTCGGCGGCGGGCGCCAGGGTTTTCCCATCGAGCAGCGTGAATCCGTGCCCCGTCAGAAATGACTCCACCCCTTTGTCCTTGTAACCATCTACGTAGACCGCTTTGACCCGCCGCGAGAGAAAGAGAGCGACCGCGCCCTCGAGGACCTCTTTCTCCTGTCCCTCGACATCAATCTTCAAGACCAGGGAATTCCCCGCGATCTCCATTTCGTCCAACCGCCGGCAGGGTACCGTGACGCGAGCCTCAGCAATGGAATACGAAGAAATATTGTCCACTGTCGTGAAAACATGCGAGACCGCCCCCGGAACGAATTCCAGCGAGCCGGTGTGATCGGAGAGCGCCACATTGAACGCCTGGATTCCGAGCGCTTCGGTGTGCGCGGTCAGCCTTGAAAAGGTGTCGGGATTTGCCTCGAAGGCATAAAAATGGCTGCGCCGAAAGATGCGGCGCAACCGCGCCAGCGTGAGCGAATAGACTCCAACATTGGCCCCGATGTCGACAAAGGTGTCCCCGTCGGAAAAAAGCGCGGCCAAATGGATGAGGATGGGGAGTTCGTCGCGCAGTAGCGCGGAATTTTGCACCATCCGCGAAGCGCGGAGATAGCCATGCTCCTTGACAGAATGGACCCGCAATGAGGCGCCGAGCAGCGAAACATCCTGTGTCCGGTCCCCTTCGAGCAGGCGGGTGATGAAGCGTCGAAGCTTCGGTTGTTTGATGAAATATCGGTCAAGGAGTGACATCATCGAAGTTCGTCATTCAGCGAGCATAAATGCTGGCCGAGCAATCCTTCGAGACCCAAAACGGCGAGGGGGAGAATGGAATCCTGCGTCTTGCGCAGAAGTCAGTTGTTCCTTTGCCGCGCTTTCTGGACCGCGTGCACCGCGCGCCGCAGGAGTAGATCCACGCCGAGACAGATCAGCGCGGGCAAAGCGAGCACCAGACCCAGGAGGATGCACGCCCCGCGTAATGGCTGGGGAGAAATCGTCGCAAGCACGAGAAGCGCCACGCCGAGAGCCAGGACCAGCGCGGCGGCGGCACGCCGTCCACGGAGGTTGACCGCTTCCGGTTTTTCCCCGGCTGGCTGCACGCGTTTGGAGGACATCGGGGACACGATCCCGCGACTACCGTTTATGCCGCCCGCTGGAAATCTTCGGCCTTCGAGAATTCCGCCGCCACGCCGAGACTACCAATTTGCCGGATGGTGACGTGCCAGTGATTCTGGGCGGCGAAGCGCTCGACGCGGGCGGTCCGTTCGTCGGCGGAAATGCCCGGCCAGCACGCGTCCAGGCTCTCAGGATAAATTCTGCACAAGGCACCCTTTTGGAGCGATTGCCGAATAGCAGATTGGAGATGTGGAATTGCGGTATACATAGTCGAATACCGACAGTATACGCAAATCCGCTGCACCGACAAGAGAAAAATACGTAAAACCACGTTTTTCTTTACCGTGGAACGACGCCTGCCGTTCGCTTTGTTTTTGTCTGCCAATTTTGGGGATAAAAATATCAAATCGCTAGCTCTCCTCCGCGTTCCGCGGCAGGTCGCCGTAGCCGTAGCGCAGCCCCACGACGATGCGTTCCGTCTCGCGCGTCGCCCGGCGCGGTTGGAACCGGTCGTTGGTCCCGCGTAAGAGAAACGGTAAGTGTTCGAAGACCCATGGCGGCAGCGTCGGATCTTCCAACAGTTCGAGAAACACATAATCGAAGGGTTCCCCCAGTTCGTTCCGGAAGCGTCCCCCGGGATGAAACATCTTCGTTGGTCCCGGCTTGCGCCCGCGCAAACGGGTCGCACGCCGGGCGCACTCGATTTGCGCCTCGGAGTCCGAGCGCGCCCCTTCCGTTGGCCTCCGCTTCAACGGCTTGAAGATCCAGTCGCGATTCTCCGGCGCGGCCCCCCCGGCGCTTTTGCGACTCTGCGGAGGGCGCGGAGACTTTTCGTCGGGCATGCCCCAATCCTATACCTGAAACCTGAATCCTGAAACCCGAAACCTGAAACCGGAGCAGCCGTCCCTCACCCAATTCCGCGATCGGCGGACCGCTAAAAACGGATGTCTCCGACCCTGCCGACTTTGAGATTTCCGGCCCCGCTGCCCCGGTCTTCGCTCTCGGCCCCTAAACTTCGTTCGGGCGCGAGGAAGACAGATGCGCGAGCGTAGCCCATTGGATGTTGGATGTTGGGCGTTGGATGTTGGATGTTCGGCGAAAGCCGTGATTCTCCCTTGAGCCGCACGGCGCGGAACGCTACACCGTCCCGCTCCCATGGCATTTCTCAACGACCACTACTTCAAGCTCAAGGCGGGCTACCTCTTCCCCGAGATCGCACGGCGCGTCAAGGCGTTCAGCGAAGCGAACCCCGAGGCCGCGAAGCGCATCATCCGCTGCGGGATCGGCGACGTCACCGAGCCGCTTCCCGCCGCGGTGACCGCGGCGATGCACCGCGCGCTGCACGACATGGCCACCCGCGACGGCTTTCACGGTTACGGGCCGGAGCAGGGCTACGATTGGCTGCGCCACGCCATCGCGGAGCACGATTACCGCGCCAGGGCGATCGAGGTCGCGGACGACGAAGTCTTCGTCAGCGATGGCTCGAAGTGCGATTGCGGCAACCTCCTCGATATCCTCGGCGACCAGAACAAGATCGCGATTACCGATCCCGTCTATCCGGTCTATGTGGATACCAACGTGATGGCCGGACACACCGGCGAGGCCGATGCGAGTGGCGCCTACGCCGGCCTCGTTTACTTGAAGTGCACGGCGGAGAACGGGTTCGTCGCCGCGCCGCCCGCGGAGCACGTGGACGTGATTTATCTCTGCTTCCCAAACAATCCCACCGGCGCTGTGGCCACCCGCGCGCAGCTCGAGGCTTGGGTCGCGTACGCGCGCCAGCACCAGTCGCTGATTCTTTACGATGCCGCCTACGAAGCCTATATCAGCGACCCGGCGATTCCTCATTCCATCTACGAGATTCCGGGCGCGCGCGACGTGGCCATCGAATTTCGCAGTTTCTCGAAAAACGGCGGGTTCACCGGCACCCGTTGCGCCTTTATCGTCGTGCCGAAGACGCTGCTGGCCTCGACCGCAAGCGGCGAACGCAAGCCGCTGCACCCCCTCTGGCTGCGACGCCACACGACCAAATTCAATGGCGTCTCCTACATTGTGCAGCGCGGAGCGGAGGCGCTCTATTCACCCGAAGGCCAGGCCCAGATTGCGGTGCTCCTCGCTCTCTACATGGGCAATGCGAAGATCCTCCGCGAGGCCGCCTCGGCCGTCGGCTGGCGCGTTTATGGCGGTGTGAATGCGCCCTACATTTGGGTCAGCACACCCGCCGGCACGACAAGCTGGCAAATGTTCGACCGCATGCTCGGCGAAGCCAACGTGGTCATTACGCCCGGCAGCGGTTTTGGCGCCATGGGCGAGGGCTATTGCCGAATCAGCGCCTTCAACTCGCGTGCCAACGCCGAGGAAGTCGCCCGCCGGATCGGCGCGATACAATGGTGATTAAAAATCCTTTTCGCCCTCCGGGTTGCTTCGATTTTTGGCTCGGGCGGCGTTGCTCCTCGGTTACCGACCGCCGAGGAGGAGGGGAATAGCGGGGGACGGCAGACGGGCGAGCCAGCGGGTCTGCTCCCTCGTCGCGCCTTGCCCATGCCAAAAATCGAGGCAACGCGACCCTTCCCTACTTATTTCACAGTCTCCAAGAGCAATCCCAAGAGCGCCGGCAGAAAAACCTGGTACGCCGACTGGTGGAGCATGGAAATCCCCGAAGTGTCGTGACTATCTCCCGTCTGCGAAGCCGTGAGTTGGGAACGGAGGAGGTTTCCGGAGTCGGTCAGATAGCATCCGAGGTAGCCGTTGTGAACACGATGTTCAATATGGCCCTTTTTATCCAGTCGGGTCAGGGCCTCGAGAAAGGTCGCGATTTCCCGGTAGTTTCCTTCTGGAAATGGGATGCGCCCGGTGTCATCGGCGGAAAGCACGAGCAGCGTTTCGGCAGCCGTCTCGGTGGACGAGGATCGCTGAAGTTCGGGGTCGGGCGGCATTGAACGGGTCGGGGTTGCTCTTCGTCTGCACCGCTTTTAACGAAGACAATGATACGGCGGGCGGGACGAACGCGAGAATGGCAGCTTCAGAGCAGCCGGAGCGATTGCAGCAGCGGCTCGTCAATTCGATCGGTCACCGGGAGATGGTGGGCGCTTTGATATCGGCCAATCGCACTTCGGGTCATTGGGCCGATCTGTCCGTCAACTTCGCCCCGATAGTATCCGGCTTGGGCGAGACTCTGTTGTACCTCCCTGGAAAGCGAAGCCACGTTCCGCGAAGCGTTGTACTGGGGATAATACATCGGCCCGGTGTCGCCGTAGGGATAGCCATAGGGATAGCCATAGCCATAATAATAAGGATACCAAAGCCCGCCACCCCAC
>Ga0302324_100013692_pt1 | contig 16416 bp, 26 predicted proteins | sample Palsa_T0_1_FD_201949 | JGI IMG/M metagenome (GOLD analysis project Ga0302324, IMG submission 201949) | Peat permafrost microbial communities from Stordalen Mire near Abisko, Sweden - Palsa_T0_1 | ecosystem: Environmental > Terrestrial > Soil > Palsa > Peat permafrost | place: Sweden: Abisko...
TTCGCCATCACGCTGCTGGCGGCGTTGGCGATCGGATGTGCCTGCGGCTACGTGAACGCCGTGCCGGTCGTGCGTCTCAATTTGCCCCCCTTCATCACCACGCTGGCGATGCTGCAGGTCGCACGAGGTTTGGCCTACATCCTCTCGCACGGACAGCCGATTCCGGTGCAGAATTCGGCCGCCTTTGACTGGCTCGGCACGGGCGCCCTTTTCGACGGCGTCGGCGGGTATTCGGGGATTCCCTATCAGGTGATCGTGATGGCCGTCGTCGCGGTCGGATTCGCAATTCTGCTCGGCCGCACGGCCTACGGCCGCTACGTGCTGGCGCTGGGCGGCAATGAGGAAGCGGCCCGGCTGGCCGGCATCAATACCAAACGCGTGAAGACGATCGTCTACGTGATCTCCGGCGGCTTAGCAGCGCTGGCGGGGCTGCTCCTGATGGCGCGGTTCGCTTCGGGTTCGCCGCAGAGCGGGACCGGCTACGAGCTCCAGTGCATCGCCGCGGTCGTCGTGGGCGGCACGTCGCTCATGGGCGGCCGCGGCTCGGTCGTCGGCACCTTTTTCGGCGCCCTGCTGATCGGCGTGCTGTACAACGTGATGAACCTCTTGAACGTCGAATCCTACACGCAGCTGGTCGTGCTCGGCATCGTCATCCTGCTGGCGGTCGTCCTCGACGAACTGCGCAAACGGTATCTCGCTCGCTGAAAGGGACTCTCATGGAACCGCTCGACCTTCGCCGCCAACTTCCGCGCGGTCCGCGCGCAACGCTCGCCGGCCTGATGTTCATGCCGCGCACGATCGACAAACTGCGCGCCGAACAGCCCGGCGGAAATATGGGGCCGTTTCTCAACCGCTCCGACGGTCTGAGCGCCTACCTGTGCCGTAAAATCGGCATCGACATGGACGAACTTCGTTTGGTCGTCGCGTCGGCGAACGACGAGGCCGAAATCGAGGCCTGGCTGCGGGAACGGCTCGACCCCGCACTCATCGCCGAGGTCAACGCCAAGATGGAGAAGCTGGGAACGCATCGGCTCACGCCGGAAAAGTTCGAAGAGGTCAAGGGCTATCACCCCCTGCTCGAGAGCCGCCCCGACCTGCAGTACTTCTTCGATATCTTCGAAGCGGACGATCCCTCCGCACTGCGCTCCGTGTGAGCGACGACCGCAGTCCTCCGGACGGCGTTTTGTAAAAAACCGGTCAAGAAAAAACCGCTCGTCACAAACGGTCGCAGGCTCTCATGAAGCGGCCATTTAAGCGTTTTCACCCATGCTGCGTGCGAGAGGTTACACTCTTAGCTTGTTTGCTGTGGCAGTCCTCAGCGTCGTCCTTGCCCACTGCAGTGCCTCCGGCGGTTCCGGCGGATCCGCAGATGCAATAGTCCGATTTACACCCAAACCCTCGACGGCGGCGACGCCGTCGCCGACGCCGAGCGGCGCCGGCGGCGGGATCACCATCGTCGTTCCCTCGCCCTCGCCGATTCTCTGTACGCCCGGGCCGACGTTGGTCACGGTGGGGCAGCACGTCGTCATCGATTGCACCGCCCAAGGCTACAGCGGATCGTTCACCTGGAGGGTGGCGAATCCGGCGATCGCTTCGGTCGCGCAATTCAACAACGAGACCTTCACGTTCTTCGTCGTCACCGGGCTGCAGGCGGGGACCACCACCCTGACGCTTGCGTCTGCACCACAAGGAACCGGGTCGGACACGATCGTCGTTTCTCCTTAGAACAGCCCGTTGCTTACGCCGTCATCGCCACGTTAGGAAGGATGGACTATGAATCTGCGACTTCTTCTGCCGCCGTGTCTCGCCCTCACCTTGCTAGCCGGGTGCGCGGGCGGCGGCAGCTCGATTTCCACGCCCCAGCAGTCCGGCTCGCCCGCGACGGGGACCCTGACCCTGGTTGCGTTACCGACCTCCAGCCACGCGCGCAAACCCGAATATATCTCATCGGCGACGGCGCACGCCGCCTTTTTCGTCGACAGCGTCACCGCGGCCGCGGGCTCGAGTTCTTCGTGCAGTGCCGGATGCACGATTCCGTACTCGACCACGGCGGGGACGCACACGCTCAGCGCCGAGATCGACAACAGTTCCCACGTCGTGCTCGCTGAAGGCACGACCGGACCGCAAACGCTCGTCTCCGGACCCGGGAACAACTTCACGATTACGCTCAACGGCGCCGCGGCGCAATTGAGTTGGGTCGCGAATACGGGCTCCAGCCCCGCCTCTCCGGCGCAGCCGACCAGCGTCACCGCGAACTGGGCGGTTGCCGACTCGTCCGGCGTGCTGATCACCAATGCCCCGACCGGCAGCGCGGCGTTCGACGGCGGGACGATCACGTTCGCGGCCGTCGTCGTCTCCGGCTTATCGGGTGCGTCGCCGACCGTTTCGCCGACGACCCTGGCGCACCCGGATGCGGCCGGAAACGATTACGCCTTCACCGCATCGTGTAACGGCGCGACCGGGACCGGGACGTTCAACGTCACCGCGACCTCCGGACCGGGCTCGGGCGACGTTCTGCCGGCGCAGCTCGCGGGTCTCTCGCCCGCGGTCACCTACCCGTCGACGGCGCTGAGCGTGACGCCCGCGCATACCTACACCTGCACCAACGGCGTCATCTCGGATTCCAGCGGCAGCGTCACGCTGCAGTAATTCCGATCGCACGACAACGCGGGGAACGGTGGCTTCTCTGAAGCCGCGTACGCTCGTTCGCTCCTTGTTGGCCGCCTTCGCGCTGACGGCGTGCTCGCGCGCGGACGTGAGCAGCCCGCCACCGGTCCCCACGGCGACGATGCCGCGGCCGCCGGCGGCGGCAGCGACCGGTACGCTGACCATCGCGGTCCCGGCGGCCGCGACGGACGCCTTCCGGCGGCCGGCGTTCATTTCGTCGGCGACGACCCAGGCCGCGTTGTTCATCGACGGCGTGACCGCCGCAGCCGCTTCGAGTTCGTCCTGTTCGAGCGGGTGTACGCTCAACTACGCGACCACGGGCGGGACGCACACCTTCCGCGCCGAGATCGCCAATAGCTCGCACGTCGTGCTCGCCGCCGGTTCGATGTCGATTACGGTTCTGCCCGGTCCCGGCAACAACCTCACCCTGACGCTCAACGGGGCCGCGGCGACGGCGTCTTGGGTATCGACCACGTCGTCGACCACCGGCACGATCTCCGGGACCTACGCGGTTGACGATGCGTCGTCTGTGCTGATTACGTCAGCGCCTGCCGGCGCCTCGACGGCCTTCGACAATACTCCGCTCTCGTTCTCGGTCACGACCAGCGGCGGCTTTACCGGTACGGCGTCATTTACGACCAGCGGGAGTTCCACCACGCTGAGCGCGCCTGACGCGAACGGCAATGACTATCCGTTCAAAGCCGCGTGCAGCGCGAGCGCCAACGGAACGTTTTCCATCACTGCGGCCTCGGCAGCCAGCGCGGCCGGGATCGGCGCCGCCCAGCTCAGCGGTCTCTCGCCGGCGGACACCTACCCGTCCTCGAGCGTCAACACGGCCGGCATGCATACCTACGGCTGTTTCAACGGAACGATCGGCGACGCGAGTATTCTCGCTCTGGACGGCGCGGCCGGAAGCGGCCAGACCTGTAACACGACCGCCGTATCGAGCTGTTCGGTGAGCTTGACCACCACCCAGTCGAATGACGTGATCGTGGTCTATTGCGTCGATGGAACGGGCGGCGGGACGTTCAGCACGCCGACCGCAACCGGGCTAACCTTTGTGCAGCGCGGCGCGACGTCCAATCTCGCGAACCGGACCCAGGGCCTGTGGTACGCCATCGCTGCCGGCCCCATCTCCGAATCGGTCAAGTGCGCGTGGACGTCGGCGGCATCGGTCGGAGCCGTGATCGCTTTCGGCGTTCACGGAGCGAATACGGCCGCTCCCTTCGATACGAACGCCGGGCTCCCGTACTTCAACGCGAACTTTCCCAACCCCAATCCGGCCTGCACGATTTCAACCAGCAACGCGCGCGACTTCATCTTCACCGGAGTGTATTCGAACGGCGCGCTGATCACCGGCAACCCGTCGAGCCCATTCAGCAGCATCGTGACCAATACCGTGATGGGGGCTTCGTATGCGGTCGTCGCAGCGACCCAGACCAATCTCACCATTCAATGGTCGACGTCGGGCAGTCCGCGAGTCGCTTGGATGTGCGACGCGATCGTGGCCGCGGGCACCTGAACCGGAGGCTACGGAGCGCTGTGCCGCAGCATCCGGCCGTTGGGGCCGGGCACGCCGATGAGTACGTCGCACTGCGCACCCGACGCGATGGCGTCGATCGCGCGCCCGAACGGAGCGCCGGTGTACTTGCCTTCGCGGAAGGATCCCATGACGATCAGGTTGGCCTGCTCGCGGGCGGCTAGTTCCAACACCGCGGGGCCGGTCTGGCGGGCGTGGATCAACTCGGCCCGCAGCGCGACGCCGGTGTGCTGCGCGATCACCTCGGCGGTCGCCAGCGCGTCGTAGCCGCGCCGATCCTCATCGGGCGTGGCCGCGTTCTGGGCCAGGATCAGCGGCAGCTCGACGATGTATACGGCGAGCAGTTCGGCGCGTTCGCGTCGCGCCAGCCGCGCCGCCAGCACCATCATGTGCTCGGAGTGGATCTCTTCCGAAAACACGACCAGGATGCTGCCGACCATCTCTTCGAGTGCCTGCTCGGCGGCTTGCGCGGCGATGTCGGCTTGCGCTTGCGGCGGGTGCAGCATCCAGTACAGCGTGCCGCAGATCAACCCCACGATCGTCAGCGCGATGATGACGCCGGCCGGATGGATCGTGATCATCGCGGCTCGCGGCGCCCGCGAACGTACTGGGCGATGCGCGCGGCTCCCAGGCCGATGAGGGCCAGCGCGAAGACCGCGCCCAAGAACTTCGTGTTCGGCGGCGCCGGAGCGGCCGCGACGCGCCACAGCGTCACCGCGCCAAGAGCGACGAAGCCGCAGCCGAAGATCGCGCGGTAGCGATAGACGACCGCGCGGTCGACGCGCATCACGGCACCTCCGAGATCGGCAGCGTCTCGGGCAGCCGTCCGCGTGCGCGCAGCTTCTCGATGTACTCGTCCATCAGCTCGAGTTCGCCGGCGTCCTTGAGGATCGTGATCTGCTGACGGGGCCAATCGACCGGCCGTGAGCCCAGCAGCGGCAGCCGTTTTCGACGCCGGTAGAAGAAGTAGCCGATGATCCCGCAGACCAGCCACAGCGGCCCGGCGACCCGGCCGATCGGGTGCGTGATCATGGTGAAGATCAGGATCGAAAAGATGCCGGCAAAACCGACCACACCGACCACCGGAAAGAGCACCCGTTCACCGCGGAAGCGCAGCGGGATGTTGAACGGAATGCGGAACTTGCGCGGGCTCAGCGGGTCGTTGAGCCGCAGCGCGATCAGCGCGACGAAGACGAACGAATAGCTCGTCGCCGCCCCGAAGGCGTACAGGTCGGCCAGCACGTCGAGGCCGGCCTCGCCGTGAAAGAAGCGGGCGTACAGCGCGTCCGCGTGCGGATCGAGCGACGGCAGCGCCGCGAACACCAGCACGACGAGGGCGACGCCGCAGAACGCGACGATCGATACTGCAGGCGTGCGGTACGCGGCGTTGACGCGTTCGAACACCGAGGGCAGCAGCTTCGAGCGGCTCATCGCGTAGGCGATCCGCGAAGCGCCGAAGACGCCGGAATTTGATGAGATCAGCAGCAGTACCGCGCCCAGGATCGGGACGTACAGTGCAGCGAGTTTGCCGAAATAGGGGACGTTAGCGGCCAGCACGGCGACCGCCGAACCTTGGTTTTCGGTACTGCCCAAATACTGGAAGAAGGCCTGGGCGTGCCCGTGCGCGTCGGGCGGCACCGGGTGGGCCGGGACCATGCCCAGGGCCAGGTTCGAATAGGCCAACGCGTAGACGAGGATGGTCAGGATCAGCGCGATCGAGGTGCGCGGAATGATCGAAGCCGGGCGCTGCGTCTCCTGGGCCGCCTGCGAGATCGATTCCAAGCCGACAAAGGAGATGATCGCCAGCGACGCGCCGAGCAGCAGATGTTCGTTCGACGGCCAGGCGAACTGCATCGTATGCAGCAGCAGATCGGGGTTGAACGCGAACAGGAAGCCGAAGAAGAGGATCGACGTTTCACTGACGACGTCGAGCGCTGAGACGATGCCGTTGAACGTCGTCGACTCGCGCACGCCGATCACGTTGAGCAGACACAGCCCCGCGATCAAACCGAAGGCGCACAGAAAATGGACCCAGGGGTGCGCGCTCAACGCGAACACCGGCATCAGCTGGCCGAGGTAGTCGACGCACGACCACGCGAAGAGCGTGATGTCGATGGTGAAGTCGAGCAGCACCGCCCAGCCGGCGATGAAGCCGAAGACGTCGCCCAGCCCACGCAGCACGAAGTACTGACCGCCGCCGGCCACCGGGTAGGTTGCCGCCAGCTCCGTGTAGGCGAGTCCGATGCACACGTACACGATTCCGGCAAAGAGAAACGCGACGTTCGAAGCGCCCGCGGCCGCGCCCAGAACCAGGCCCAGCCCGACGAAGATGTCGGCGCCGACGTCGCTGTAGCCCCATGAAAACGAGCCCCACGGCGTGACGGCACGCCGCAGCGTCGGTTTGGCCGGCACGCCCTCAGCGCGCCGTCATGCGAAGGCGCCGCGGTGCAGTGCGGGCCGTCCGGCGTCGAACGTCACGACGTCAAAGCGGGAACGTGCGGCCGGTGCGGCGATCTGCAGCCAATCGGCAGCGAGCGCCCGCAGCGTCGAGCGCTTGCGTGCATCGACGGCCGCGACCGCACTGCCGAAAGCGCCGCTCGCGCGCGCCTTGACCTCAACGAACACGACGACGCTGCCTTCGCGCGCGATGACATCGATCTCGCCGCCGGGCAAACGCACGTTGCGCGCCAGGATGCGATAGCCGTGCTGCTCGAGCAGCGCGACGGCGGCGTCCTCCGCGGCCCGGCCGCGCGCGGCACGGTTCACGCGGGGTCGGGCTCCACGTCGCCGCCGAGCGCCGCGAAGCCCGGCAGCAGGTCCCACGCCGCCTTCACGCGCCAGAAGGCGCGCCGGTGTTCGGCGCACGGTCCGTGCGCGCCCAGCGCCGCGATGTGCTGCGGGGTCGCGTAGCCTTTGTGTTCGGCGAATCCGTAGTTGGGATAGACGTGGTCGAGCGCGACCAAGAGCGCGTCGCGGTGTACCTTGGCCACGATCGACGCGGCGGCGACGGTCGCGCACTTGGCATCGCCTTTGATCACCGGTTCCTGTGGGCCGCTCCACGATTTGATGCGCACGGCGTCGGTGAGCAAATACTCGGGCGCAACCCGCAGCGCGGCCAGCGCCCGCTCCATCGCGAGGATGCTGGCCCAATAGATGTTGAGCCGGTCGATCTCGGCAACGCTCGCTTCGCCGACCGCCCAGGCGACGACGCCGGCCTTGATCTCCTCGGCCAGCGACGCGCGACGCTCGGGCAGAACCTGTTTGGAGTCGTTGAGGCCGCGCAGGCGCAATGGACCGTCGACAACCACGCAGGCCGCGACGACCGGACCGGCCAGCGGGCCGCGGCCGACTTCGTCGATGCCGCCGACCAGGACGTGACCGGCGGAATGCGCGCGCTCTTCGAAGCGGTGCAAACGGTCGAGCCGGCGACGCTCGCGCTGGACGGCATTGCGCTTGCGGCGTGCCTGGGTCGCGGACGTCACGCGGCCTCCGGTGGGCGCTCGAAGGTGAAGCGTCCGAACTTTCCTTCGCCGAACTGCTTGAGGTAGGCGCCGGCCGCGTTGTGCGCATCGAATCCGCCGCCGCGCTGCGTGCCGCGGCCCTGCGCGAACTCCGCCAGATCGGGAACGGCACGCTCGGGCGTATGCTCTCGCGACCAGGAGACGAACGACGCGATCACCGCTTCGACATCGAAGCGCTCGCGCGGCAGCGCGCCGGTCAATGCAAGCTGCCAGCGCGCCTGCGGGGTAGCGATCTTCGGCACGAGGATTCCCGGGGTGTCCATCAGTTCGAGCTTCGGCCCCACGCGGAACCATTGCAACGAACGCGTCACTCCGGCCTTGTCTTCCGCCCGCGCCGCCGTGCGCCGGACCAGGCCGTTGATGATCGAGGATTTTCCGGTGTTGGGAATCCCGACCACCATCGCGCGCATCGCGCCGCTGCCGGCAACGTCGTCGAGCGCGGCGGCGATCCGGCGCACCGACGTCTGATCTTTGCCGTTCACCGCAACCGCGGTGCGGCCGTGTGCCGCCAGCCACGCCAGCCATTCACGCGTCAGATGCGGGTCGGCAAGGTCTTCGCAGCCGAGCACGACCACGCGCGGCTTGCGTGCGGCCAACTGGTCGAGGCCCGGGTTCGCGCTGGCGTCGGGAAGCCGCGCATCGCGGACCTCGATGACCACGTCGACAACGCGCAGCCGCTCGGCCAGCTTGCGCATCGCCTGCGCCATGTGGCCGGGATACCACTGGATCTGCGGCTCGCCCGGGCCGCCGCTGGTGGTCATCACGCCCGACCTAGACGCGGCGGGGCGGCCAGATGCCGACCAGCGCCTTGCCCACGATGTCGGAGGCATCGAGGGTCCCCCACGTCCGTGAGTCGTCGCTGTCGGCACGATTGTCGCCGAGCACGTAGTAGCCATGAGCCGGAACCGTTATCGCCAGCGCGCTGCGCCGGTCCGGGAATCGTACGTACGGCTCGGCGAGCGGCCGGCCGTCGATCGCCACCACACCGTCGCGCACGCTCACGCGTTCGCCGGGAAGTCCGATCACACGCTTGATGTAGGTCTCCGGATTGGGCGCGTCGTGCCGAAACGCGACCACGTCGCCGCGCCGGATCGACCCGAAGCGGTACGCAAGCGTGTTGATCAGCACGAATTCGCCCGCATGCACGCGGGGTTCCATCGAAAGTCCGTCGACCTGCGGCGTGCGCACGAAAAATGCCGCCGCGATGGCTATCAGAAGCACGACTTGCGCCGTCAGCGAAACGAACGTACGCGCCTTCGCCACGGACCGACTATTTCGAGAAAGAGGGGAGAACTCCGCCAGGAGCGCGATGCGCGCCGGTTCAGCGCAGGATGCGGACCCGATTCAACGGCCAAAACAACACGAAAGCATGGCCGGTGAAGCCGGCCTGCTGGCCGGCGCGCTGACCGGACGCAAACGTCCCGCCGGTCTGCGCAAACCCCCAGACGTGCGAGTCTTCGGAGTTGTTGCGGTTATCGCCGAACATCAAGTAGCACCCGTCCGGGATGCGGTTGGGCGCGCTCCAGCGCTCGCGCGGCGGAATGTTCGCCATCGTCGGATCGAGCTTCATGCCGTCGACCCAGATGCCGTAGTCGCGGACTTCGAGCTCGTAGGCCGGTTTGTCCATGATGTACGGTTCGACCATCGCGACGCCGTTGCGGTACACGACGCCGCGGTGCACGCGCAGCGTGTCGCCGGGAAGACCGACGGTGCGTTTGATGAAATCGTTGGTCGTGTCGACCGGCGGCGGAAAGACGGCGATGTCGCCTTCATGCGGCTTGCCGAACCGGTATTCGAACTCGTTCACGAGCAGCACGTCGTGAATCTGCAGCGTCGGCTCCATCGATCCGCTCGGGATGAAGAAGGTCCGCACCACGAACGTGATCAGGAACAGCGCCACCAGACCAGCGACGATGAACGCGTCGAGGTATTCGCGCACGACCGTCCGGGTCGACGGCGCCGCGTCATTGCCGGCGCGCACAGGGTCGGGGCGGATACTGATGGCGACGCGCGCGATCGCGAAGACCGCGATCAGGGCCAAAAGTTCGAGCGGGGTCACGACGGGGACCGCGCTACTTGGCGGTCTTGCGTTCCTTGATGCGCGCGGCTTTGCCGATCTTCTCGCTCAAGTAATACAGGCGCGCGCGGCGCACGATGCCGCGCTTGGAAACTTCGATCCGGTCGACGCGCGGGCTGTGCAGCAGGAACGAGCGCTCGACGCCGACGCCGTGCGCGACGCGGCGCACCGTGATCGTTTCAGCCAGGCCGCCGCCCTTACGGACCGTCACGACGCCCTCGAACATCTGGACCCGTTCCTTGCCGCCCTCGACGACCTTCGAATACACCTTGACGGTGTCGCCGGGCCGGAAGACGGGGACGCTGGGCTTTTCCTGTTCCTTCTGGATCAGGTCGAGTACGTTCATGACTGCTCTCTACTTGGGCAAACGCAAGACGTCGCGCGTGGGCGGGGACAACCTCGCGATTGTAACACGGGGTCCCTACCCCGGCAAGAAGCGGTTCGACCGGCTAGGTGGCGGGGTCGCTTCCCTTCGCACGGCGGGCGGCCCGGCGCCGCGACTCTTCTCGCCGCCAGGCGGCGATCTTGCCGTGGTCGCCGCTCAGCAGCACGGGCGGCACGTCGACCCCCCGGAACGACGGCGGCCGGGTGAAGGCCGGGTGGTCGAGCTGCCCGCCGGACCAGGACTCGCTGGCGACCGAATCGGAGTCGATCGCGCCCGGCAGCAGCCGCACGGTCGCGTCCAAGAACGCCATCGCCGCGATCTCGCCGCCGGTCAGCACGAACTCGCCCAGCGCGATCTCTTCGATCGGGTAGAGCGCGCCCAGCCGTTCGTCGACCCCTTCGTAGTGTCCGCAGATCAGGATCAGGCGATCGAGCGCTGCCCATGCGGCGGCGTCCGACTGCCGAAATTGCGGGCCGCTGGCCGAGGTCAGCACGATACGCCGCCGCTCGGCGGAAGGCGCCTCGGCCAGGATCCCGTCCAGCGTGCGGGCCAGCGGCTCGATGCGCAGCACCATCCCCGGGCCCCCGCCGTACGGCCGTTCATCGGCCCGTTCGCCCGGCTCGAGCGCGTCGAGCAGATGGTGCAGGCGGACGTCGACCAGCCCGCCTTCGATTGCGCGGCCGACGATCGAGAGCCCGATGACCGGCGCGAACATCTCCGGGAAGAGCGTGACCACGTCGACGTGCAAGACTCCCACATGGCGTTCTTCGACCGCCTGCGCCGGCTGGTCCCGGGGGCCGCGCCGGCGACGGCGTTTACGGCCGGGGTCAAGCACCTCGAACGGGGACGGCTCGCGGCGGCCGAGCTCGCGTTTGCCGACGCCCTCGCCGAAGCCGCAGCGGCGGCGGACGTTGCGGCCGTGCGCAACAAACGCGCGCTGCTCGCGTTGCGCCGCGACGACCGCGAGGCGGCGATCAGCGAACTCGCCGCGGCGCTCGAAGCCGATCCGCGGGCTGCGGCGCCGCTGACGACACTGGGCAACCTGCTGCTCGAAGACGGCTGCATCGACGAAGCGATCGCGCACTATCAGTCGGCCCTGGTCGCGGACGACCGCTACGCCCCGGCGTACCACAATCTGGGCGTCGCCCTGCACCGCAGCGGTCGCCGCGGCGAGGCCGTACGGATGCTCCGCAAAGCCACCCGTCTCGAGGGAAAGCGCCCCTAAATGGTTTTGCCGCCGATGGCGTCGGCGTGCGTGATGTCCTCGAGGTACTCGAAGAGTTGCGGCAAGGTGATCTTCTCGAGCGCGCTGCGCTCCTTGATGCCGTCCCCTTCGTCGCCTTCGTCACGCAGATAGCAGCGCGACTCCACCCCGCCGGCACCCTCGCTGAGGAACGAGACCGCGAAACCCTTGCCGAGGGTATCGTCGTAGATGCGCATCGCGGCCGGATTGAGGATTTCGATCGAATGCGACGGGTTGTGCGCATCGAAGATCGTAATCGTCAGGTAGTCACGGTTGACGATCTCGATCGAGCCGACGACGAAGGTATTTTTGGCAGAGAAAAACTCATGCCCACGCTTGTTCCGGGAGCTCACTTCATAAAAAACGCGATGCGCGACAAACCGGTTGAGGATTTTCCGCAGGGTCGCAATCGACGCCAGGGTCTCGGTCCGGTTGCCGCGGGTGTAGATGATCTTCAGGGCGTGAGCCGGCCTTTGGACGAATCTCCGCGCGCGCCGTCCTCCTGCGCGAAGCGGGGCATGACGCGTTGCACGAAATCGGGAAGAAACCCTCCGAATGCTCTCGATCCCTGACATGGCGCTGCTCGGCGCAGCCGCACTGCTGTTCTTCGGCCCCGACCAGCTGCCGCGGGTGGTCCGGAAGGTCGGCCAGTTCACGCGCGAGGTCCAGAACACGTCGCAGTCGTTCCTGCGGGAGATGGAACGGGCGGCGGAAGTTCACGAGTCGCCGCCGGTCTCGAACGGCGTTGTCCCGGTCGAACCCTATCCGGCCGAATCGTACGAAGCGTTTCCGCTCGACGAGGCGGAGTACGCGGTACCCGGCACCTCGGCCGTCGAGAAGCTCGCCGAGCCGCGGGCCGCGATCGCGCCCGAACCGTTCGCCGCAGCCACGCCCGAACCGGCCGCGTTTGCGGAGCCCCCGTCCGACGCCCCGGTCGAACCGCCCGGCCCCGCGACGGGGCCGCGCCCCTAGCTCAGATGTTGAAGTTCTGGCGGAGTTCGGTGATCCGCGATTCGAGCAGTCCGCGCACCTGACGGTGCAGGCGGTCGCGCTGTTCGTCCGGCAGGCGCGTATACACGAGGTAGCCCGCGGCGGAAATGATCCCCCCGAGGACGCCGACGAGCACCGTCCGGCCGGCGTCGCTACCGGCGCCGGAGCCCGCGCCGCTGTGTTCGTGGAGTTCGCCGTTCGGGGATTTGCTGGCGTCAGTCATCGTGCGATTCCCTTCGACGCGCGTGTACCCTGATTCTCCCGTGCCCGGCACATTGGGTGCCCCAATTCGCAACCCGGTCGCCGTTACGACGTGGGTTCGCTGTCGCGGACGTACCGAATTGCGCCGCGGTACTGTGAGGCGATCTGCTCGACCGCCAGCTCGGCGGTAGCCACGATGGCGTTGACGTCGGCACGGTCGCGGGCGTCCGCCGGCCACGACAGCGCGAAATCGCCTTTGCGGCGATGGCCCTGGACCTCGACCCGCGCGACCTCGCGCAGTCCGGCCTCGGCGGCTTGGAGCAGCGCCGAAACGGCGGCGCAGGCGATGTCCTCGCCGGGTTCACCTTGCTCGGCATGCCCGGTCGCAAAAACAGAAGACAGCCGGTTGCGGCTGTCTCGTCGGAATCGTACTTCCAGCACGGAGTGCTAGGAGAGCGCGATCTTGTCGATCCGAACCTCGGCGAACCGCTGGCGGTGGCCGGTAAGTTTGCGGACGCGCTTCTTCGGCTTGTAACGGAAGACGAGGATCTTCTTGTCTTTGCCCTGGCGCAGCACGGTGCCCGACACGCTCGCGCCCGAGACGGCCGGCGTACCGATCGTCACGTCGTCGCCGTCGGCGGCAAGGATGACCCGGTCGAAGGTGATCGACGAACCAACTTCGGTCTCGATCAGATCGGTGCGAATCACGTCGCCTTCAGAGACGCGGAACTGCTTCCCGCCCGTCTCGATGATCGCGTACATAACCCCGGAACTTTATCATGCGCCGGAAGCATCGTCAACGAGAGCAGTCGAAGGTCCGGCGGTGGACCCCGAGCACGTGCGCACGGTCGTCTTGGCCGCCGGCAGCTCGGAGCGGATGGGCTGGAACAAGCTGGCGGCCCCTTTCTGCGGGGTTCCGCTGGCACGCCGGGTTGTGGAGGCGCTGGCCGGCCTGCGGCCGCTGGTGGTGGCCGGCCCCGAGGCGGCGGCGGTGCTCGCCGGGCTCGAAGGCGTGACGCTGCTGGTCACCGAGCCGACTGCGGGGCCGAGCGTCAGCCTCGCGCTCGCCGACCGGGCGCTGCCGGCGGATCAGGCGCTGGCGGTGGTTCCCTGCGATCTGCCCTTTCTCGACGCGGCCGCGGTCCGTGCGTTCGTCAGCCGCGTCCCCGCCGGCGCCGATTTGGCCTTTCCGGCCGTCGCCGGGACGCCCGGTCATCCGGTCGTCTGGTCGCCGGCGGCGCGGACGCGTATCGCCGGACTCGCTCCCGGCCAGGCGCCGATGTCGCTGCGCTCCGACCCGGCGCTGCGCGTGATCGCGCTCGTCGAAACGGACGACGCGTACATTGTCGACGTCGACACGCCGGCGGCTTGGGCGACGGCCGAGCAGCAGGCCCTCAGGCGGTTGCGGAGCTGATCGCGGTCGTCGAACTGATCGCGACTGCCGGACCGTCGTCGAGCCGCAGCGTCAGACACTTCGCGCTGCCGCCGGCTTTGTGAAACTCCGACAGGTCGGTTGCGAACACGCGGTAGCCGGCGTCGTGCAGCCGTTCGCGCAGCCGGCGTGAGGTGTCGTGCAGGATGACCGCGTCGCCGATCTCGACCGCGTTGCACGCGAAGCGCAAGGCGTCGTCGATCGAGACTTCGATCAGGTAACCGGGCTCGATCGCGCGCCGCAGCAGCGTTTGCGCGTGCGGCGAAAACGCGTCCATGTATGCCAGGACGTGACCGCTGGAGAGCGGGCACAGCGCCGTATCGAGATGGTAGAACCGTTCGTCGACCAGCAGCAGCGGCAGCACTCGGCAGCCGACGATCTCCTGGAGCTGCATCGTTGCGCCGCGTTCGGTGCGCCAGCCGTAGCCGGCGTAGAGCAGCGGGCGCACGCGGTCGAAGAGCGCGTCGCCGGCGCCCTCGAAATAGGTCTGCTGGAGGAAGGTCGTCGCGAAACCCGCCCGCGCTAACGCGGCGCGAAAGATGGGCTGCTCGCGCCGCCGCTCGGCGTGGCGGAAGCTCGAGACGATCGCCAGGTTGCCGCTGATCAGCGCGGCGTTGGCGGTGAAAACGAGGTCGGGAGTCTGTTCAGCGGCGGGGACCGTCACGAACTCGATCTCGCCCAGGCACCCGGCGATCTCGATGAACCGCTCCCATTGCCGCACCGCATCGGGGGTGGAATCCCCGACGTTGCGCGTCATCCACGGGTTGATCGCGTAGCGCACGTCGTAGTGCCCGGGCGAGCAGACCATCAGCCGGGTGGCCATTGCCTCATTCTAGCGATTCCCCCGGCCCGCGGTCATGCGACAAACGGTGCACGCCTGCGAGGTGCCGTGCCCCCGAGGTGGGTATGTCTGGGGCATGGCACGCGACTCAGACGCCGATCCGCAGGGCTATAAGAACGCCCTGCCCTCGGAAGTGGCCGGCGAGCGGCACTCCGATATGCCGCGCGAGCTGCATACCGTAGCCGACGACGAGGCACCACTCAGCCGGCCCGAAGCCGACGTGGCCGGCATCTCGCTGACGCCCGAAGTCGTGTACGCCGACAGCGACGAGGATCCCAACCGGGACGACCAGCGCGACGCCAACCAAGCGGGTCCCGGCGAGCACCTCTGAGCGCGGGCTCAGACGTCGATAAAAACGTCCTCACCGTCGACGCGCACCGGGAAGGTCGCAAGCGGCACGACCGCCGGCAGCGTGAGCGCCGCGCCGGTCGTCACGTCGAAAAGTGCCCCATGCCGAGGGCAGCGGATCTTACAGCCTTCGAGCGTCCCCTGATCGAGCGGGCCGCCGTCGTGCGTGCACACGTCCTCGATCGCGTAGAACGCGCCCTCGACGTTGCAGAGCAGCGCCTCGACGCCGTCGACCACAACCGTTTTCGTCGTGCCGGGTGGGATGGAACTTCGCGTCGCGGCGGGGTGGGGCACGCGCTTGGGATTCTCGAAGCGGCCGGGATGACCCGTTTCTTCGCCATCGTCTTCGCGCTGCTCATCGCGGCTGCACTCCCCTCGCGTGCGGCCGTCCCGGCCAAGACCGTCCGCCTCGCCGACGGCTTGGTCTACACCGATCTCATCGTCGGCAAGGGCGCACACGCCAAGGCCGGGCAAACCGCGATCGTGCACTATGTCGGCACGTTCCCCGACGGACGAAAGTTCGACAGTTCGCGCGACCGCAAAACGCCGTTTACCTTCGTGCTCGGCGCCCGCCAAGTGATTCCGTGCTGGGACGAGGGCGTCGGATCGATGCGCGTCGGCGGGCGGCGCAAGCTCGTCTGTCCGCCCACGCTGGCGTATGGCGAACGCGGAGCCGGCGGCGTCATTCCGCCCAATGCGACGCTCGACTTCGACGTCGAACTTTTAGGTCTGAAGTAAGGATGTACGCTCGCGAAGCGATTCGAGAAATCACCCTTCGCGTGCGGGCGCTCGCGCGCGAGCAGAATCTGGACGACGTCTTCATCGATGAAGAAGGGACGGTCAGAATCCGCCACGGCCCCTCGCAGATCAGGCTCGAGAATGCCGACGGCGTCGTGATGATTCACCGCAAGGGCATCGTTCCGGAACCAATCGGCGCGCAGCTCGAACCGCCCGCCATCGAAGCCGCCGCGCAGTCGATCATGGCCTATCTCCGCTCGAACTAGATTCGCCTTACGGCAAACCCACTCAGCAGATCGGGCCCTCCAGTTTGCCGACCGGAATCACGGCGAAGGTGAAGCCGGGGCCGAGCGTGATGTTGCGCCCCCAGCGCACCATGTTGACCCCCGTCATCACGATGCCGGGGATCGGGAGCGGCACGTGTGAGGCCGCC
>Ga0302324_100013693_pt1 | contig 16415 bp, 15 predicted proteins | sample Palsa_T0_1_FD_201949 | JGI IMG/M metagenome (GOLD analysis project Ga0302324, IMG submission 201949) | Peat permafrost microbial communities from Stordalen Mire near Abisko, Sweden - Palsa_T0_1 | ecosystem: Environmental > Terrestrial > Soil > Palsa > Peat permafrost | place: Sweden: Abisko...
ATCGACCGCGTCATCGAGCTTGACCTGCCGGACTCCCTGGTCCGCCGCCGGGTGCTCAACCGCAGGTTGTGCGCCAACTGCGGGGTGGACTACAACCTGATCGCGAATAGCCCGAAGGTTCCCGGGCGGTGCGACCTGTGCGGGCGAGAACTAACCACCAGGGAAGATGACACCGAGGAGGCGCTGGAGGTCCGGCTGCGGGACTATCACGAGCAGACCAACCCCGCCCTCGAGGAGTTCCGGCGCAAGGAATACGTCATCACCGTGGACGCCAGGCCCGCACCCGAGGTCGTTCAGCAGGACATCAGGCAGCGCCTCGGCCTGCCGCCGATGACCAAGTCCGACCACGAGGCCGCGAAGGAAGCCGCGAGTGCGTGAGATCGCGGTGTTCGGGGGCAGCGCTCACCCCGCTCTGACCGCCGAGATCTGCGCATTCCTGTCCGTGCCGCAGCGTCCGGTACGGCTGCAGCGGTTCGCGAACGACTGCCTCGGCGTCCAGCTGCAGTCCAACTGCCGGGAGCGGGATGTGTTCCTGATCCAACCGCTGGTGCCGCCGGTGCAGGAACATCTGGTCGAGCTGCTGCTGATGGCCGACGCGGCCCGGGGTGCGTCGGCGGCGCGGGTGACCGCGGTGATGCCGCACTACGCGTACGCCCGGTCGGACAAGAAGGACGAGTCGAGGATTTCCATCGGGGCCCGGCTGGTCGCGGACCTGCTGGTCACGGCCGGCGTCAACCGGGTGCTGACGCTCACCCTGCACTCGCCCCAGGTGCACGGTTTCTTCTCGGTGCCGGTCGATCACCTGCACGCGCTGCGTGAGCTCGCTGTCCACTTCCGCGGCCGGGATCTATCCCGGGCCATCGTGGTCTCCCCGGACCTGGGCAACGCCAAGAGCGCCGCGGCGTTCGCCCGCAGGCTCGGGGTGCCGGTCGCGGCCGGCGCCAAGGAGCGGCTCAGCGACTCGGAGGTGTCGATCAACGCCCTCATCGGCGACGTGACCGGGCGGGATGTGATCGTGCTTGACGACGAGATCGCGCGTGGCACTACCGTGCTCGAACTGCTGAACCTGCTGCGGGAACAGGGTGCCCGGTCGGTCGCCGTGGCCTGCACCCACGGCATTTTCGCCGACGGCGCGCTGGACAAGCTGGCCGCCACCGACGTGACCGAGATCGTCTGCACGAACTCCGTGCCCGTCCCCGCCAAGCACGACAAGCTGCGCGTCCTTTCTGTGGCCCCGGCGCTGGCCGAGGCCATGAACCGCATCCACAACGGCGAGTCGGTCAGCTCCCTGTTCGATCACTAAGCGGTCCGGCTACTAGCCCCGGTCTGGCCGCCAGCGATGGTCACGATCCAGGCCAGCACGAGGGCCTCCTCACGCCACGCGTCGTAGCGGCCGCTCCGGCCGCCGTGGCCCGCCTCCATCTCGGTCTTGAGCAGGAACGGGCCGCCCTTGGCCACCGAACGCAGGCGGGCGATCCACTTGGCGGGCTCGTGATAAGTCACCCGGGTGTCGTTCAGCCCGGTCAGCGCGAAGATCGGCGGATAGACCTGCCCTGTGACGTTCTCATACGGCGTGTACGACTTCATGTACGCGTAGACCTCGGAGTCGTGCAGAGGGTCACCCCACTCCTCCCACTCGGTGACGGTCAGCGGCAGCGACGGGTCCAGGATCGTGGTCAGCGCGTCCACGAACGGCACGTGCGCCACGATGCCCGCGAAGGCCTCGGGAGCCATGTTGGCGACCGCGCCCATCAGCAGCCCGCCCGCCGAGCCGCCCCGCGCGACGAGCCGGTCCGATGACGTCCAGCCTTGCCGAACCAGGTGCTGGGCGCAGGCGATGAAGTCGGTGAAGGTGTTCTTCTTGCGTAGCAGCTTCCCGTCGGTGTACCAGGACCTGCCCATCTCACCGCCGCCCCTGATGTGCGCGATCGCGTACACGAAACCCCGGTCGAGCAGCGAAAGGACGGGAATGGAGAAGCTCGGGTCCCGGGATATCTCGTAGCTGCCGTACCCGTAAAGCAGGGCGGGCGCGCTGCCGTCGCGGGGCGTGCCCCGGCGGCACACCAGCGAGATCGGGATGCGCGTGCCGTCGGCGGCCACGGCCCACTCGCGGTGCTGCTCATAGTCCTCGGGCCGGTATTCTTCCCCGGCGGGCGAGGGCAGCACCGGCTGGCGCTTGAGCAGGGTCAGCTCGGCGGTGGCCATGTCGCAGTCATAGACCGAACCCGGGGTCACCAGCGAGGTGTAGGACAGGCGAAACCGGCTGGCCTGGTACTCGGGGTTCGCGCCGGGCCCGACCCGGTAGACCGGCTCGGGGAAGGCGATCTCGTGCTCCCCGCTCCCGTCCCGCCGCAGGACCCGCAGCCCGGTCAGCCCGTCCCGCCTGAAGTACACGACGATGAAGTCCGCGAACGCGTCCACGGCGAGCAGCCGGGTGTCGGCCCGATACGGGACCAGCGGCGTCCAAGCCGCGGGCTCGGTCACCGGCGCGGTCGCGATCTCGAAGTTCTCCGCCCCGTCGTTGTGCAGGATGAGCAGCCGGTCCCCGGCGTCTTCCACCTCGTAGTCCAGGCCGTGCCGACGGGGGGTGACCACCGAGAACGGGGCCTCCGGTGTCGCCGCGTCGCACATCCACACCTCGGTGGTCAGCACGCTGGCGGACTTGACGAGCACGAAGCGCTCGCTTCGGGTCAGGCCGACGTAGACGTGGAAGCGCTCGTCGGGTTCGGTGAACACTATCGTGTCCCGCTCGGCCGGCGTGCCGACCCGGTGCCGCCACACCCGGTAGGGCCGCCAGGCGGCATCGACGGTCACGTAGAACAAGGTGGAGGCGTCACCCGACCAGGCGCAGCCGGCGAAGGTGTCAGGGATCTCGTCGGGCAGCGTCTCGCCCGTTTCCAGGTCCTTGATCCTGATCGTGAACCGCTCGTTGCCTGCGAAGTCGGTGGAGTAGGCCAGCCAGCGCTGATCCGGGCTGGCCCGGAACGCGCCGAGGGAGAAGAAATCGTGGCCGGCGGCGAGCTCGTTGCCGTCAAGCAGCACTTCCTCCCCCTCCAGCGGCTGGCCGTCCGCGGCCATCGGCGGGATGACCTCGCCAGGCGCCACGGCGCGGCGGCAGTGCACTCCGTACTGCTTGCCCTCCACCGTCCGGGAGTAATGCCACCATCCGCCCTTGCGTACCGGGACGGACAGATCGCTCTCCTGGGTGCGCGCCTTGATCTCGTCGAAGATCTGGTCCCTGAGCGAGTCCAGGCCGGCCGTGGCCGCCTCGGCGTAAGCGTTCTCGGCCCTGAGGTAGTCGATCGTGTCCGGGTCCTCTTTGCCGGCGAGCCAGGCGTACTCGTCGGTGACGGTGTCTCCGTGAAAGGTGCGCTGGCTGGGGATCTGCTTGGCCGATGGTGGCTCGGGGAGGAGGTCGGTGCTCATGAAGGCCCAGTCTATGTACGCCGGGCGGACTGCCTTTGGCACCATGGACTCGTGCAAGGACACCTGATTCTCACGAACTGCCTGACGGACGAGGTCACCCGGCCCAATATCGAGCGCGCCCTGAAAGAGGACGACCTGCTCTGGCTGGACCTGCAAGACACCGGCCCGGACACGATCGCCTTGCTGCGCGAGGTGTTCAAGATCCACCCGCTCGCGGTCGAGGACGCGCAGGAGTTCAATCAGCGGCCGAAGATCGAGGACTACGACGACTTCGTTTCCCTGGTGGCCTACGGCGCGCGCGGCCTGGATCAGCCGCTGGCCGAGGTACACGCCTTCTACGCCGAGCATTTCCTGGTCACCGTGCACCGCGAAGTCATGCCGGCCATCGAGAACGCCTGTCACACCCTGACCCGGGTGCCGACGCCCCGGCGTCTGGTCGCGCTCTACCGGGTGCTCGATGCTCTGGTGGACAGCATGTTCCCGTTCCTGGCCGCACTCGATGACCGCATCGACGACCTGCAGGATGAGATCTTCGTGAGCCCCAAGCAGGAACAGCTCTCCTCGCTGTTCGCGCTGAAGCGCCAGCTAGTGGACATGCGCAAGCTCGTCACCCCGCAGCGGGACATGGTGTCCTCGATGCTCACTCAGGTGATCCCGATCCCCGGCATGACCGCGGAAACCGAACGCTACGTCCGTGACCTGTACGACCATCTGATCCGGATCAGCGACTTGGTGGACAGCTACCGCGACCTGCTCAGCGGATCGCTGGACGCCTACATGTCGATGGTGTCCAACCGGCTCAACGACCAGATGAAGCAGCTGACGATCATCGCCACCGTGTTCCTGCCGCTGTCGTTCCTGACCGGATTCTTCGGCCAGAACCTCGGCTGGCTGGTGAACCGCGAAGGGTCCCTGACCGCCTTCCTCATCTTCGGTGTCGGCACCGAGGTCGCGGCCGTCCTCGGGCTGCTCGTCCTGTTCAAGAAACGAGGCTGGATGTAGGGGCCGCCCGGGCTGGGGTGGCGTCGCAGCGTTAACCTTTCGTGTGGCAGGCTTGGGACTCGCGAAGATGCATGGTGCCCGCTCGGCGCTGACGCAACTGCTAGCGGACGAGGGGGAGGGAGGGCCGGGTCGTGACGGAGTGGTCACAGGTTCCGGCGGTCGCGCGGCCCTTGCCTGAACCCGAGCCGCAGCCCGTGCTGGCCCCGCTCACCGCGGCCGCGATCTTCCTGGTGCTGACGATCGATCCCGGCGGCGAGGCGGCGACCAGGGACCTGCTCAGCGACTGGGCCGGCCTGCAGCGGGCGGTCGGCTTCCGCAATCCTGGTGCTCCGTTGGCCTGCGTGGCCGGGGTGGGGTCGCAGGCGTGGGACCGGCTATTCGCCGGGCCGCGGCCGGCCGAACTGCATCCGTTCCGCGAACTCACCGGGACCGTGCACCGCGCCGTGTCCACACCCGGAGATCTGCTCTTTCACGTCCGGCACGAGCGCATGGACCTGTGCTTCGAGTTCGTAACCCAGGTCATGAGCAGGCTGGCCACGGCGGTCACGGTGGTGGACGAGGTACATGGGTTCAAGTATTTCGACGAGCGCGACCTGCTCGGTTTCGTCGACGGAACTGAGAACCCGGTCGGCCGGGAGGCTGGGGAGGCCGCCCTGACCGGCGACGCGGATCCCGGTTTCGCCGGCGGCAGCTACGTCATCGTGCAGAAATACGTGCACAACATGGCGGCCTGGAACGCCCTGACCGTCGAGGACCAGGAAAGGGCGATCGGGCGCTCCAAGCTGTCCGACATCGAGATGGCCGACGATGTCAAGCCGGCCAACTCCCACGTCGCGCTGAACACGATTGTCGGTCCCGACGGTGAGGAGCGGTCGATCCTGCGGGCGAACATGCCCTTCGGCGAGGTGGGGCGAGGAGAGTTCGGCACGTACTACATCGGCTACGCCGCCACGCCGAGCGTGACCGAGCAGATGCTGGTCAACATGTTTATCGGCAGCCCGCCAGGTAACTACGACCGCATCCTTGACTTTTCCACGGCAGTCACCGGCAGCCTGTTCTTCGCCCCGTCGGCGGACTTCCTCGACGACCTTCCGGATCCGCCAAGCCCGGCCGGTTCTGAAGCGGCGGCCGGGTCGGCGGATAACGGTTCCCTGGGCATCGGCAGCTTGAAGAGGAGCAATTAGCAATGAACAACCTGCACCGCGAACTCGCTCCGATCTCCGATGCCGCCTGGGCGGACATCGAAACGGAGGCGCGCCGCACGTTCGAGCAGAACGTTGCCGCGCGGCGGGTGGTGGATCTGGCCGGGCCTGACGGCCTCGGGCTGGCCAGCGTGAACACTGGCCACCTCAGTGACGTCGACCCCCCCGCGGACGGGGTCATCGCCAAGCTGCGTACGTCGCAGCCGCTGGTCCAGCTCCGGGTCCCGTTCACGGTCAACCGGCAGGATGTGGACGACGTCGGGCGCGGTGCGCAGGACCCCGACTGGCAGCCGGTGAAAGACGCCGCCAAGAAGATCGCCTTCGCCGAGGACCGGGCGATTCTCGAGGGGTATGCGGCCGCCGGGATCACCGGGATCAGGGAGAGCTCGTCCAACCCGGCGCTCACGCTGCCCGCCGAGGCCCGCGACTACCCGAACGCGGTCAGCCAGGCGGTGAGCGCGCTCCGGCTAGCCGGCGTCGGAGGGCCCTTCTCGCTACTGTTGTCGGCCGGCGCCTACACGATGGTCAGCGAGACCTCCGACCATGGCTATCCGATCCGCGAGCACCTGGCCCGGGTGATCGACGGAGAGATCATCTGGGCGCCGGCGATAGACGGGGCATTGCTGATTTCCGCACGCGGCGGCGACTTCGAGCTGCGGCTGGGCCAGGATCTGTCGATCGGCTACCTGTCGCACGACGCGGACAGCGTGCAGCTGTACTTCCAGGAGTCTCTGACGTCCCTGGTCTACACCGCCGAGGCCAGCGTGTCGCTCGCCGTGGCCCCGGCCGCCATAGGGCGGTAACCCGTCATTCGTACCGGGTGGGCGGGAACGGGTCGCGCTCGCCCTTGACCCGCAGCTCGTCCTTGTCGTACTCGCGGCGGATCTCCGCCCGCTCCTCTTGCCACTGCTCGGTCTGGGTGATGTCTTCTGGCTGCGGCGGCGTGTCCGTGGCCGGCGGCACCTCGTCCGGGTCATAGGCGTCCAGGCCGGCGGCGACGCGCTCTTCCTCGGTCAGCTGGGCGAGCTGGTCATCGTCTAGGTGCTCGGGCGCGCCCCCGTGCTCCCGGCGGTCCCGGTGGAATCGCTCGGCGAACTCATCCGAATCTTCCCGCGGCATGGCGCCTCCTGGAGTTAGCGGCACGGCCTGGCCGGTGCCTGCGGTTTGAACATTATCTCCTGCGAGCCTACGGTGGACCTAAGGCAAGACCGACCCGGAGGGTGACAGTTCCCATGCTTCTCAGCCTGATATGAGGTGGCGATCGCGGCGCGGGAACGTCATCATCATGAGCGCACGGGCCCCGATTCACCGGTCCGGTGGTTCCAGGCGGCTTGCCCGCCGCCGGAGGTTTAGGGGCATGCGCATCGGTGCGCTGCTCGCCGTCCTCGCGGTGATCCGGCTAGCTCAGGCCATGCGGCCACGCTGGCGGCTCATCACCGGGCTCGCGGGTTTCGGAATCGAGGTCGTCGGTTTCAACGTGTTCAGCGGCGGCATGCAGGACGCCTCGTCGTTCGTGGGAATGGCGCTTCTGTTGTTCGCCCTGATGAAAGATGCCCAGCAGTGCAGTGGCCGCCAGGTGGGGATCCCGCAGGCCACGCGCCCGCCGTTCTGACGCCCAGCGGGACCACCTGGGCGGTTTCCTGAACATTGCGACCACGCCAACGATCAGCCCAGGTCCCAGCGCACGCGAAGATCCGGCGGCTTGCGGAAGACCAGGCCCCGCACGGCGCTGCCGTGCCGCGGGTCCAGGTGCAGCCGGGGGAGTCGCTGCAGCACGGTGTCGACCGCAACCTGCGCCTCGAGGCGGGCTAGGTGAGCGCCGATACAGAAATGCGAGCCTTGGGCAAACGCCAGGTGCCGAGCGGCGTTGGGACGGCCGACGTCGAATGCGTCCGGGTCGGGGAAGACCGAGGGGTCGCGATTAGCCGCGGCGATGGACACCGTGACCTGGTCGCCGGCCCGAATGGGGGTGCCGGCCAGGACCGCATCCGCGGTCGCGTACCGGTCGACGACGGCCGCGGCGGGTTCGAGCCGCAGCGATTCCTCGATCGCGGCTGGTATCAGGCCGCGGTCGGTGCGGATCAGCTCGAGTCCGCAGGGGTTCCAGAGCAGGTGCAGCAGTGCGTTGGCGATCATTCCCTCGGTCGTCTCGATGCCGCCGAACATCAGGACGGCCGCGTTGGAGATGGCCTCAGTTTCGGTCAGTGGGCCGGACCCCTCAGGCCCCCCAGGCCCCCCAGACCCCCCAGCCACCCTGGCCAGCAGCGACGTGCCATCATGAGCGGCGATGACCTCGCGCAGGCGACCGGCCAGTTCGGCGAACGCGGCCAGGCCGGCCGGATCCGCAGCGGCGCCGGCCAGGCCGCCCTCGGTCTTCGCCGCCTCGGCCTGCACCGCAGCCGCTATCCCGTCGTACCAGGTGAGGATCTTCGCCGGATCGGCCTGGCCGAGGCCAAGGACCTCAGCTATGACGGCGGCGGCTAGGGGCCCGGCGACGGCACGCCGGAGCTCGGCTTCACCGTACGGCTGGATGACCGAGACCAGGCGGTCGGCCTCGGCCCGGATGAAGGCGGCCAGCCGGGGGTGAATCTCATCGGACCGGAAGGTGCGGGTGAACGGGGCCCGGTGGCGTGCGTGCTGCGGACCGTCCAGCGAGAGCATGCTGGGGCCCACTACCGTGGCCGTGGAGAACCGGGGGTCGTCGACCGTGAACGTCCGTGCGTCACGCAGCACCGTGACCGCCTCGCCGTACCCGGTGACCAGCCAGGCGCCGAGGACCGGCACCCAGGTAACCGGCGCGGCGGCCCGCAGCCGCGCGAGCACCGGATGAGGATCAGTTTCCAGGGCGGCCAGCGTGACTGCCTCCGCCGGAGCTTCTGACACGTGTGACCTATCCGTTCGGTCTCGGCCTCATACCCGAGCGGATCCGGCTGGCGACCGCGGGGCCTGCTGCTGGCCCCTCCACCATCGCCAGCAGGCGCCGAAGCTACTGACCAGCATCACTCGCCGGTCATCCGCCGACGCATGGCGCGTGACCATTCCGGCCCGCTCGCGCAGCTGCAGCAGCAAAAGCTCCTGGCCCGCGTAGAGCCCGAGCGGGCGCAGCAGATCGCTGGCCATGCTCCGGTTCTTGCGCGAGATGCGGATATGGCATGCACGATCGGTCCGCGCTGTTCCGCGACGTCGCTAGGAGTCGGCCACCAGTCGGTCCGCTCGGCGCGGGCGGCCTCGGCCGGTACCGCCGTGCGCTCCCGGGGCTTGGTCTCGTGTGCTGTCACGAGATCATCGTGGCACCGATCGGCCTGACCGGCGAAACCGTGGGGGCGCCGCTGAGGCGACCTCAACGGATACCACGGTGCCGCCCCGATCCGCGATGTAGACTTCGTGACGCTCGCGGACTTCCCCCGATACCGAAGCCATTCCGAACGGGGGCCTAGGCGGACTTGGAGAAGGGCTGCCGCCCGCGTCCCGTTCAATATCCGTCAGCTGACCGATGTATTGCAGTGCAAGTTGCAGAAGTATTTGCGATGCAACAGGCACCTAGCACGTCAGCTGAGGAACCGGATAGACGCGATGGCACCGATTCGTCCGACCGAACTGCACCAACGTCGCTTCCGGCTGACCAGGGAACCAACCGCAGCGGCCGAAGCCCGCAGCCAGGTCCGCGCGGTCATCCGGGCCTGGAAGGTCCCCGTCGATCCCGACATCGCGGTCCTGCTCACTAGCGACTTGGTGACCAGTGTCATCATGCACGGCAACGGTGAGACCGTCATGCTTGTCATTAGGTGCCCTCGCGGTCTTCCGCTCGCGTTCCAGCTCGATCTGCCCGGTAGTTGCACATCCAGGAAAAGACACCAACCAGTGAAGAGGTAACGTGGGAAGCACCACCCTCAGGAGTCCGCACGAACGGCCGAGTTCAGGTTTTTACTGGATTAAGAGCTCCCTGAGTTACGCTAACGGCAACTGCGTCGAGGTGGCGAGCCTGCCCAGTGGCGAGATCGGCGTTCGCAACAGCAGGGACTCCGTAGGGCCAGTCCTCCGGTTCACATCAGACGAGTGGCACGCCTTTCTCGGAGGCGTCCGAAACGGGGAATTCGACGGTTTCGGCAGTTAGCACCAGCCAGACCAGGGCATCGGGGTGGCCATCGACATCACCTGACCAGGCGGTGACGTCCAGCATCCACGGGCGGGCGGCGCTCAGATAGGGCCGCGGTCCGAGGTGATGGCGACCTCGTCGCCGACGTGGTCGGCCCATCCGCACTGCGGGCAGGAAGCGCGGTCGTCGCCCCCGCCGTCATTGCGGTGGTGCCAGCCGCGGGCTGTTTTCTCCATTGCGACGATTTTCGGGAAACGCGAGATTTGCTGGCTACTCCGCAAATAACGTGAAATAACGGCATGCCTCACAACCGTCCAGGGAACTAACGGATGATGCCTATGTGACTCGACGGGCGGCCCTTGTCTCGAGTTACAGAATGAGCAACTCGTTATTGTTACGGGCCTGTTCGCCATAACTGAAATTTCTTAATCCCGAAAGAGCCCAAAGATGATGGCAAGACGTCAGGCCGGCGAGCTCCGGCTTCCTGGCGAGCCGGTGTGTGGCGTGCAGCTACCAAGAGATCAGCAGCCAAGGCAGCACGTGTAATAACAATGGCACCAGTCTGCGAAAACCACGCTACGCGCCGCATTAACAACAAACACACCATAAACTTGCCGACGCTGCAGCGAACGCTGATTAACCGGAATTACGCCAAGCTGTGGTATGGCCAGGCCGTGTCCGCGGTCGGGGACACCGTCTTCGGCACGACGCTCGTGCTGTGGGTGTCGCAGGTTCTCGCGGGCGGCCGGTCTTGGGCCCCCGCCGCGGTCAGCGGGATCCTAGTCGCCGCGACCGCCGCGTTTGCCCTGGTCGGGCCGGTCGCCGGGGTTTTCGTGGACCGGTGGAACCGGAAGTCGACGATGATGCGGACCGAGGTGATCCGTGCGGCGATGGTCGCGGGTCTCATCGGGCTGTCGTTCGTCCCGGTCCGCGACATCCCCGTCGGGCTGTGGCTCGCCGCCGTGTACCTGGTCGTGTTCGTCCTGAACGCAGCCGGCCAGTTCTTCAGCCTCGCCAGGTTCGCGACCACTGGCGACGTGGTGCATGGCGAGGAGGACCGGGCGCGAGCGGTCGGCCTCGCCGAGGCCACCACGTCGGCGGCCGGGATCATCGGGCCGCCCATCGCGGCCCCCTTGCTGTTCACGGTCGGGTTCCGGTGGGCGCTGGCCGCCAACGCGGCCTCCTACGTCGTGTCCTATCTGGCCATCCGCTTCCTGCGCCTGACGCCCGAGTCTCGCCCGCCAGGCTCTGCCGGAGCGGGCGAGACGAGCCTACATTCTGAGTTCTCCGTCGGGTTGCGGCTCTTCGCGCGCAACCGGTTCCTGGTGACCCTCCTGACGGTCACGGTGATCTGCCAGTTCGGCACCGGGGCGATCAACGCGCTGAACGTGTTCTTCGTGACCCACGATCTGCACGCGTCGTCCTGGCTGTTCGGCGTCGCGGAGACGGCGATGGGGGCTGGCTTCATTGTCGGCGCGCTCGCGGCCGGCTTTATGGTGCGGTGGATTGGCGCACGCGCGCTCACCTGGTCCGGCCTGCTGGCAACCGGTGTCCTGGCGGCTGGCTACGCGCTGCAGCGCAGCTTCCCCGCTGGCCTCGTCATGCTGGCGATCTATGCCATTCCCATCGCCATGCTGAACACAGCAGTGGCGCCGCTGCTCCTCGATGCGGCACCGCGCGAATACATGGGCCGGGTGATGGCAGTGTTCAATCCGGTCAACCAGTTCGCGTCCATGCTCTCGGTGGTCATCTCCGGCTGGCTGATGAGCACTGTCCTGCGGAGCTTTCGCGCCTCGTTCGTCGGCATTACCCTCAACTCGGTGAGCCTGATATTCATCGTCGCCGGCGGTCTGATCTTCGTATCGGGCATCCGCGCATTCGCAGCCCTGCCCTCCGTTTCAACACACTCGGGGCGGTGAGCCCGCTGGGACCCTTGTGGTCCGTGGCCACAGATGAACCGAAGGGCAAACCCTCTGTGCTCATCAACTGGTCAGGCGGGGATGAAGCGGTGGATGGCCTGGTTGGCATTGTGCTGGAACGAGGGGTTTCTGAGGTCGGGGAAGATGTCGGCTTGGTCGACGACAGGCCCGGTGATGGTGTTGGCGCCGAGGGCGGGCATGACATATTTGGCGGCGAGTCGCAGCGGTACCGGTCGGTCGTTGAGGGTTCCGGTGCCGGACGTGTTGCCGGGGCTCATGGTGACGAACCGTCGGTTCGGGTGCTGACGGGCCATCGACGCCATCCAGAGCGCCGCGATGTGCTTGGCCTGGCCGTAGGCCAGGGCCGGGTTGGGTCTGCGGCCCTCGAAGCAGCTGCGGCCGGTTGGTTTTGAACCTGACCAGGCACGTTAATACGAATACCGGACAGTATCCGCCCGGTATTCGTGGGATACTTTCACTCATGACCCGGCCGACCGCCCGGGTGCTCGCCCTACTGGAGATCCTCCAGGCCGGCGGTACCCGCACCACCGCCGACCTGGCCATCCGGCTCGACGTGGACGAGCGCACCGTCCGGCGCTATGTCGACCACCTGATCGACCTGGACATCCCGGTCTGGTCGGTCCGCGGCCGGTACGGCGGCTACCGGCTCGCCCCCGGCTACCGGATGCCTCCGCTGATGCTTACCGACGACGAGGCACTGGCAGTACTGCTCGGCCTGGTCGCCGGCCTGCGGGCCGGCCTGGTGACCACGTCCGCCACCGCGATGGAGAGCGCCGCCGCCAAGATCCGCCGAGTGCTACCCGAGGCGCTCGGCCGCCGGCTGGACGCGCTGCTAGCGGCCGCCGACTTCACCACCGCGGCCCGTCCCGCCGCCACCCAGGAGACGGGCGTGCTGCTGATGCTCGCGGAGGCCGCACGGCATCGTCGGCCGGTCGCCGTCAGCTACACCTCCCGGGGCGGGAGGCGCAGCGTACGCACCGTGCACCCGTACGGGATCGTCGTCCACTCCGGGCGCTGGTACGTGACCGGGGCGGACTCGGCCAGCGGCGAGGTGCGCACATTCCGGCTGGACCGGATGGAGACCGCGACGGTGCTGCCGGGGTCGTTCGATGTACCCGCAGGGTTCGACCCGGCCACCCGGGTACTTGCCGGGCTCGCCGAGGTGCCCTATCAGTACGAGGTGTCGCTACGGGTCCTGGGGCCGGCCGAGCAGGTCCGCGCCCGGCTCCCGGCCGGGATCGCCACCGTACAGGAGATCCCGGCCGACCCGGCGCAGGAACCCGCCGTGCAGGCAGCCCGTGACTTGCCGGAACCCTCCCGGCCATGGGCCGACTCCGGGGTGCGGGAGAGCAGCGAGTGGGTGCGGGTCCGGCTGCGGGCCGAGCGGCTGGAGTGGGTCCCCTCCCTGCTCGCCTGGCTGGACCGCCCGTTCGTGATCGAATATCCGGACGCCCTGCGCGACCACGTGCACGCCCTGGCCCGTCGACTCGCCACCGGCGCCGACGACAGCCCAGGTGCCGTCGGCCGAATCTCGGGACAGTGCTGATGCTCCGTCGTTTCCTGCCCAGCGTGCTACCGGCTGCTCAGGCCCGCATCGTGGGCCAGCAGCCCGGCCTGGGTGCGGTTGTCGAGGCCGAGTTTTTCCAGCATCCGGGAAACGTAGCCCTTGATCGTGGCCTCGGAGAGGTAGAGACGGGCCGCGATCTGGGCATTGGACAGCCCCTCGCCCAGGCAGGTGAGCACCTCCACCTCGCGCCCGGTGAGCGAGCCGGCCAGCTTGCGGGCGCGTTCGGCGGCGGGCTGGCTGTCGGCGGAGGCGGCGATCAGCCGCCGGGCGGCCGCGGGGGAGAGCACCGTGTGGCCTTCGGCCGCTACCCGCACCAACCCGATCAGGTCCTCCGGCGGTGTGGACTTGACCAGGAACCCGGCCGCCCCGGCCCGCAGCGCGCGCAGCACGTACTGGTCGGCGTCGAAGGTGGTGAGCACCACCACGACCGGCGGGCTGGCGAGCCTGACGATCTGCTCGATCGCCGCGATTCCGTCCAGCACGGGCATGCGCAGGTCCATCAGCACCACATCGGGGTGGTTGCGGCGGACCGCGGTCACGCCCGCCGCGCCGTCGTGCGCCTCATCCACGACCTCGATATCGGGCGCGGAGCCGAGGATCGTGCGCAGGTGCGCGCACACCATCGGCTCGTCGTCCACCACGACCACCCGGACCATGCCGGTCACACCGCCGCCCCGGTCGTCGGCACGTACGACGGCATGGTCGCCTCCAGGCAGAACCCGCCGTCCGGTGTGCCGCCGGCGCGCAGCGTACCGTGCACCACTTCGATGCGCTGCCGAAGGCTGGCCAGGCCGAGCCCGGAGCCGGTGGCGGCCAGGCTGCCGTCCGGCGGGACGGCCGCCGCGGTGTTCCGTACGCTGACCCTGACCTGCGACTCGTCGTAGCTGACCTGGACGGCTACGTGCGCGCCGGGCGCGTGCTTGCGCACGTTCGTCAGCGCCTCGCGGACAATCCGGTGCACCGTGCGGCTGACCACGGGGGAGGCGAGCCCGGGGTCGCCCTGCTCGGCCAGTTCGGCGGGAGTGCCGACGGCGGTCGACTCGGCGACCAGGTCGGCCAGGGCCGAGGCCGCGGGCGCCTGGTCATCCTCGGGTGCCGTGCGGAGAATGCCGACCAGGTCGCGCAGCTCGGCTAGGGCCTGGACGCCCGCCGCGCGGAGCCCTTCCGCCGCCTGCCGGGTGGCCTCGTCGGTCGCGGTGATGCCGAGCGCTCCCGCCTGCAGCACCATCAGGCTTACTTGGTGGCTCACCACATCGTGCATTTCGCCGGCCAGCCGGGCGCGCTCTTCCGCCCTGGCCTGCTCGGCCAGCAGGTACCGCTCCCGCTCGGCCCGGTCGGCCCGGTCCCGCAGCGCCCGCAGCATCTCGCCCCGCGCGCTGAAGTAGAGCGCCAGCAGCGGCCCGACCGCCGTCCGCAGCACGGCGATCGTGATCACGGCCGCCGACGGATCCCAGACCCGGGCCGCGATGAGGGTCATCATGCCCACCGCCCCGAACGCGGTGCGGCGGTCCTTGCCGTAGTAGAACGGCCCGTAGGCGGCCAGGACGGTTCCGTAGGGGGCCCATATGTTCCCCGGATGGGCCGGTGTCAGCGCCCCCGCCGGGGAGATCAGCAGGGAGACCAGCAGTGTGAACCCGGTCAGGCCCGCTATGACGAGCATCGGCGCCCGCCGCCTGGCCACCAGCGACGCGTCCGCCACGGCTTGCAGCGCCAGCATGGCCCAGGCGAGCTTGCCGGGATGCGCCGGCCACCAGGAGGCGCCCGCGAGCGTGACCACGGTGTCGAGCAGCACGAAGAAGCACGCGAAGGCCGCGTCCAGCGCCACGCTGTGCCGGGGGGCGCACGAACGGGTGCTCATGCGGCTCACGCTACTTCATCGCACCCCGCCACCTGGGCCGGCGATACTTTCGGCCGGCCCAGGAACCTACTAAAGTCGCAGGCCGGCCCGGCCCGGCATCCGATCGTCGCGGCAGGACCCTACCGGCGGCCCTGCCCGGCGGTCCGCCTGCCGGGCTGGACTCGGGACCATGAAAACCTCTCCAGCGGTCCTCGCGGCCGCGCCACAGCCAGGCCACTACGACATCGACCCGGACCGGTCCCGGGTCACGTTCGCCACCCGCCACCTGTTCGGGCTCGGGCGGGTCAAGGGCAGCTTCGCCGTCCGGCGGGGCAGCGCGGACATCGCCGACCCGCTCGAGGTGTCCGCCATCTACGCGGACATCGACACCGCGAGCTTCCGCACGAACAGCCGGCAGCGTGACCGCAGCGTGCTGTCCCCGCGGTTCCTGGACGCCGCCGGGCACCCGGTGATGACCTTCCGGTCGGACCGGATCGCGGCCGAGGACCAGGCCCTGACCGGAACGCTGACGGTGCGCGGCACGACCCGGCCCGTCACCCTCACCGTCACTCGGTGCGAGATGTCCCGCGGATCGTTCACCGCCCGGGCCGCAGCCCGCATCGACCGCACCGAGTTCGGCATCACTGCGGCCCGCGGCCTGGCCGCCCGCTATCTCGACCTGACGGTGGAGGTCCAGTGCACCCGGAACTGATCAGCGGGCCGGCCCCGGCCGCCGCTGCGACGGCGGGGGCCGCCGCGGCCGCCGCCCGGCGGGAATCGCCGCAGGCCATCACGGTGGCCGGGCTGCGCAAGAACTACGGCGCTGTGCGTGCCGTGCGCGACGTCAGCTTCTCGGTCGCGCATGGCGAGATCGTCGCGCTGCTGGGGCCGAACGGAGCGGGCAAGACCACGACGCTCGAAATCCTGGAGGGATTCCGCACCCGCGACGGCGGCGAGGTCCAGGTCCTCGGCCTCGACCCGGGCGACACGTCAGCCGCGCGCGAGCTACGCGAGCGGACCGGGCTAGTGCTCCAGGACATCGCGGTCGAGCCGTACCTGACCGTGCGGGAGACCATCGCCCGCCAGGCCGGCTACTACCGGGCTCCCCGGGACGTGCCCGAGGTGATCAGCCTCGCGGGCCTCGCCGGGCTGGAGCGGCGCAAGGTCAGGGCCCTGTCCGGCGGCCAGAAGCGACGCCTGGACCTGGCCCTCGGCCTGATCGGCGGCCCGGAGCTGCTGTACCTGGACGAGCCGACCACCGGATTCGACCCGGCCGCCCGCCGCGGCGCCTGGGACCTGGTCCGGCAGCTGCGCACGGCCGGGACCACGATCCTGCTGACCACGC
>Ga0302324_100013694_pt1 | contig 16415 bp, 17 predicted proteins | sample Palsa_T0_1_FD_201949 | JGI IMG/M metagenome (GOLD analysis project Ga0302324, IMG submission 201949) | Peat permafrost microbial communities from Stordalen Mire near Abisko, Sweden - Palsa_T0_1 | ecosystem: Environmental > Terrestrial > Soil > Palsa > Peat permafrost | place: Sweden: Abisko...
GCCGCAAAAGTCACTAGTACTCGCTAACGCGCTGGTACTGGGCGGCCAAGTTCCGCCACCATAAGGACTAACAAACAGTAACTTCGAGCCCTTCTGGCCGATCTAATCTAATAAGGGCTACGGCGGCACCGCCGAGTCTGCTTCGGAAGGATTTAATGGAAGTATGAAAGTTCAGTGCCCGTACCGCTGCGACTACTGCCTGAACCTCAAAGGCGAAACCAATCACTGGTGGCTGCGGCCTCAAGATCCGGACCAATTCCGGCTCATGCGCTGGGATCACGCGATCGCCGATCTCGAAGGCTACGAGCATATTTGCTCGGAATCTTGCGCGTCCAAGGCGCTCTCGCAATGGTTGGCGGAGGCCAGCGGCAACTTGGTACGGCCCGCTTCGAAACCGGAATTATCCCTGACCGCCCAATAGGCCAAACCCTTTCAGAGCCGCGCGCGTTAGCAAGCGGTCTCCCCCAATCAACTGCGCCAACCGATGCAACTAGCTAGCCGCGTGGCCCGCGCCATGCTCCGAAGCCGGCGGCTGCGCTCCCACAGCTGGCGGCTGCGCTCCCGCCGGTCCGGCGGAGACCGGCTGGTTCGTGAGAGTGATTGTCTGCGACGCCCATTGGAGCCGCCCTTGGCTGTTCGCCACTTCCTCGACGATCTTCGTGAACAGTTTAGTTTTCATGGCCGTTCGGCTGGTGTAGTCCACCACGTAGTTCAGTGAGAATTCGAGCGACCCCGCATTTACAGCCAGCGAAACGGTCGGTTCCAAGGCAGGGTTTTCGATTCGATAATTCTCGCTGATATATTTCCAGGACGTCTGCGCTTCCACCAGGTACTCGCCAACCGAAGCTTTTGCCACTCGTAAGAGCATCTCCCTGGTAAGCTGGCAATCGCTGGTAACTGAAAGCACCACCTTTATCTCGTCCCAGACAAACCGGAAGCCTTGCGAGTAATTGAAGACTGACACCTTCAAGACCGTGCTGTTGGGAATGCGAACCAACCGGCCGTTGTACACGTCCAGGTTGACCCAATTGCCCGTTTCCATCAGCGTGGTTCGTAGCAGCCCGATGTCGATTACGTCGCCTCGCGTGTCGCCGATCTGAACTCGGTCTCCCACGGCGTAGAGCTTCGAAAATCCGATGGAGAATGCGCCCGCCACGCTTGCCACTACGTCCTGCAGCGCCACTGCCACGCCCGCGCCGATAACACCGATCGCGAAGCTGAGGCGGCCCAGGCGATCTTCAAAGAGCATCGCAAGGAAGAGGAGAATCGCGAAATATCCCGAAAAAACGACGAATTTGCGAACCCTATAGCGCGCATCGCCCTGGCCAAAGCGCCGTGGCAGCCTTTGTTCAAGCACGCGGAACGTGGTGTGAATGACCAGTATTCCGATAGCTGCGGCAATGCACTTGCTAAGAAGCGAAAGCGTAACAGCCCGTTCGAAGAGATCTCTCATCCAGCCACCATGGCCCCCAGTTTGCCACTGCGGGCGTTCTTCATCTTAGATGACTCAGCTCCTCTTTGGCTGCTGCCGCCGTCCAGTGATGCCAGGGCGGCTGATGCATCGTGATTTTTTCGAAACATGCCGCCGCTTCGCGGTAGCGCTTGCTGTTCTCCAAATACTGCCCGTAATAAAACCAAGCTGTCGGAAGAGACGGATGACGGCGGATAACAGCCGTGGCCGAGGCTTCTGTCTCGGGCAAACGGAGCTGCGCGAACAAGTAGAGCAGCGTGACATCCGGCGTCGATTCGAGCTCGGGGAATTTGTCGAGGGCCTGCCTCACCAGCGCCGCACTCGCGTCGCGGCGGCCGCGATAGAACTCGGCCAGCGCCTGGGCGATCAATTCGTCGCGCTCGGAAACTTGCAGCCCCGCGAAATTCCTAAAAAACGCCAGCGCTATATCGGATCGCGCAATGTTTCCGTCGTCCAGGTGCGCGTCCCCGGAAACCACCAGCGTGAGGCTCTTGCTGGGAACTCGAACCAACAGCGTGGAAGGTCCGTACGACCAGAGCACGCGCTCGCCCGCATAATCTTGAGTGAACCATCCCAAAGTCCCGTGCTCTTCAGCCGCAAATTTCAAGGCGTTCGGGAGAGGCGCGGGTCCCGCCATCGGCTTCAGCGCCTCGAAGAATGATCGGTTATCCAAAACCTCTTCACCCGGCGTGCCGTCCGCGGTGTTCGCGAGCACTTGCCGAATCGTGGCGCCTGGCGGAACTGGCGCGGGAGTGTCCAGCAGCGCTCGGGGGATGCGCTCGGCAATTACCGGCTCTTCGGGCGCCAGGGCTGTTATCTTGCCGTGTTGAAAAACAATATGACCCGACTTGATGACCGCCGTATGTACATTGGGATCGTTGTCAAGCGGACGGACCTGCGCCGCCGCCGGGAAGATCAGCAGCAGTGCGGTTAGCACTTTCACTTTTTGTATCCAATTTTGCGCAAAAACCCGTGCCGCCACTCCGCCTCCGCCGCGGTTTCCACGCCCTTGGGCGATGACCCGTCAATCACGCCGAGCACTCCCCTGCCCTGCTCCGTCTCAGCGACGATCACCTCCACCGGATTCGCGGTGGCGCAGAAAATCGCGCAGACTTCAGGCGTCTCCAAAATGCGATTCTTCACGTTGATGGGAAACCCGCCGCGCAGTGCGACCACGAACAAGTGCCCCGCTCCCACCGCGCTCGCGTTCCTCGCTGCAATGGTTTTCAACTCGTCATCGTTGCCATCCACGCGCGTCAGGCAAGCGCCCGACGCCTCATTGAACGCGATGCCGAACTTCATCTGCGGCACCGTATTCACGATCGCTTCATGGATATCTTCCACGGTCTTGATGAAATGGCTTTGCCCCACGATGATATTTCCATCGCTCGGAATCTCGAGCCGAATCGCATGCAGGTCCATGCCATCCATGTTATAAGGCCCTCATGGTATAAGGCAGTAATGACCCGAACTAACACACTGGTCGGACTCATCGCCTCTCTGGTGTCCGTCACGCTGCTCCCGGCGCAGACGCCCCGCGCCCGCGATCTCGGAGTTCCCTTCTCCGGCACGCCCGCCAAGTTGAACGCGATCACCGATGTTCCCGGCATCGAAGTCGGATACAGCACGCTCATCTCGGGACAAGGCAAGCTGATCGTGGGCCAAGGTCCCGTTCGAACGGGCGTCACCGCCATCTGGCCCCGCGGCAAGCAATCCGTCGATTCCGCCTTCGCCGGCTGGTATTCGCAGAACGGAAACGGCGAGATGACCGGCACAACCTGGATCGAGGAGTCAGGCTTTTTGGATGGGCCTGTTCTCATCACCAACACCCATTCGGTCGGCGTCGCGCGCGATGCGTACATCGAGTGGCAGGTGCGGAACAAGCATCCGGCCGGCACCAACAATCTCGGCGGCGAAGAGTTTTTTTCCTTGCCCGTGGTGGCCGAAACATTCGACGGATTTCTCAACGACATTAACGGATTTCACGTGAAATCCAGCCACGTATTTCAGGCCCTGGATACGGCGGCCCCGGGTCCCGTCGCTGAAGGCAACGTCGGCGGCGGCACTGGCATGATCTGTTACGGATTCAAGGGCGGATCGGGCACGTCCTCACGAGCGCTCGACGGAGCTTTGAAGGGCTACACCGTGGGCGTCTTTGTGCAGTGCAATTGCGGACGGCGCCCGCAACTTCAGATCGCCGGCGTTCCGGTGGGCCTGAAGATTCCTGAAGACGTCCCGTATGCCAAGGGATCCACTTGGATCCAAGAAGACGTGGGTTCCATCATCATCGTGGTCGCCACCGACGCGCCCATTCTGCCGCACCAGTTGAAGCGTCTCGCGCGGCGGGCCACCATGGGCTTGGCGCGCACCGGCTCGACATCGGGCAACGGCTCGGGCGACATTTTTGTTGCCTTCTCAACGGCAAATACTGGAGCGTCGAAATCCACCGGCGTCCAAAGTTTGAAGATGCTGGCGAACGACGAAATGAACCCGATATTTGAGGCTACCGTCCAGGCCACCGAGGAGGCCATAGTCAATGCGCTGGTGGCCGCGGAAACCATGACCGGCGTCGACGATCACCGCGTGATCGCGCTTCCGCATCAGCGTTTGCGAGAGGTCCTCAAGGAGTACAACAAACTTCAGTAACCCACGCTGAAACGCGCGCGCTGTGCTATGATGGAAATTCCAGTCACTAGCTGAAACCCCTGATTTTACTGTACTTATGCCGCACTCCGCGCCGAGTATCGCGAGCCTCATCGATCACACGCTGCTGCGTCCAGACGCCACGCGCGCGGACATTTTCGAGCTGTGCCGCGAAGCGCGCGAGTACGAGTTCGCAAGTGTTTGCGTGAACCCGTATTGGGTGCCGCTCGTCGCCGCGGAGCTTGCGGGTTCGCATGTGAAAGTCTGCACGGTGGTCGGGTTTCCGCTGGGCGCGACGTCGACAGAAGCCAAGGTCTGCGAGACCGAAGCCGCGCTCGCTGCCGGCGCGCAAGAGATCGACATGGTGCTTAATATCGGCGCGCTGCGCGGTGGCGATCGTCAGGCCGTGCAACAAGACATCGAAGCCGTGGTGAAGGCGGCGCATCGCCGCGGCGCCATCGTGAAGGTGATTCTTGAAACCGCTTTGCTCGACGACGATCAAAAGAACACCGCTTGCCTTCTTGCAAAAGCCGCCGGCGCCGATTTCGTAAAAACCTCAACCGGATTCGGCCCATCCGGCGCGACCGTTCACGATGTCGAGCTGATGCGCCGCGCCGTTGGCCCAGCGATGGGCGTGAAAGCCTCGGGCGGAATTCGAACTCTCGAGGACTTAAACAAAATGGTCGCTGCCGGTGCCACGCGCATCGGCTCCAGCTCGGGCGTCAAGATCGTAGAGGCCTCGCGAGCTGCCCTTCAATCCGCGGAGTCCCGGACCTGACATGGCCGCTACCGCCCCAAAAGCCAAGGTGCGTTTTCAGGAGCGCGCCGAGCTGCTCGACTTTCTGCTCGAAGTTTCCGCCGTCACCTCGGAATCGCTCGACCTCGACCGCATCTTGGCCAACGTCGCCGCCATCGTCAAGGACGTGATTCCTTACGATCTGTTCGCGATCCTGCTCTATAGCGAGCGGCAACGCGGCCTAGGCATCCGCTACGCGATCGGCCATCGCGATGAAGTGGTGCGGAACCTGGTGATCCCCCTGGGCGAGGGTCTCACGGGAATCGCAGCCGCGAATCGGCAGCCGGTTTTGTCAGGCGACGTCCGCAACGATCCGCGTTATTTGACGGCGCTGGACGCCGTACAGTCGGAACTGGCGGTGCCGATGCTCGCGCGCGGCAAGCTGGTGGGCGTCATCGATCTGCAATCCACGCGGCTCGGCGCGTATCGCGAGCAAGATCGCGCGTTGCTCCAATTGATCGCGTCACGGGTGGCCGTTTCCATCGACAATGCGCGTCTTTATCGGCGAGTGGACCGGCAGAATCGCACGTTGAAGACGCTTTCGCATCTCTCTCAGGAATTCAGTTCGATACTCGATCTGGACGAACTGCTGCGCAAAATCGCAAACACCACGCATTCGCTCGTGGCTTTCGACGCATTCAGCATTCTGCTGCTGGATGCCGAACGCAAAGTCCTGCGGCATCGGTTCAGCGAGCGCTATGACGAGCGTGTGAACTTGGACAACATTCCGCTGGGCAAAGGGCTGACCGGCGCCGCCGCTGAATCGCGCGAAATCGTGCGCGTCGTGGATACGCTTGCCGATCCCCGCTACATCGCTTCGCACCCCGACATCCGCTCCGAGATCGCCGTGCCCTTGATCGTGCAGGATCGCGTGGTGGGCGTCATGGATTTGGAAAGCGAGCGCATGGGCTACTTCACCGAAGAGCACTCGCGCCTGCTGGCGTTGCTGGCTCCGCAGATCGCCAGTTCAGTCGAAAATGCCCGCCTGTACGAAGAATTAGCCCAACGCGAACAGTGGATGGATCGCGATTTCAAGGCCGCCCGCAACGTGCAGTCGGTCATGCTGCCGCGCGAAGCGCCCGAGATTGAGGGACTGGACGTGGCCATCCGCCTGCGCCCCGCGCGCGAAATCACGGGCGACGTGTACGACATCTTCGAACACAGCTCCGGCGAAACTGTCTTCATCTTCGGCGACGTCAGTGGCAAGGGTGCGGCCGCGGCCCTCTATGGCGCCATGGTCAGCGGCTTGCTCCGTACGCTCGCGTATCGGCAGCGCAGTCCCGCCGCGTTTCTGAAGCTATTGAACAAGGTTCTGCGGGAGCGGATCGTCGAAACACAGTACGTCGCGCTGCTGGTGCTGTTATGGGAAAGCGCCCGCCATCGTTTCGTCATGGCCAACGCGGGCGCCGAGCCGCCGCTGATTTGCCGCCAGGGAGAGATCCTCAAACCGAAAGTGGAAGGCGTTCCCGCCGGGCTCCTCGACGACCGCGAGTACGATGAAGTGGTCTTCGACGCCCTGCCCGGCGACTTGATTGTTCTGCATTCGGACGGAATCACCGACCAGCCCAATCCGAAGGGCGTCGAGTATGGGCGCAGCCGCATGGGACGCACGTTGCGTAAGCTGTGCGGCAAGCCTCCTGAAACCGTCGCGACCGAGATTCTGGCCGATCTCGATTTGTACCAAGCCGACGCGCCCACGCACGATGACCAGACGCTAGTCGTAATCAAGGTGCGCTAGGAAATGCCGTTACCGAGCCGCCGTTACCGAGCCGCCGTTACCGAGCCGCGACCGTCAGGGAGCCGGTAACCCAGCATGGAATATCGCGATCACAGCCTCTACCTGGAAGACACTCCGCTCGCCGATATTGCGCGCCGTGAAGGCACGCCTTGCTACGTGTACTCGCGCGCCGCCATCATCGATCGCTTCCAGGCCTACAATCAAGCCTTCGGCGACGTCCCGCACAAGGTTTGCTATGCCGTCAAAGCCAACGGCAATCTTGCGATTTTGAAACTGCTCTCTGACGCGGGCGCCGGGTTCGATATCGTTTCCGGCGGCGAATTGTTCCGCGTGTTGCAGGCCGGAGCGAATCCTGCGACCGTGATTTTCTCCGGTGTCGGCAAGACGTCGCATGAGCTCGACTATGCGCTCGAGCACAACATTCGGAGCTTCAACTGCGAGTCGGAGCCCGAGTTGGTTCTGATAGACGCGTTGGCGTCGCGCCGCAACGTCCAAGCCCGCGTGGCGCTGCGTGTAAATCCCGATGTGGATGCAGCCACCCATCCCTACATTTCCACCGGCCTGCGCGAGCACAAATTCGGCATCGACATTAGAGAGGCGGAGTCGGTTTACGAGCGCGCGCGAGCGCTCGGAAATTTGATCCCGGACGGCGTGAGCTGCCACATCGGCTCGCAAATTGTCGATATCGCGCCCATGCTCGAAGTCTTCGACAAGATGATCGCGCTGGTGGAGCGCTTGCGCGCGCGCGGTATTCCCATTCGCACTTTGGATCTGGGCGGCGGCTTGGGCGTGGCGTATAAGCCCGGCGATCAAGCGCTGTCCATTTGCGAATTCATCCAGGCCATGTGCCGGCGCACTGCCGGGCATAATCTCGAGATTCTGATCGAGCCGGGCCGTTCCATCGTGGCCGAGGCCGGCCTGCTGCTCACGCGCGTGCTCTACCGCAAGACCAACGGCGATCGCCAATTTGTCATCGTGGACGCCGCCATGAACGATCTCATACGCCCAGCGCTCTATCAGTCGCATCACGAGATCGTTCCCCTGAGGCAAAACCAAGCCGGCACGATCACCGCCGACGTCGTCGGTCCGGTATGTGAATCGGGCGATTTTCTCGCGCGCGACCGCGCGATTGCCAACGTGATGCCGGGCGACCTGCTGGCTGTCTGCACCGCCGGCGCGTATGGATTCGTCGCCGCATCCAACTATAACGGCCGCCCGCGCCCGCCCGAGATTCTGGTGGAAGGCGACCGTTTTCGCGTAATCCGCAAGCGCGAAAAATACGAAGACCTGATCCGCGGCGAATAGGCTTCATTCCTTACATAACTCTAGCTGGGGTGTGCGACATCAAAGTGGAATGGCATTAATACCCTGGTACACGCGGCTTTTCAGCCGCGTTTTTTGCCAAATCGGGCCAGAAAGCTCTGCGTGCGAGCTCCTTGGGGTCCTGATTCTAGAGCATCGGCGAGAGGAGTCATTGCGTGCCCTTCCTCCCGAAGCCAAGCAAGAGCTCGTCGTGGTCGGATGAACGTCGAAGCTGTGCCGCGGCACGTCGAGATCGCGAACCTCCTGGCCAAGTGGATCTGTCGCAAGCTCCCTGGGACGAGATTGATCGCGATTCTTCGGCAGGCAAACTGGATTTCCTGTTCGAGGAAGCCGAGCGCGAATCGGCCCACGGACTTCTTCGCGAATGGCCGCCCTCCCCGCCGAGTTAACCTAGGAACAGAGCTATGAACGTGACCGTCCATATTCCCGACGATCTCGCCAAGCGGCTGACCGCCACGGGCGGCGACCTGTCGCGCCGGGCGCTGGAGGCGCTGGCGACCGAGGAGTACAAGCACGGCCGCCTTACAAAGCCCGAACTGCAGACATAAGCTGTTGGCGCTCAAAAAGGCTCGACGCGTTGCCCAATCACGGCGTCCGCGCATGGTTCTTCCCTCCCCCTTCAACCACCTACCCGCCAATCACCATTCAGCGCCCGTCCCACGCCTGTATTCTGAACCTGGATGTTTCATCGGGCCAAACACCGCGTTTATTGGCTTCGTTTCGCCAAATTTGAAAAAAACCAGTCGCACACACACAACGCACCCCCTTTTGCGCCACCTACCGAGGAACCCGCACAGCGGCGTGCGGCGCGTAGCAGTTCCTGGCCGGTTTTCATTTGAGTTTCCGAGGGATTTAACGTTACCCACCAACAACCAGCCACCAACAACCAACAACCAAGCTACAATCAACTCATGCGCTTTGCCGTCCTCGCAGCTCTCTGTCTGTGCCTGCTTCCCGCCATTCGCGCGCAAGAGAAGCCCAAGCCCGCCCCCATATCGGCTTTCGACAAGGTTCAATTAGAGGCCTACGTCCGCCATCTGCTGGCAGTCATTCCCGAGGTTCAAGTCAAGATCGATGATCCCAAGCCCACCTCCACCCCCGATCTTCTGCAAGTGGACGTTCACTTCACCTACCAAGGCCGCTCCCAAGACGAAACGTTTTATGTGACCAAGGGCGGCCAGCACATCATCCGCGGCGTGGTGTACAACTTCGCCGAGAATCCGTTCAAGCAAGATCTCGACAAGCTGAAAACCGCCGGATCTCCGAGTTTCGGCCCGGACGCCGCTCCCGTCACAGTCGTCGAATTTGGCGATTTCCAATGTCCCAATTGCAAGGAGGAAGCGAAGACGCTGCGCGATAACGTGCCCACGCAATATCCGGCCCAGGTGCGCGTAGTCTTCAAGGATTTTCCGCTGGAGCAGATCCATCCCTGGGCCAAAGCCGCGGCCATCGCCGGCCGATGCGTGTTTCAGCAGAGCCCGGCTGCATTCTGGAAGTTTCACGACTGGATTTACGAGCATCAGACAGAGATCGTGGCCGAGACCTTGAAAACGCAAGTGCTGGATTTCTCCAAGAGCGCATCGGACATCGACGGCTTGCAGCTCGGCCGTTGTATGGACACCAAGGCGACCGAGCCCGAAGTCGACGCATCCATCGCGGAAGGTCACGCGCTGCATGTGGACGCCACGCCGACCCTCTTCTTAAACGGGCGCCGGCTGGTTGGCAATTATCCCTGGCAGAATCTCGAACAGATTATTAATGGCGAGCTGAACTATGAGAAGTCCGCTCATAACACTCCGCCTGCCGCCGATGACAAATGCTGCGAGGTAAAAATTCCTTCGCCGCTGAACAAGTAGTATGCGCGCGCGGACCGCATTACTGACGTTGCTGGCCGGCGGACTCATCGCCGCCGACATAAACAGCACCGAGTACCTGGACATCATCAAATATTTGGCGTCCCCCCAGATGCGCGGCCGCGCCACCGGATCGCCGGAGCTTGAAACAGCCGCCGCCTATATCCGCGACCAGTTCCGTGGCATGAACTTGAAACCGCTCTCCGGCGCTAGCTATTACCAGGATTTTGACGTCACCACCAGCGCCCGCCTCGGCAAGCGTAACAGCCTGACTTACACCACTGGCGATAAGCAGGAATCGCTCCGAATCCAGGACGACTTTATCCCGCTGAATCTTTCCGGGGCCGGCGACGTTTCAGGCAGCCTGGTATTCGTGGGCTTCGGCATCACCGCGCCTGAGTACAATTACGACGACTACTCGGGCCTCGACGTCAAGGGCAGGATCGTTGTGCTGCTGCGTCACGAGCCTCAGGAGTTCGACGACAAAAGCGTGTTCGAAGGCAAGGTTTACACCGCCCATTCGCAAATCTTCAGCAAGGCCACTAACGCGAAAATTCACGGCGCCAGCGCTGTCCTGATGGTGAACGACATCGGCGCCCATTCCGGCGACGGTGACGATCTCGAGAAATTCGGATCCACGGCCGGCCCCGACAATGCAGGCATCGAGTTCGTTCAGGTGAAGGCCGCGGTGGTCAACAAGTGGCTCGCGCCGACTGGCAAGAGTTTGGAAGGGATCGAGGCGGATATCGACAAGACCCTTCACCCGGAATCGTTCGCGCTGCCCCAGACTTTGCGCCTCACCATGGATATCGATATCGGGCGCGAAGTGAAGACGGTTCACAACGTCGGCGCCTACCTGCCCGGCGACACCAACGAATACGTGATCATTGGCGCGCATTACGATCACCTGGGCTTGGGGGAGCAGTTCTCCATGGCGCCATCGCTCGCCGGCACGGTGCATCCCGGCGCGGATGATAATGCCTCCGGAACCGCGGGCGTCATCGAGCTGGCGCGCTGGTTCTCACACCAGCCGCGGCCGAAGCGTGGCATTCTGTTTCTCACTTTCGCCGGCGAAGAGCTCGGCCTGCTCGGCTCCAGCTACTACGTCAACCATCCGGTTCTGCCGCTGCAAGACGCGGTCGCCATGATCAACATGGATATGATCGGGCGCATTCGCGATCGCAAAGTCTATGTCGGCGGCGTTGGAACCGGCAGCACTTTCGCCGAGTTGCTCAAGCAATTGACACCCAAGCACGATTTCGAAGCCGATGTCACGGAGCGCGCGGGTTATGGCTCCAGCGATCACACCTCGTTCACCACCAAACAAGTGCCGGTGCTGTTCTTCTTCTCCGGACTGCACGCCGATTATCACAAGCCCAGCGACACATGGGACAAGATCGATGCGCCCGACGCGGTTCGCTTGCTCGACCTGGTGGCCGACGTCACCGATCATCTCACCGACGGCTCGCCCCGGCCGCGATTCGTCCGCGTCGCCGAAACCCAAGAGCCTCAAGAAGTCGCCAATCCGCACTCCGGCAAGGTGTCCGGCGGCGGCTACGGCCCGGATTTCGGAAGCATCCCGGATTTCACCGAACTGCCCAATGGAGTAAGGTTCGCCGATGTTCGCCCTGGCTCGCCCGCCGCTAAGGCGGGCCTTAGGGCCGGCGACGTCCTCACCGAATTCGACGGAAAGCCCATCCAAAACCTGTACGATTTCACTTATGCGCTTCGGGCCAGTCATCCTGGCCAAGAAGTACTTGTGAAGGTGCTCAGGGGGAATCAAACAATTGAAGCCAAGGTACTACTGACCGAGCGGAAGTAACCCCGCATACTTAGGTCAGATATGGCAACTGAATCATCCTTCGGAGGAGCGCCGACCGTGGAACGCAGTCTCATCCTAAGAATGCTTCCCCCGCTGATCCTTCATCCCTTCGCCGACGCCGGCGGCCCTGGCAAGCTGGTGGAAAGCTCACGTGCGAATCTCAAGCTGCAAGGCTTATTGCCGCAAGGTGAAGCCACGCGCGAGGACCTGGACCGGGCCCTGCTCGACGGACGCTATTCCGAACTGCGAATGCTTTACTATGTGGGGAAAGATATAGCGCGCTGGATCGGGCAGTGCCTGGAGTTCGCCGAGCGCAGCCAGGATACGCTTCCCAGAGGCATCTGTTACCAAAGCTTCGCCGCGCTTCTGATTCACGACGCGCCTCCGGATGTGCAGGCTAAACTGCGCAAATGGGGCGTGGCCGACTACAAATCGATCTTTAGCCGCGCGCTTGGCCTGCACACATTGTTCGCAGCCGCGCCGCCGCGAGAAATGCTCTCCGATGAGTTCGTGCGCGCCTATTTCCGCTACGCCGACCAGATCTTCCAGACCAAGCAAGGCGAGTGCGATTTCGCGCCAGTCAGCTCGCGCGAATTCGATTTTGAGCTCTATTCCTCGGGCGAGTATGCGCGCATGCTGGAACGCTCCTGGGAAGAGTAGCTCGCGTCCTGTTCGAATTCCGCCAGCGTCGCCAGAAACCCGGTTGCCGCGTTCAGGTTGTATCCGGCGCCGGGAAGATACTTCTTCGACAGCCAAATCCCGAGCACGAGTACGGCGAATCCAAATGCCACGTTCGTCACGATCCAAGCGGTCGCGAAGAGACGATACACGTCGGCGTCAAAGAACCCTTTCAGCGCGACGATGAACGAGGGCATCCACAGCAGCGCAGCGCTGACCAAGATCGCCTGAATGTAGCGGATGCGGAACAATCGCAGCTTCTCCAGGCGCTTCTGAATCGCGGCGATCGGCTGATTGTAATCGATCTTCAGCGCCATCCCAATTTGCGCGTTCAGCGCCACCAGCGCCGCAATGGCTGCGAGATCCAACAGAATCGCCGGTATCGTAAACTTCGGCGTCGCCCAGTACTTGGCTGTGAAAGCGCCCAACCAAACGATCACCGCCAGCAGCGTAATCGATCCCAGAGCCAGGACCGCCGCCAGCCGCCACAGCGCGAACTTGGCTCGCTTGGTGTAGGTCTCCAGCATCAACTGCCGGTTCAAGCGAATGCTCAGATCGAGCTTCCTGTCATGCTCGGCCCATTTTCCCTTGAGTTCATCGAGTTCCATTTTACTTAGCTCCCACTTCCTGACGCAGAGTCTGTTTCAGCCGGCTGATTTTCGTCGCAGCGTTGGTCTCGCTGATTCCCAGCACGTCCGCGATCTCCTGGTAATTGTTCCCGTCCAGATACAGCAGCGCCAGCGCTTTGTTCAGCGGGTCCAATCTTTCGATCCACTGATAGAGAACCCGGACCTCTTCCGGCCGGCTTGCGGTTTCGTCGGCCACTTCCAGCAGGTGCTCGTCCCCGGAAATGACGTGCCGCGATCGAACGCTTTCGCGGCGATAGAACGAGATCGCGACATTCAGAGCGATGCGATACATCCAGGTGGAAAAACGCACGCGCTGGTCAAAGGCGCCAAACGATCGCCAGAGCTGGACGATGATCTCCTGCGCCAGATCGTCCCGGTCGCCCGGATTCTTGCAATAGGAGTTGCAAACCTTGTAGAGGATCTTCTTGTGCTCCTCCACCAGGGTTTGGAACCGATCCTGAACTGCCGCCGTCGTCATCCAACCTATTATTCGCGGCAGCCCCGGGAAAAATCACACGCGAAATGCGTTGCCGAGCCGCGCTACCGAGCCGCGTTACCGAGCCGCGACCGTGAGGGAGCGGACTAATGCGGCAGCGATTTCAAGTACGCCAGCACGGCTTCGGCGTCCGCGCGCGTCATCCGAAAAGGCGGCATCGGCGGGTTCGGGGGAACGCCGGTACGCGCGATTCCCGTGGTCAACAGCCGGATGAAATCGGCATCGCTGCCCGGAGGGCCGCCGCCAATTTTAGGCTCGACGAGCGCCCAATATGGTGAAGGATATGACGGTCTCAACTGCGCCGGACCGCCCTGCAGCCAGCGTCCCCGGTCGGGGTTGCCATGCTCGTCGCGCGGCGTGTGGCACAGCTCGCACATCGCGACGCTCTCCACGATGTATTTGCCGCGTTCGACGAGGGTGCCCGAGTCGCCGCCTTTTGTGCTGCCTTGTTTCGATTGGGCCCTCGCGGGAAGCCATCCGGCCGCGAACGCCAGGAGAGACAGCAAGAAGATTCTGGTCAGGTTAGTCATAGCAACATCCATGATAGGATATCGCCCACGCGATGGCGCTGTCCGCTTGCGGCCACGGCCGCGTTTAGGAGAGGGCAAGTAGGTCTTTCAGTTCCACGCTGATCAGATGGATCTCGGCCGGGCCGACATTCTCAACCGAGTGCGGCGGAAGGCATTCCACCCAGGTCGCCGCAGAGGCTGACAGCATCCGCGGCACGCTGCGGCTATCGAATAGCACCTTGCCCTCGGCGTCGCGGCGTATGAAGTCGCCTGGCGCGATGGTGTAGTAAAGCGCGGGCCAGCGATGCGAATGCAGGGGCACGACATCGCCCACCGGAATGCGCGTATCCAACACGCGCACGCGTTCGTTTTCGAGCAACAGAATGTGATATTGGGGCGCGGCGATCATGGCGTCCAACGAATCCGGCCAGGGCCACGTTTCATGCTTTGCTGAAGCCATCGGATACTTTACTTTACCGTGGAAACGTCCGCCTACAGATCCTCCATGCGCAAGGGCGTGTCGGCGTGCCTCCAGCCGTCTTCAAATTCCTTGCGAACCGCAGTTTCCTCGGCGGCCTTGCCTTGCGCGCGCAGACACTCCGCGAGACCGAAAAGAGCGCGCGGATTCTTAGCATGCATTTTCAGTTCTTCCCGGAACACGGCCTCGGCTTCGGCCGGACGGCCGTCCAGCAGCAGCACGGCGCCCAGCGATTCGCGGGGTGGCAAGTACCAGTCCGGCGGTTCGTCGTAATTCAACGCGTCCTCGGCCACCGCAGCTTTGGTTAATAGCGCCGCCGCTTGTTGGTAATCGTGTCGCGAGCGGGCGATGCCGGCATCCAGCATCCAGGTCGCGATCTCGAAAATTTTGCCCGCCGTGTTGTATCCGAACCCTTCTTTGGCGGGAATCGCTTTCACCTCCGCCATAAAGGCCTCGCGTTCAGCGGCCGCCTTATCGGTCTGCCCTTCGCCGCTGAAGGCCATCCCTCGTGCGAAACGCCACAAGGCGTGCGCCTGATCCAAGCTCTTATCCGGCTCGGGAAGCTGTTCGATCTCGGCCCATCGGCGGAAGCGTACCAGAACAAGCGTTTGTGTCGGAAGGAAATTTTGCGTTTCCGGGTGTTCCTTCAGAAACGGCATTACTCCCTTTGTGATTTGCGCGGCCACGCGATTGGCGGTGACAAAATCGCCCTCCATGCTGGCGCTGACCGCCAGAAAGTGCATGTTATGCGTGTAGTACATCATCGCGTACATGCCTTGCACGTGGTACTTGTCGATGTAGCCTCGGTCCATTCCGATGGCCTGTTCATTCGACACGGAGGCGGCGTGATAATCCCCGGTGCGAATGTAGATGTGAGCAGGCATGTGAACCAAGTGCCCCGCGCCAGGAGCCAGTTTCGCAAGCTTCCGCGCGCTTTCCATGGCCTGTTCCGGATGCGGCGATTCTTCCACCGCATGGATATAAAAGTGATTGGCGCCGATATTATCCGGATCGCGTTTCAGTACCGACTCCAGCGCTTGGACGGCCTCCATGGTTCCCTCTTCGGGCTTGCCATCGGGCCTCCAAAGCACCCAGGCGTGCAAATCCATGGCGGCGTCGGCGAACAGCACGGCGGCGTCCAGATCGTTCGGATAACGCTGCATCACTTCGCGCATCGCGTCCCGGTAATTCGCGCCCAGCTTTTTCTGATCGGCCTTGGGATCGGTGGAAAGCCGTTTGGCCATGGCGTGGATGTAGGCCTGCTCCGCGGCGCTGGAACCGGCCACGCGCGCCTCTGCCTGCTTCAGGGCGTCTGAAGCGGTCTTCTCGCGGCCGGCGTCGATCTCCCATTCGTTGTAATTCGGCCCACGCGCCAGCGCGATGCCCCAGTACGCCATGGCGCATTTCGGATCGAGCCTGGCTGCGTAGGCGAACGACCGCGCCGCTTCCTCGTGATTGAAGGCGTAGACCAACGTGAGGCCCTGATCGAAATAACGCTGCGCCAGGGGATTCGAGGTGGTGATGGGATGATGCAAATGGCCAAGGCCGATCAGCAGCGGCGCAGGCCCGGTTTCCTTGGTTGCCGTGCCATGGTCGTGCTGCTGGCCAAGCGCTGCCGCTGCTGCCAGGAACAGTACCGCGGTGGGTTTCAGCATTTGCCGATTCTAACTTAAACCAGCTCGCTGAGGCGGTCCTCTCGCGGCCGGCGTCGATTTCCCACTCGTTGTAATTCGGCCCACGCGCCAGGGCGGTGCCCCAGCCATGGCGCATTTCGAATCGAGCTTGGCGGCGTAAGTGAACGACCTCGCCGCGCAGATCGCGGATTCTCTCTCCCAAGGCCATCAAGATTTTCTGATGCTACACTGAATCAGCGACGGTCTTATGCCAATTCCTGATTTTGAGTCTCTTATGCTGCCGATACTTCGCCTGACCGGGGACGGGAACGACCATTCCTTAACTGAGATGCGTGAGCGGATAGC
>Ga0302324_100013695_pt1 | contig 16415 bp, 14 predicted proteins | sample Palsa_T0_1_FD_201949 | JGI IMG/M metagenome (GOLD analysis project Ga0302324, IMG submission 201949) | Peat permafrost microbial communities from Stordalen Mire near Abisko, Sweden - Palsa_T0_1 | ecosystem: Environmental > Terrestrial > Soil > Palsa > Peat permafrost | place: Sweden: Abisko...
TTCATAGTGACATCGGCAAAGGTGTGCGAGGCTTCATGAAAGAACAGCTCAAATCTGCTGAGATCTTGGTCGGATGGATCTAAGCTAGAAAACGTCGTATGCGACGGTGAAGTTGTTGTGAAGGCGTAGCCCAAGTCAACGACATAATAGCAAACGTCCACGCGAATCGGCGCCGCGGGCCACTGCTGGTGCATATCCTTTGTCATCGCCGAAGCAAGTTTCGGTCCGAGGTCTTGCACTCGTTCCTTTTGCGATGCGATCCAATTTGCGTTGGATTCGTTGTGAGGCGCCCACCAGTACTTACGATAAATCACGCCCGCGCTTTGCAAGACTGAAGCCATTTCCGGCGGCAAGCCCGCGGGATTCAGGTACGCACCGGTGTCCGGCTGCTCGGCGAGATCGTCGTTGATCTGAATGAGCTGATCGTCGCCATGCTGCCGGCGGGTTCCGAAATGTTCGGCATAAAAGCCCACTGCTGTGTTCCAATCCGCTTCGTCCTGTTTGCCCATGCCCGCAGAAGATAGCGGAGCGGCGCTTTGCAGGCCACGATCCGGCTTGCCCGCGCGTAGCTTCGCTGAGGGCCTTCCCGATCGACGCTCGCTTGGTCGTACTACCGCCCGACACCGAAGACGCCAACAGACGAAACGGAAAATGGGCCACAGCGCCAACCTCTTGGGGGCTTTCGGGCCCCGTTTTGGTGACAGTTCGAGAAGCATGCGGATGAGCGCCGCTGCGAGCACCGCCAGTGATGCCCACGCAAACCAGTCTCCTGCGAGGATATAGAAAGTTCCCTCGTGAACCTCTCGAACATCAGCTAGCAGCGTTACATACGGCCCGGAATCGCTCCGAGACTCTACAATCACACGTCCGCGATTGTCGCCGACGGTAAGATAGCCCTGCTTTGCCGCGCGAGCGATGCTAAATCCGCTTAGACGCCGCGCATCAGCGCGATATGTCCATGCCAGATTCTCTCTGAATCGAAGTCCCACGCCGGTACCAGCATTAGGCCAATGCCCGCCGCGCCATACAGCACAATGGATTGTTCGGCGCGATGCGCCTCAACCCTCGTCCATCGGCAGCAATAACTGATTGGTTACGTCAGTGGGTCTTAAGGCCGATTGCGCGCATGCGGCTTCGTCAGTTCCGCATCACCGTATGCCCCCGTAAGCTGACCGTCACGGGCAAAGTCACAGATCAACTTAAAATATCCTGGAGCATACCGAGTAGAGATGCGATCGCCTTTTGCATTTACGTCGAATAGTGTCATGCCGTGTTCTGCTTTTGCATAATAGGCCAACGTGAAGGGGTGGTCGGTCGCGATGAGTCCTTTGATCAGACGACTTGTCTCCGCACTCGGTGCCTCATAGTCCTCGCCCCCCAGTATCCATAGCTGAGGTACCGTTGCAGCGCGAAGCGCAGGCATCGGATCGTAATGGAAGGGAGTGTTCTGAGCAAAACTCAGTTCCGTTCTGCCGAGTTCGCGAAGTTGTGCCTCTGAATACGGTAGCAGCAGATAGGTGAAGTTCCCGTGAAGATCTTTGTACCAGGGTGCACTTCGATACTTTGCGCGCATGGCATCCAGCTCTGCAAATCCTTGTGTAAAGTGGCTCGCAATCACGGCTTCGGCAGCACGTGCGACCTCGAGCGCCTGATCGATCTCAGCACGCGAATGCCCTTTTTCACGCATTTCGATCTCAACTTCTTGCTGATCTTCGTCGATTACCGAAACGGCCAATGCGAAAGCGGCAATGACGAAATCGACCTGTGCCCGGTTCGCAGCCAGGGGAGCCACCCAACCACCTTGACTGCCGCCCCAATAGCCAATTCGAGTGAGGCGCGAGCCGGCGAGGCGCCGTGCCTCACGCATTGCTGCAACGACGTCATCCGCCAAGAGGTTGAAATCCTGGGTGTAGGCCCCTTGAGAACGCCCCGTACCGCGTTTGTCATAGACATAGACGCCGACGCCATACGCGGGCAGTAGCCGCTGTAACTGATGAAAATCTAACGCCGAGTCCTGCTCTGAACCGTGCACCAGTACCACCACCGGCACCTTGCTCCGTCCCGACGGCATTAAGAGGCGACCGGCCAACGCGATGCCGTGACTGTGAATCGTTGTTTCACGTACATCGAAGTCGATCCGCTTGCCGCGCACACCGTCAAATTCGATTGAACCCTTGCCACACTCGCCAAAGGTCACCGACTTAGCATCACTGCGGTCGGTCCAGCCAGAAGTGCTCGTCCATGCACCGCTAGGAGTTTTGTGCAATTTCCCCGTCGTTCCATCAAAGCGAAGCCATCGCAACGTGTCCTCGGACGATGGAGCGATATCGATGCTGCCGCCATCTGATAACAGATAGGCGCCGACGTGGCAATTTGGGAGCGGGCGTGCCGTCGGCGCATTTGGGTCTGTTACGGGCGGCGGAACGCTGTCTGCCGCATAACAACGCGCCGCCAGCACGCATAGCCCGATTGAGCGGAGTGCAATTCGACCCAATCCCCAAGTGATTGCACCAACTAACGGAACCGCTTTCATGCTCTCTCCAGTAGTCGACCAGATCGTACCTGACAAACTTAGCATTGACGACTTTCGTATGCGTTTCGGGCCACGAGTTTTTCTTTAGCAATCGCCACTTCTCAGCAAGCGCGATGCCACTTCTTCGTCGGCCGTTCGCGTATCCCTATGCTTGCCCGGTATCGGCGAATCAAAGCTTTGATTCGCCTCACGGCCTTGTCCGTTGCCAACAGCCGGGTTGTCGAAGTGGTACCGAGAAACAAACGTCTAATGGCTCTTGACGGAACCTGTCACGAACCCTAGCATCTGCGCTGTCGCCAGATCGGATGCTACGGTCTGCTGTAGGCCGCAACAATCACGCGGATATGATGGATTCGTTCCCCTCCTCCATATCCGATCATGCCGAACGACAAGCAGCTGGCCGAGAGCACCATGAACGTGAAATACGATCTCGGTCGACATGTGTATGGGGCGGCTGCGTTCGCGTTCGGCATCATCGCTTTGTGTTGGCACGACTTTGATGATTGGCAGCAGCTTACGCACCTTTGGACGACTCCTTACGGCAAGGCCCTGGTGTTCATGGCCGTGACTGGCGAGCTTGCTGGCGGCATCGCGGTTCAATGGCGTAGGACGACTCAAATTGGCGCCGCTGTGCTAGGCACCGTATATCTCTACTTACCGCGATGTTCCTGATCTTTGGATTGCTGGTGTGGCTGCCAATGCTTCTGTCCAATCCCCGTAGTCATTTGAACTGGGCAGGTAATGCTATGAACCTGCTGATCACCGGGGCGGCGTGGATCGTCGCTGATTTCTGCGCGCAAGATCATGTTCTCGCTTCTAGCCACAGGCGACCTCGACAAGGAGATCCAGAACTATGAAGCGTGGCAAACAAAGTATCCTCGAGATTTCCAGCCTTACAACAACCTAGGCAATGACTATGCCGCGTCGATCGCCCTTACCGCCTCCTCGACGGTCGGTCGCGTAGATCGCGTAAAAATCGACTCAAGTGCTCGCCATAATTTCGATTCGGTTATAAAGATGAGGTCGTCGTCGACCCGTCCGTCGACGTCGCTACCCTTGCAACGGGTATTGAATCTCAAGCAATTGGCCACGGTATATTTCGCGTCTTGCGCCGACAAGTCTATAGCCTCGAGCACGAATCCATCGGCTTAAGCCCACATACACGGCCTCAGCCTCATTGTCATCGAAGCTGCAAAATGCGCGGGCCACATGAGCGGCGGACAATTCCTTCAGTTGATACGCGGCTAGGCAAACGATCTCATTCTTCGCTTCAACAAACGGCTCGCACTCGAGAGGACCGCCATCGGCGCAACTATGCCATAGCACCCCGTGCAGCCGGCCCTCCGGCGCCACGGCCTGCCACAGCGATTTTTCGTGCCGATGGACGTCTGTATATTGCTTGAGATCGGTTCGAACCGATGCGACTTTAACCGGAGCGCAGTACTTGATAGTGACGTACAGTGGGGATTGCATCTCTAGGTCCTGCAGAGTTCCCTCGATCCAGGCCAGCGACCGCCGCGCCTCATCAATTGCGTCCAGTTTCGCATTGCGGAGCCTTTGCAAGAATCGCTTATGCTCGGCCGCGGAGGGTTTACCGCGCAGAGCGTGACGAGTCTCCACCAGAGAGGCACCACACTCTCGCATCGCTTGGATGCGCGCGAAGTCGCGCAACTGCGCCTGCAAATAGAAGCGATATCGGGTGCGCGGGTCAATGAAGGCTGGCCGAAACAAACCAATCTCACTGTAGAAGCGCAGGGTCTTTGCGGATACACCGCAGAGCTGTGCAAATGCAGCGATAGTGATGTATTCGGGATTCGTCATTTGAGCTCTCGCGCAGTTCTAGGTTGCACCTTGCCCCCACTGGAATGTCAATATCTAGCTGCCGGTGCTTGGCGGTAATTAGGAATAGTAGCAAGAACATGCTCCACGCGAGAACGCTATTGTATACAACTCTCCTCAGCTACCTGACGCTCACCGCCAACGCTCAGGAGTCACCTCGCCCTCTTCTGCGATCAGCGCAAGCCAATCCAGCTTCGCTCGACCGCATCCCAGCCCCAATGCAGTCACCGCGAAATTCCATGAAAGAATTGAAATCCAATCGCCTTTTTACCCTCACGATCAAGCTTCAACCTACCATAGAGTTAGGGGATACACCCGCGGGCAAACGACGGGTCTTTGTCGTCACGGGCGGCGAGTTTGAGGGAGACAGGATTCGCGGAACCGTAATGCCCATCATCGGCTCGGACCTCCTGCTGGTGCGCGCCGATGGGTCAGCTCAACAGGACGTACGTATGTTGTTGAAAACGGATGACGGAGCCATCGTGCTGATGACATACTGTGGGGTGCGTCACGCTTCGGATGAAGTAAACGCTCGCATAGAGCGAGGCGAGACCGTCAGTGGCGCTGAATACTACTTGCGGACCGTCCCTCTCTTCGAAACGTCGTCGCCTAAGTATGCTTGGATCAACAAGATCGTCTCGGTTGGAGTAGGGGAAAGACGACCCGACGCCGTTGTTTATGAGGTGTTTGAGATTCTTTAGAATCGTATGGTTTTCGCAGTTCAAGACCGCTCCTGCGGCTTTGTAGCTAGCGAATGCTTCGCCGGAACGACGGGCATCGGTGACGGCCTGGAGGCGGTGCGCGCGCAAGCTGCGTAGCATGTGCAACGGATATTCGGAAGCGATGCTGCGCTCAACAAAAAGGCTTGAAAAAAGGAGGCCATGTTTTGGCAAAGTCGCCGATCCGCTCGGACCATCCAGTCCGTCACCCTGCAAGCCAGCGAATACGAGACCGCCGTGGGAATAGGCGCGTAGGGGCCAGTCTGAGCCTCGCCGACTGTATGCGGATGTTTCCTTCAGGTGCGGCCTTCTTCGGCATCGCGCGTCGGTCCGAGAGGTTGACGCGGATCTGTTGTTCTCCTTGGTTTTCCCGGCATAAACAGGTCCGCCGATCGAATTGCCACGCTTCCCCTTCGATTCTTACTCTTATATATATATCGTCGCGCGCCTGCGCGGTCTGACTTCGTCCTATTTTACGCCCCGACAGGAAAAATCCCGTCGGTGGCGCATTGTTCCGGTCTTTGCTCAGTTCTGTCGCCACGAATCGATACCGCAAGACGCTCGTTGTGGACGTCAGCTGCCATTGGCGGCCAAAATGGCAAGCGTTTTTCACGCGATCGCCTGCGGCTCGGAAAGAATAAATTGCGACACGCGCGATAAAGCGCTGCGACGCCCGGTCGGCTCGTGAGAAGCCATAATTGGGTGCGCTGGCCGGCTAGTGGCTGACGCGATGCTAGGAGGCTCTGTGTTCAACTGTAACATCGGATCGGCCGTTCTCTCCGTCAAACGCAGTCTGGCTTGCAGCCTAGTACTCATCGTCTCGCTTTTCGGTTCGAGCGTCGCGCTGAGTCAGTCGACTTCGCTCCAACAGTCATTCGACCTGCAGATTCCATGGCACCCAATACCGGTAGTGATTGGTGGCAAGAAGCTACTTCTATATGAGCTTCATCTTACGAATTTTGCACCCACGGACTTGACGCTTACACGGATCGAAATTGTAGATTCCGTCGGTGTCGTGCTGTGCGATCTCCGAGATTCGGAACTGAAGGGGATAGTTGGGCGCATTGATCATAGCGTCGGGGCCGACAAATTGCTGATCCCGCCGGGCGGACGCGCCTTAGCATACCTCTCTGTCCCGCTCGGCATGAGCGGCGCAAATGCGATCGGGCTGACGCATCGAATCGAGTACCAGGCCTCCGGGCATTGGGATCGCACCTCCGTACAAGGAGGCGCATTCACGGTAAGCGCCGTACAACCGGTTTCTATTCGGCCGCCCCTTCACGGCGGCCCGTGGGTCGCAATCTACGATACCTCATGGGAACGCGGGCATCGACGCGTACCCTATGCACTTCAGGGCAGCGTACATATTCCAGGACGCTTCGCAATCGATTGGATCAAAGTCGACAAGAACGGTAAGTACTTCGACGGCGACGGCTCAATCGTTAAGGATTGGTATGGCTACGGCGCCGAAGTCCTGGCGGTCGCGGACAGCGTTGTCGCCGCGACACGCGATGGCGTTCCCGAGAGCGCGACTCTCATCAAAAACCCAGCCTCGATCAAACTTGAAGACGCGAGCGGCAACTACATTGCTCTTGATCTAGGGGATGGTCATTACGCGTTTTATGAACACTTAAAGCCGGGAAGCATCCGAGTTAAACCTAACGATCATGTTCGACGCGGCAGCGTGATCGCCTTGCTGGGTTATACGGGCGAATCAACAGCGCCCCATCTTCACTTTCACATCAGCGACTACAATTCACCTCTGAATGCCGAAGGACTACCGTATCAACTCGAGCAATTTACAATTCTCGGCTCATACCCCTCAATAGAGACCTTCGGGAAGTCCCAGCTGTGGTCACCTGCGCCGGTTGGCCTCGAAGTGCACTTGCGCGGGGAATTCCCGGCACCCCTTACCGTTGTGGAATTCCCTGACTAAATACCTTCATGCCTTCCGACTACGTTTCACTTTCACATCGACCGTTCATCGGTGATGACACTACCTACCAGTCAGCGAGCGTTGCCCACGCCGCCAGGGCACCATTAAAACTGCTATTGACGCCAAAATGATCATATTGCACCAAAGACCACGCTTCGCGCACTCCACGACTTCGACGCCAAATCTTCACTGAGACCGCACACCCTTAAGTGCTCATGTCGCTGCTCTGGCAGCAAAGTGCTCCACCAGGCGCGAATTTTTGGGTCCGTCATAAAAACGGCTGCCTCTTCAATCGCGCTCAGCGCGTTCGCCGGCTGACTCCAAAAGCTATTACCGACGCCTGGCACCTGGCCCGTATCCAGATCCGATATTTTGCGTGCCACCAAACTTTGTCGTGTCGGGCGCAATCAGTGCCTTTAACAAGCGCGCCATTGCTTCGTCTCCGCGTATCTTTGATCTGATCTTACTGAATCCATTACGAGCTTCATCTCGGCCGGTGACTGTCCGCCGCTTTTGCCATCCCCGACCTCATCACGAGAGGCGAAAAATCTCGTTTTGAAAGCAAAACGACAACCCAATCAGCCTCCGGCCTGCAGGCCGTGAATCCAACCATTCACTCGAGCGTCAAGCACGTCAAGAGGTACACATCCGCCACTGAGCACTTCGTCATGGAAGGCTCTGATATCGAAGCGAGAGCCAAGCTGTTGCCTGGCACGTTCTCGGAGTTCGATGATCTTCAGTTGTCCGACCTTGTAGCTAGGTCCCTGAGCAGGCCATGCAATATAGCGATCTACCTCGGCTTGAATCCCTGGCTCGTCCGCTGAACCGCTGTCCCGAAAATAGGCCACAGCCTGATCCCGGCTCCAGCCCTCAGCATGGATACCCGTATCCACTACGAGCCGAACCGCGCGCATGAGTTCCGTATTAAGTCTGCCGTAATCAGATGCGGGGTCTTGGAAGTAGCCAATCTCTTTGCCAAGCGCCTCTGCGTACACAGCCCATCCCTCTGCATAGGCGTTGTAGACGAGATGCAGACGGAATTGCGGCAATCCCTTAAGGTGCTGCTGAATCGACATCTGCAGATGATGCCCAGGGATACCCTCATGGTACGAGATGGTCTCATCGCTGAGCACCTTGCGGTGCGCATAGTCAGATGTGGCCACAACCACGCGCGCCGGCCTGCTGCCGTCCGGTGTGCCGGGAATGTAATGCGAGATATTTCCAGGCTGCGACGCCGGCATGGCCTCAACGGACAGAGGAGCGTTGGGAGACACTCCAAAGAGTTCAGGGAGCCGCGGCTGCATCAGGCTGACGTAGTGCCGGAAGTCGTCAACAATCTGGTCAGCCGATTTCGGGATGTACCTCGGGTCATTGTTGAGTGCGGCCCGAAACCTCTTCAGGTCGGCGTACCCCGCTTTGTGGGCAAGCTCCGCGAGCAAGCCGTTGATGCGAGCAACCTCTCGAAGGCCGAGCGCATGAATCTCCGCCGGAGTCATATCCGTAGTTGTCTGCTCGCGTATGGCGTTGCGATACATTTGCGCACCGTTCGGCAAACTGCTCAGGCCAATTGTGGTGCGGCCATGTGGAGCGTATTGTTTGGCGACAAAATCGGCAAAACGACGATACGCGGGTAAAACCTCCGAGTTCGCCGCCTGCCTAATCTCTTCCGTCAATCGCTTCTGATCGGCCGGTGAGATCGAATCAGGAATCTTCTTCGTCGGTTGCAGGAATGGATCGGCGGTGATGATGTCTTCACATTGAGCCGGAATCTGATCCAGCAAAACCCGTGGAGGCATTAGACCATCTTTTTCCCCTTGGCGAAGCACCTCCATGGTCTGCCCAAAGGCTCGCGGTATCTGGTGCAGACGAGCTAGGTAGTCCTCGTAATGCTTGAGTGTGTCGAGTGGCACCGCATTTGGCAGGTCAGCAAGGTCTCTGTGTATGCCTTGCATCTGTGAGATTGGCATCTCGTATTGTTTCAGGGAGAAGTCGGCAATGCGCTGGTCCAGAAGATGCAAGAAAAGATCGTGCGAGAGGCGGTCCTGCTCGGGGAACCCATCGACGGAGATAGCCGCGATTTTCGCGCGGTATGCTCGATCCAGGGCGCTCTGTTTCGCATCGGCCGCAAGGGAGTAATCGCTCAAAAGTGAGTTGTACCTATAGTCGCCGTAGGACGTAGCAATCTCCGGTGACGCTTTCATATCGTCATCCCATTGCTGTGCGAATAACTCATTTTGCGCCGTAAGTCGGGTCTGCACGAACTGCACCACTTGCGTCGATCCCCCAGAAATTGGTTGGGCGTTAGCCTTCATCCCAGTGAGCGAGGCGAGCAACAGGAGGCAAGCAATAGAAAGCGCTGGTAGCAAACCAAGCACGGGAAGAAAATGCAAACGGCGCGCACTTTGAGGCTTCGATAAGTCCATTGTTTACTCCAAAACTGACGTTCGTCTACGCTTTCATAAATTACAGTCTAAGCTCAGGCATGGACTGCGAAAATGTTAAGATTAGTCCCATGAAGTCGGATTTCCAATTCCGAAGCGTTCGGTTCGGCTCGGAGCGTATGGCCTATAACAAGGAAATGCCGCGACATAGACACATGCAGGCGTATGCCACTCTCGTCCTGGCCGGTGAATTCGAGCAGTTTTCCTATGCCGGGCGCTTGCAACTTCAGGCCGGCGATGTGCTCATTAACCCCACCCTCGATTATCATTCCAATCGAATGCGCAGTCGCGGTGGCGTTACACTCGTCAGACTGCCCTGGCGGCACGAGGACACTTTTGGCGGGGTTTATCGGAATCTGTCCACCGATACTATCGAACGGGTCGCCAGCCGCGATTCAGCGCAGGCGACCGGCCTTCTGGCAGAGCAGCTAGGCGGCAAGGTTCATAACTCTACCCCGCTACGTGACTTGACTGACAAGCTAGCCATTGATCTCGGGGCAAATCCAAGGCTACGCATCGCGCAATGGGCAGCAAATCACAGCGTGACGCGCGAATATGCATGGCGCTCCTTTTATCGCACTTTTGGCGTATCGCCCGTGCAATTTCGTTTGGAAGTGAATACGCGCGCCGCACTCATGTCGATCGTGCGCTCGAATGAACCCTTGTCCAAGGTTGCGGCCGATTGCGGTTTTTCCGATCAGTCGCACATGACACGCGCAATCAAGGCATTTATCGGCATATCGCCGGCGCTGTGCCGCAGTTCACATTTATTCAAGACGAATTAAGTGGGGCAGGGAACCTTTACGCCAAGACAAAAATCCCGCTGCACTTGACGGGCGAAAACGCACACTGCGCATATTTTCCTGCTGTTGAGGACGTGGATTACATTGCACCATGCTGTAACTACGTACCGTTCGCGTCGAGACAGTATGAGCGCCGCGACACGCTCAAGCGATTGGCTCGCACGTGCGAGATGTTTTCTACCAGACGAGGTTACCCCAATAACGTGTCGAGCGAGACTGACCATCTCGACGGAAATCGCCAGCGTCGCGGTCCGAGTCGATTGCCATTCATCAGAGTTAGTGTTTCGCGAGGCTGCAGACCCAAGAGTTGGTATTGCAGTGACGTTAAGAAAGGGACCGCTACGTTAAGGCGCGGCGACGCTTCATTCGGCTGTTAAGAGGTCAACACCGACGTTCAACGGCCGAACCTGGCAACCAGACCTGCCCGGTGCAGCCTATGAGGCCGGTCGGCCGAACGCGGCCGGTTCCCGAGAATCGTACGGTCGGACTCGCATTGCTTTGGGGATCGAGAAATGCCGTATCGTGTCGTTCCGTGGTATCTAAAAGACGTGCCAGGGTGCAAAAATGACCGCCCCAAATCCAGCGAGCATCGCTGACGCTTTGGGGCCTGGGTCGCCGTACACTTCAAAGCTGTTGAGAGCCGCGACAGCCAGCATCTTCGGAATGAACTCTTGCACCACCGGGCCGTTTAGCTGCGCGCCGATGGCGTCTGCGTCCGCGTAGGTTTCCAATAGACGGCAATGTCGGCGATCGCCGCTGAGGTACCAGTCAAAGCCAAGCGCCCCGGGGTTGCTGCGAGTTGCCGCCAGCATCCCCTTGGCGAGTTTCTCAAATGCTTCGAGCTTTCCATCGGCAATGCTCAAAGACACGCTGAACCGCACGATCTTGCTGGCCATGTTTATCGACTCCAGTTTTGTTGACATACAAATCGCAGGAGTACATCTACACGCGTCACCAGAATAGGTTCCCGCGATTGTTAAATGCCGCCCAGGTAACAAATCTCCGTTTGATCATCGAACCATGAGAGTATCGATGATGTCGATTGGCGTGAATTGGCTTGAATGGGTGAGAATGCGTATTTGCTAGTGCTAATGGCTCTCTCACTCCGCTCTTTCGTCAAAGCGAAGCAATTGTAGGTAAAAGTATGGCTGAAGAGCCCACCAAGCGTGACCGTATAGACGGGTGGAAAAGCATTGCGGATTATCTGAATCGGGACGTGACAACCGTTATCCGCTGGGCAAAATTCCATGGGCTGCCGGTGAATCGCGTACCCAAGGGAAGTCCCCGCCGGGCCGTCTTCGCCCTGAAGTCCGAGATCGACGCGTGGGTAGCCAGTGATGCGTCCTCGATCCCCCCGATTACTCAAAACGCCACCGGGTTGACCGCCGAGCCGCAAGCATCGGCGTCGGCTTCCAGCCCGCCTTCGGGGCAGAGCGTGTCATCAGCTGAGGAGACTCTCGACTCCGCGGCCCGCCAGTCGAGAACGCAAACCCTGCGGCGGCGCAAGCTCGCACTGTATGGCGCCGCCGGAGTAATAGTAACTTTGCTGACGTGGGCCGTTTGGCGCTACACGACAGGCCCGCAGGCGTCGCGGTCTAACGAGTTGCAACAATCGAGACAGGAACCTATCGGACAGGGACCTATCATATTTCGCGGCGCATTCGAATGTGTGGCTTGCAGCCCTGACAACTCCTATTTGGCCTCTGGCATTGCGGACCAGCTTGCTTCCGATTTCATCAGAATTCCGGGAGTGCATGTTCGTACGCTCGACGCCGCGCAAAATAACTCTGAACGCCAGCCCATAGCACTGCTGCTCACGGCAAGCGTTGCCCCGAAGGAAAGCTCCAGAATCGAGGTTACAATTTTTCTAACCAACAGCCTCACCCACGAACAAGTCTGGTTCAGACATTATGAGGCGCTGGCAATGGGGCTGCCGCAGCTCGAATTTGAGATAGCCAACGATATCTTTCGGTACCTCAAACCGTATTTGCCCACGCGTGACACCACTCCATTCAAGTCGGTATGGACACGAGATCCGGTGGCTTACGATTTGTACCTGCGAGGGCGCGACCATCTCCTTTATCCAGGACCAAAAACGACCCCCGCCGCGATCCAGGAATTCAGCGAAGCCGTACGCCGCGACCCGCTTTTTGCTGCTGCATACGGTGAGCTGGCGCGCGCTTATACCGTAGCAACTTTCGATGCGGGCATTCCTGTGGCGAAAGCGATGCCGTTAGTGAACGCCAATGCGCGTAGACAGATCGAATTGGATGAATTTGCCCCCGAGGGTCATACGTATCTGGCCTTTGAGGAGTTGACTTTCGAGTACAAATGGCAATCCGCCGAGCGCGAATTCCAGCGGGCAATTTCGCTCAACCCAGATAACCCTCTACCTCGTCGGTTGTACGTGGCGCTCCTTCTTGGCGAGAGGCGCTGGGAAGAAGCAACTCAACAAGCGCAAATTAGCAAATCGCTCGAACCCAGCGGACTAAAAGCGGACTTTGGGTTAGCTATGGCTGAGATAGCAAAGTGGGGCGCAACAAGAAACCCCGACGATCTTGCCGCCGCCGAACACAGCTGCCGAAGCGCGATCCAACGGCATCCTGACGATGTAAGAGTCCGCGACGCGCTGGTGTATATCTTATGGCATAGCCATCGCTACGACGCGGCAGCGGAAGCGAACCTCTCCATGGCCGAGGTCATGCAAGATGCGACCGCCATCTCGTTTAATCATTCCGCCAGATCGATTCTGGCAGCGAAGGGAGCGGCTCAGTATGCCTTAGCCCTAGCTCACTATTGCGAACCGCGGGCGGGAACGGACTACTCCTGCGCACTCGAGGATGCCGCGGGGTGGTATGCGCAGGGAGGAGACACGGAAAACGCCTTTCGACTACTCAATAAAGCGATAGAGGTCAGGGATTCCGGTGCAATCGAGATACCCTACGACCTAGCTCTGATTCCGCTCAAGGGTGACCCAAGGTTTCAGCGGCTCATGGCCGAGATCCACCCCGGTTCCGACTGAGGTTTTCTTTCTTTCATGTTATTGGCTAAGTGATCAGGGTAGGCCGCCGCCCTCTGGTCCACGTAAGTCCGCCACGAGCGGCATGTGCCCAAGATTTGGCGGTTACGGGAGGAAGACCAAATGAAACGCCGCTTCTCGCCCCCGCCCTCGCCTGCCGCGCAATAATCGCAGTAACGCTCGCACGCATGTGAACTGCGGCGCTGCCGCTACGCTAATTGAGTGCCCGGAATCTGCGCGAGGTCCCGCACCGCTGAATCGGGTGCCGTTAGAACGGGCTTGGCTGTTAATTCATGCACCGCGCGCAGCCCCGAGCTGCGCGATGGCGATAGTGTCAACGTTTGTATCCGCTGCAGCCAAACCGACCAGCCCGTCGTGTTCGACAACATCTTCTCGTGTGAGAGCCTCGAGTGCACTCGCAGCAAATATTGGCATCACCTCAACGTCTAGCGGAAACTCCGCGGGCATCGTTGCCAGGGTGGGCGCGAAGGTCGCGATCAGCCCGATCCGTCCGCCGAGCGCGGCCCTCTCACCGGGAGGGGATGAAGATCAGAGCGCACGGTACAGCCGGGCGAACGCGTCTTGAGCGGGAAGTTGTGACAGACCGAGTGCGTGCATGAGCGTAATCCGCACAATATTCATAGGATGATGCAGATAGATCGCTCAGGCGTATTGCAGCAAGTCATGATCCTCTATCGTAATCTCGGGAAGCTCCAACTGTTGCAGAAGTAATGCACATGATACATTCCGTTCGTAGCAGATGCGCCCCGACATCGGTGGTGGTTGCCTCGCTCCGGCTGCCAGGCACAGCGCATTTCGAATCTAAGGCGACCAACTTCATTTGGATTCACATGAAAAAGCTTTGTCTACTCCTCGTTACGTTGTCCGTGGTTGCGCTTTGCGAAAGCGCGCTGGCTGATGCCAGCGGCCCTCGATTCGCCGACATCCTGTTCAAAGGCGCGCAACTGTACGACGGTGGCGGCAAGCCCTGGGTAGCGGAGGATGTCGAAGTGACTGGCGGCCACATCAGCTTCGTCGGACATGCCGATGTCGCGGGGGTAGGCGGGAAAGAGGTGATTGATGCGCGCGGGTTGGTTCTCTCGGGCAGAAATGGCGACGTCCGCGCGGCCTCCGCCTTTTTTTGCACAAGCGCGACAGGCCTTAAGGCGACTATCTTTTAGCGGATGTCGGCGGCGGCGGCAAACTTCGATGACTGATTGAGTCGTAGATTTTGACTCGCCGTGTCGAACGAGGGCAGGGACAGCCCGAACAGCTCGACCAGACGGAGGGTACACGATGTTGATATTGACGAGGAAAATGGGTGAATCGTTGATGATAGGGCCGGATGTCACGGTGACCGTGCTGGCTGCGAGGGGAAATCAGGTGCGTATCGGGATAGCGGCGCCGAAGGATGTAGAGGTGCATAGAGAGGAAATTTACAATCGTGTTCAACAGGAGAAAATGCGACAAACGGAGTAGCAGCGCCCGCGATAGGAAGTCGCAGCGTGAAAGCGTTGACGGGCAAGAGCCCAAAGGTCTGGCGGATGGAGCAAATCGATCCAAGGCTTGATCGTGCTCGAGCGGCTATCTTCATCGACAGACACGGCGACAACGCAGTGAGCTCAATTGGAACTGTCTGGACGTGATTTGCATTTGGACGGCAGCAGACGTGCAACCGCGCGAAGCATGTCTGTGGACTTCGCCGTACAAGCTACTGACAATGACGCCTAGGAAACCACTCTGAAATCAGAATTGGGTACCACTTTGGTCACACTGTTTGCTGCTGTTGGCTAGTTTTTCGCAACATTTTATACAAACCGATCCACCAAAGAGATGCACTAATGCCTGTACTCCTGATTGCTGAACAACGTTCTCCTTCGAAGTTTGGGGTGGCCGTCAGCCAGACACCGACGCGCACACCGGCTACACCACCGGTAGGATTTACCTTCGACGAATCGTGGAGTTGCCGCGGCACATTCCAAAATAACAAACAGCATCTTTCGCATTATGAAGGAAAGACAATTTTAGCTGGCACCTGGACCGAACTCACGGAGCAGGATAGTGAACCGGCACCAGGGTACGTTGCGAAATACCTCATCGGCTATGATTCTCTAAAAAAGCTTGTCGTCGATTTTGGCGCTGACAATTCGGGCGCTCAAGTGTCATCGAGCGATACGGGATGGGTAGGAAATGGGCTTGCCCTGACATCTGAAGTGATGCATTACCCGCAAGTTCCATATGAGCAGACCCGTAAGGTGTTTCGAGTAGTTGACGACCTTCGATCACGCTGCAGCCGATTACATGGAGGTCAAACTGTCCACGGGGCAGAAATTCGGCAATTTGCTTTCGAAAACGGTCTCGTATACCGGCGCGGGTATTGACGAGACCGCGGAATTTGTAGGGGTAGGCCCAACAGTCGTGTCACCCGGTGCCATTTGGGGGCATTTGACGAAAGGCGTAGGAGTACATTCAAGGCGTAAGTTGCCCCAACTGGTCCGATGAAACAACCCTCGCGATTTTAGTCAGGGGCAAGCGGGTTTGTACCTCGACGCCAGATATCCGGTGGCCTCTGTGAGATCGATGTCAGCAAGCAGCAGTCCTTCCTTGCCATAAGCCTGATAACTCAAGACGGTTCCGTCTGGATTCACCACGGCCGAAGTTGTCGGCGACCCTTCGCTTGCACAGTTGGCAGTGACGACAAAGCACGTATTCTCAGCGGCTCGACACAGAATCGATTTCTCGTGAAATGAATTCGATACATCTGCGTAACCGTTCGGGCGGTAATTACTGCCCTCCGCTTCGCTTAAGTGCGGGTGAAACACGAGATGTGCGCCGCGCATCGCCGCCCAGCGAACCGTCTCGGGATAACGGAAGCCTTCGTGGCAGATTGCAATGCCAAATCTTAGAGGTCCAGCCTGGAATAGATGCCGTTCCACGCCCGGCGTATAGGTCTCGTCCTCTGACGGGTCAAGTTGGACTTTGTCTTGGAACCCAGCCACCGATCCGTCACGATTGACTACAAGTGCCGAAATGCGAAGGGCATCCCCCACAAGGCGCTCTGTGCCGAGCACGACGCCGACATTGGACTCTGCGGCTGTCGCGGCAATCGTGGCCCATGCGCGCTC
>Ga0302324_100013700_pt1 | contig 16413 bp, 15 predicted proteins | sample Palsa_T0_1_FD_201949 | JGI IMG/M metagenome (GOLD analysis project Ga0302324, IMG submission 201949) | Peat permafrost microbial communities from Stordalen Mire near Abisko, Sweden - Palsa_T0_1 | ecosystem: Environmental > Terrestrial > Soil > Palsa > Peat permafrost | place: Sweden: Abisko...
TTCGATTCGATCCGCATGGCGTTGACCGAGAAATTTCTGGTCGTAATAGACCTTGACCAATTGATTGCGGTGCAGCGCCGACATCTGATACGTAGTTTTGCCGTCCTCTGAAAATATCTGATCGAAATGCGGGACGAGTAGGAACGAGAGCTCCTTGCCGGTCTTGTCGTCGATGATTTTTACGTTAGTCGGCGAGATGTGGACGAGGCTGCCCTCGATCCACGCGGAACCGACGCGGCCGGCGTGCGCCGGCATCGGCGATTGGAATACTGCTACGAGCAGAGCCGCGGCGAAAAGCCTTAAAAATTGAATACGCATGAGGAGAGCTTCCCCAATAGGCCCTCAATTTACCGCGTCTAGCGGTGGCAAGGCAGTGAGGAACTCCATAGCCTAGCGTGGCGAAACAAGCCAGGGGAGTCGCGCGTAGATATACCGTGACCGACGATCAGGCTCCGGGAGAGCTACCACTCTACCGGCTCTACGTCATGCGAGCGGCATATTTGCTAATTGGGTTGGCGCAAGGGGCGAAGACGTGGCCGGCGATCATCCATCACGCGCAGCCGTGGGATTTTTGGCACGGCGTCGGCACGAGCTTCTTTGGCGCATTGACGCTGCTGTGTTTGCTCGGCGTGCGATATCCAATCCGTATGACGCCGCTGTTGATGTTTGAATTCGTTTGGAAAGCGATCTGGGTACTCGCGGCCTGGCTTCCGCCGTACCTCGGACATACGCTCGATCCTGATATCGGTGATTCGTTCAGCCAAATTTTCCCGGGAGTCGTGGTCGTGCCGCTCGTGCTGCCGTGGGGTTACATTTGGAAACACTACGTGCTCGCGCCGGCCGATCGCTGGAGATAGTCACATGCGTGACACAAAAGAACGGTTGTCTCTGTTTTGGCTCTTTGCGTTATTGAACTACCTGTATGCAGACGTTGTTGCCCTGTTCGATATTGCCGGCTGGCGAAATCCATTCCATCCGCTCCCCCCGTGGGCCCTGATGGCTTCAGCGGTCTTGATGGAAATACCGATCGCCATGATTGTGGCGAGTCGACTACTTCCATATAGAGCCAACCGGCTGGCGAATATCATCGCGGGTGCACTTTTGACGGTTGTAAATGGTGTCCTGACCTACGTTCCGCCGTTTCTCGGTGCTCGGACGCCCGCTCTTCCAGAGTACTTGTTCTTCGCGACGATCGAAACTGTATGTACCTTGGTCATCATTCGGCAGGCGTGGACTTGGTCGGGAGTTGAAGCCAGCAGTTAATTCGAGAACCGCCGCGGGGAAACGGCGGTTCTCATCTCGTGCGTTACGAGAGTCTTTTTAGCCGGGACCGATGACCGGCTTCTGACCGCAGCCGGTGAACGTGGCCGTGAACGCACCGTTGTGGTTGTTGCTACCGCTGACCGTGAATGATACGACGCCCGAATCGATACGAGGTGGCGTGGCGCAGCTCGGATCGTAAACGAGCGCCGTCGTGATTGCGAATGCGATCGTCGCGTTCTTCGAACCATTGACGTACGTGATCGTGCCCGAGGATCCGGTGAACTGTCCGGCGGGAAGAGCGTGCAGTAACGCAATCGTCTGACCTGAGTTCGGCGTAAATGTCCACTGCCAATCCTGCGTGATCTGCGAGGTGCCATTGACCGTGCTCGTACGTTGCACTTGCATCGCTCGTGTGACGCTCAGGATGTTGTTGCTGAGCGCCGGATTGCGCGTGCCGTTGAGCACTTCCGTGTACGTATTCCCGTTGATATCCGTACCGGTTCGGGAGAGATTGGTATTCGTTTGCGTATAAGATAGGGTCGCGACGCCGCCATTCGGCGAGGTGTCGGTTATATTGATCTGCCCGTTGACGATTTCGTTCTGTGCCCAACCGAGGTTCGTGCAATTCGTGAACGTGTAGTTCTCGTTCGCCGGTATTCCATCGGCGTTGATCACAGGCGGAGCCGGGGAGGGCGTGATGCAGGAGTTCAGCGTTTGTGCAGTTCGGAAATTGTTCGATTGCACGGAGCCGCCGAGACCCGTTTCAACGCCGTCACCAATCGAATTCGCAGTCGAAGCTGCGAGCTCGCTTTGTTGCGAGGACGAAAGCGATTGCGTTTGCGAACCGCCGGCGGTTTGCGAGGGAGAAGAACCGCTGCCGCCCGCGCAGCCTGCGAGAAGCGTGACGAGCGAAATGGCGGATAGGGTGCGAGTGCCCAGAGAGCGCGTCATATGTAAGGTTGCCTCCTTTACGGGAAGCATCATCGACGAACGCCGGTTCCGACGACAAGGTGGCGGCTCGAAAGGCTAATCCGTTCTTCCGAAAACTCCGGTCAAGTATTAAGTGTTGCTAAGAGCTTTGCGGAAAAGCACCGAGAAATACGCGACCCGAGCGCATTCTTCAGCGAGATCGGTTTGCACGTACGCGTCTTCCATCTCACCAGAAACGGCGACCAAGCCGTGGCGCGCGAGCAGCGCAAGTGGCGTTCCATCCGCGAGCGCGTCGCGTGTCGCGTCAGCAAGAGCTTGCGTGCCGTTGGGATGGAACGGGACGAGTTTCATTGCGTGCAACGATTCCGTCGACGCGACCGTTTCACGCGGAAAGAGGCGATCTTCGCTCGACCAGACGACGCAAAACGTCGGATGCGTGTGTACGACGACGTCGATATCGTTCCGAGCCGCGTAGGCTGCCGCGTGTAAACGCCATTCGCTCGAAGGCTTTCCGCTTTTGTGCGACTTGCCGTCCATGTCGATGCGAACGAGATCCGATTTTCGTAAGAGGCCGAGTGCTTTTCGCGTCGGCGTAATCAGAATGTCGCCGTCGTCGAGCCGGACGCTGATATTTCCACTGGAACCGGTGACGAGGCCGCGATCCCAGAGTGCGTGCGCGCAGCGCACGACCTCCACGCGGGCGTCGCGTTCTTTCAAATCGCGGCCGGATGCCAGATCGTTTTTATTTCGATGAACGCTGCTACACGATCGAGATCTTCGAAACGTGCGTCGCTCCACGCGTCTTCTACGGCCGTCTCGAGATAGACGCGCTTGAGATTCTCGGATGCCATGCGCGTGACGTCGGCATTCGTTTCGGGGTCGGCCGAATAGACTGCGATGGCGTTCACATCCATGTGGCGTGCGAGATGCGGGATAAGATCGCTGCGTTTGCCCGTGAGAATATTAAGCGCACCGGCATGCATGTCGCTGGTAGCGACGCATTCGGCGAACGCGATTGCCGTACGCGGATCGGTTTCAGAGGCAATTGCAACAACGCTGTTGCCGCTGACGAGCGGAGGAATCACCGCGGTAACGAGGCCGAGCAAGCTCGGACGATCGGGTGCAACGACGCCGACGATTCCCATCGGCTCGGGCGTCGAGAAATTGAAGTGCGGTCCGGCGACGGGATTGCGCGCCGACAGGACGGCGGCGTATTTGTCGCACCAACCTGCGTACCACAGCACGCGATCGATCGCGAGCCCGACCTCTTTGCGCGCATCCGCGCGGCCAAGACCAAGGTCTTCAGCGGCGAGCCTATCCGCGAGCTCAACGCGCCGGCCTTCCATCATCTCGGTGAGGCGATAAAGAATCTGGCCACGCAGCGCCGGCGTCGTGCCATACCACGCGCTCTGGCCGGTTCGCGCCGCAACGATCGCGTCGCGAAGATCTTTGCGCGACGCCCGCGCGACATTGGCGTCGCCGAACGCCTCGCTGCGTCCCGATTCGCTCCGGATGAATTGTCCGCCAACATACAGTTTGTACATCTTGCGGACGGCTAGGCGGCCCTCGGCGTCCTTTTTCGCCATGGGACGACTTTTGCGGGGACTCGCATTGGTACCCGCTTTTTCGGGTAAGTGCGCGCCATGATGCTTAAACGTTCACCTAGCAAAAATGGTCATAAGAAAAGCCAGCCGTTTCTCTCCGATGTTAAGGAGCTGCGGCGGCGCGCACAAGCCGCGATGGAGAAGGGAGCCGTCACGGCGAGCTATGGGCTCGACCCAAAAGAGGCGGTCAACGTCTTACAAACGGCGCTGGCAACCGAGATCGTGTGCGTGCTCCGCTACACGGCCAACGCAACCGCGGCGATGGGCATCAATTCGTCGGAAGTTAAGGCCGAGTTCGAGGAGCATGCCAACGACGAGCTGGCCCATTTGCGGAAGATCGCCGAGCGTATTAACGAGCTCGGTGGGTCGCCGAACCTCAATCCCGAGGGGCTCCTGACGCGCTCGCACAGCCAATACAGTTCTGGACCGAATCTGATAGACATGATCAAGGAGAACCTGATCGCCGAACGGATCGCGGTCGAATCGTACACCGAGATGATCCGATTCTTTTCCGATAAGGATCCCACGACGCGCATCATGCTCGAGGGGATTTTGGCTCAGGAAGAAGAGCACGCGAGCGACATGCACGACCTTCTGGTGGCGCGCGAGGGGCGCCCGATGCTCAAACACTAGGGTCGTCCGACACCTCTTTAGTGAGACCGTAAGCACAGGCCAGCCTGGGATGGTAGGGAAGCGAGGCTGCCCCTAGAAGGACGCCGCCCTCAATGCCCGATACCGCCGTTCGCTCCGGCGGTTTGTTGCGCGAGAGAATGATCATCCGGCGTACGTCCGAGATGCTCGTCTCCGCGCTGCCGCCGGACGTGCTCTTTACGCGTGTTTGTGACTTACTCGCGTCGCAGTTCAGCGCGCACTTCGTTGCGATTGTCGAAAGCCAGCGCAGCACGTTGCACGTGCGCTGGTCGTTTGTAGCCGGCGATGAAGATCCGAGCAAAGCGATCGAAGAGATCGACGTCGATGATCTCGACTCTGCGGCTGCGACCGTTCGTTCGATCCCGGGCGACCGCGTCGTTCTGTTCATTCCGCTGCGCTACGGGCCCGACTGTTTCGGTTTCCTGACGCTCGCCGGCGGAGCTAAGCGGTTTACGCCGGAGCACATCACGCTGCTCGAGACCTGCGCGCGCTACATGGCGGTCGCGATCTACAACGTAACGCTTGCGCAAGAGAAAGAGCGGCTCGAGGCGCTCGCGACCCGTGACGCGCTGACGGGCGCGTACAATCGCCGCGCTTTCGATGAGCGATTGGTTGATGAATGGCGACGAGCGGTTCGATCTCACGAGCCGCTTTCGTTAGTCATGGTCGACGTCGACTATTTCAAGGTCTACAACGATTCGTACGGGCACGTGGCTGGTGAGCTGCGTCTCGCGCAGCGGCGACATGGTGGCGCGCTACGGCGGTGAAGAGTTCGTCGCGCTGCTTCCGAACACGCCGGAGCAGGGCGGGATCGACGTCGCCGAGCGGATGTGCAAGAAGGTCGAAGAGCTGCGCATCGTGCATCGCGGCTCCGAGCTCGATCACGTCAGCATTAGCGCCGGCGTTGCGACGATGTTCGCGAATAACGATGACCCGGCGCCGTCGCTGATCGCGGCATCCGACGCGGCACTCTACCGTGCCAAAGAAAACGGACGCAATCGCGCCGCCACGAGCACGTACATCGGCGAGACACGTCCCGCGCGCCGTCGTTTCGAGGGCCGCAGCAATCTTCCAGCGCAGCCGACGTCGTTTGTCGGGCGCGAAGCGGAGCTCGCAATGATCTCGCGCGCGCTTCCGACCTCAGCCGTCATCTCGATTCTGGGTCCAGGTGGCGTCGGCAAGACACGACTTGCAATCGCTGCCGCGCAAGCCGGGCTACCGACGTTCCCGGGAGGCGCGTGGCTGATCGAAGTCGGCGCTGAAAACAACGGTGACCGTTTGCCCGCGATCGTTGCCCACACCATGGGCCTCCCCGGCGCCGATCCGCTTGAAGAGCTGCTGGTCTCGCTCGCGGCATCGCCGGCGTTGATCATTCTCGATTCGTGCGAGCATTTGCTCGGCGCATGCAAGTCGCTGGTCGCCAATGTAACGCGCCGTTGTCACGATGCGCGCATCGTCACCACCTCGCGCCAACCTCTCGAGATCTCCGGCGAAGTCGGCATTCGTCTCGAACCGTTCCCGCTGGCCGATGCCGCGAAGCTTTTTGTCGCGCGCGCTCGCGACGTTCGGCCGCAGTTCGCACCGGGTCCCGAAGAAGATGCGGTCGTGCGTGCAGTCGTCGGACGCGTCGACTGTCTGCCCCTCGGAATCGAGCTTGCAGCGATGCGGCTGCGCAACATGAGCCTGCACCAGCTTGCGGAACACGGCTCGCCGCTAGCGCATCCAACGGATCTCCACGATCGGATCGCTTGGAGCTTCGACACGCTCAGCGAATCGGAGCGCCGGTTCCTCGCGCGTCTTTCGATTCTACGCGGAGCCTTTGATGAAGACGCCGCGCGCGCCGTCGGCGGCGGCGATGCGTTCGACGGCCCAACCAGCTTCGAGCTCCTCACGCAACTCGTCGAGAAATCGCTGGTACAAGTCGACCTCGAGAGCGGCCGCTATCGCCTGCTGGCAACGATTGCGGATTACGTTCGCGTGCGGCTGGTTGAGTTCGACGACCCGACAGCTATACGTGCGGCTGCGACGCGGCATTACGCCGGGGTCGTTGCGGAACTGCGCGCCGAGCTGAATGCCGGTGCCCCGCCGGAGATATTCAACCGTTACGCAGCAGTCAGCGAAAACGTCGATGCCGTTCTCGAAGGCGCGCTCAACGGCGAAGACGTCGAGAGCGGCGCTGCGCTTGCGGCCGGGATGGCGCTTTTCTGGATCGAGTTGGGGCGTCACGCCACGGCTTCGCGGTTCTTGGATTTGGCAATTAGCCACGCCGACCGGCTCTCGCGGCGGCGGCTCCTCGACGTCCTCGAAGGAGCCGTCGAAATTCAGGCCGCGGGATCCGATCCCGAGCGGCTCGAGCATCTTGCCGAGCGCTTCCGAGCCGAGACCGGAACGAGCAACGACGGCGCGGAGACCGCACGCGTTATGCTTGCACTCGCCCTGGCGCGTCATGCGCGTGCGCGGTTCGACGAAGCAGGTTCACTGTATCACCATGCGAGCAATGCCTTCCGGATTGCCGGCGAAGCACGCTCGCTCGCCCGTGCGCTTCTGGGTTGGGCCGGGATTGTCGCAGAGCAAGACGGCGACATTTCGCGGGCCATCGCGCTGCTCAGCGAAGCACTCGATGCGGCGCGCGCAAGCGGCTCGGCATCGATCATGCTCGAGGTGGTGAGCGAGCTCGTTGAAGTGAATTTGCAGCGTAGCGACGAGACGCATGCGGTCGAAGTCATTCACGACATTGCTGCGCAATGTCACGAATTCAACGACGAAGCCTCGACGGCGTTCACCACGCTGTTGCTCGCGCGCGTCGAGTTGCGTTCGGATTCGATCGTCGGACGCATGCACGCACGCGATGCGCTCGAGTCGTTGCGTGAGTTTGCGCACCCGGGACGTCTCGCGTCGTGCTTCGAGCTGTTCGTCCGGATGGCAGTCGACGCGCAGCAGGACGAGACTGCGGCGCGGCTCCTGGCATTCGCGCAAAACCTGCGCCGCACGCACGGCCTGGCTGGGAGCCTGCGGGAGCAGCGTGAATTCGCGCGCCTTTCGGAACTCCTCGAACGACGGATGGACCGGAGTGCGCGTGAACGCGCGACGCGTGAGGGACGCTCGATGGCACTGGAAGGCGCCGCGCATCGGGCATTGACCGAAGGCAAGCCGGCTTCCATGGAAAGCATCGAAGCGCTGATCCTCGCCTAGGGAGACGCAACCTCGAGGCGAAGAGGCGCGAGTTCGCTTATCGGAGGTTATCTTTCGCGTGGCAAAGATCAAGGTCAAGACTACCCTCGTCGAGCTCGACGGGGACGAGATGACGCGCATCATCTGGGAGATGATCCGCGAGCGCTTGATCAAGCCGTATTTGGACGTCAATCTCGAGTATTATGACCTCGGAATCGAGTCGCGCGATAAGACCGACGACAAGATCACGCTCGATGCGGCGCGTGCGATTCGCAAGTACGGTGTCGGCGTGAAATGCGCAACGATTACGCCCGACGAGGCCCGCGTCAAAGAATTCGGCCTCAAGCAAATGTGGCGCTCGCCGAACGGTACGATTCGCAACGAGTTGGGCGGCACGATTTTTCGCGAGCCGATCATCTGCCACAATATTCCGAAGCTGGTTCCGAATTGGACCGAGCCGATCATCATCGGACGTCACGGCTATGGCGATCAATACCGCGCGACGGAGATGCTCATCCCGGGCGCCGGAAAACTGACAATGCGTTTCGAGCCGAAAGACGGCGGCGCCGCCATCGAGCGAGAAGTCTTCGTTTTCAACGAAGCCGGCGTCGCGCTCTCGATGTACAATCTCGATGAGTCGATTCGCGGCTTCGCGCGCGCATGCTTCAACTACGGGTTGGCGCGCAAATACCCGGTCTATCTTTCAACCAAGAATACGATTCTCAAAACGTATGATGGCCGTTTCAAAAATCTCTTCGAAGAAGTATTCAACGCGGAGTTCAAAGCCAGATTCGACGCTGCTGGTCTGACGTACGAGCATCGGTTGATCGACGACATGGTCGCGTCGGTGCTGAAGTGGCACGGCAGTATCGTCTGGGCATGCAAGAACTATGACGGCGACGTCCAGTCCGATACCGTGGCGCAAGGCTATGGATCGCTCGGCCTCATGACCTCAGTCCTCATGACGCCCGACGGCAAAACAGTCGAAGCCGAAGCCGCGCACGGCACCGTTACACGCCACTACCGGATGCATCAAGCCGGCAAGGAGACGTCGACCAATCCGATCGCGTCGATCTACGCATGGACGCAAGGTTTGATCTATCGCGGCAGGATGGATGAGACGCCGGATGTCGTGCGATTTGCCGAGACTCTCGAACATGTGTGCGTCGATTTGGTCGAGAGCGGAAAGATGACGAAAGACCTCGCGATTCTCATCGGTCCGGACCAGCCTTTCCTCAATACACAGCAGTTTCTTAACGAAATTGACACGGAACTGCAGCGGAAGATGGCGCTCGTCGGGTCCGCTTGAGCCCGAAATGTGCTAAAATGTCTGCCTAATGGCAACTCGCCGGGGCCCTGAGCTGCAGGGAGTGTACCGAGACGAAGTAGAGCGCGTCATCCATGAGGACGCGTTCGAATGTGCGTTTCGCGCCGGGATGTACAAATTCGGGCGGTTATCGAACCGCCGGATTCTCGAGTTGCTGCATACGACGGCCCGGAGCGTCGAGATCCAGCTTGACGCCGACGATACCGACCTTCTCGATCGTTGGTTCAGCGTGTACTCGATCTATTTTCACGAGCTGAAGAGCCGCCAGCACTCCGCGCTTCGCCGCGCCGGCTAAACGCGCACGAGCGCGTCGCCGTGCAACGCACGCGCTAATATCTCCGCACTTTCGACCAGGCGTGGCCCGGGACGACTGACATATGCGTTGCCGTCGATTGCAAAGGCGCGGCCTTCGCGAACGGCGCGCAACGCGCGCCATGCGGGAAATGCATCGAGCTCGCGAATCGCAGCTCGTGCGGCCGGAAGATTGTAGCCGCACGGCGCGACAAACACCGCGTCCGGGTCGGCTTGCGTAATCGCATTCCACTCGAGCTTCTGCGAGTTGCCGCCGGCATTGGCCAGCACGGGTTCTCCGCCCGCAAGTTCGACGATATCCGGAATCCAGTGTCCGGCATTCATCGGTGGATCGGGCCACTCGAGCAGCAGCGTGCGTAAGCGCGGCAGCACGCTCGTCATCGAGCGCAGCGCTGCGACGCGCGAGCGCAACTGCGCGACGACTACGGTTGCGCGCTCGGGAACACCGCAGATTTGCGCAACGGTCTCAATCGTTCCGAAGACGTCTTCGAGGCTTCCGGGTTCGAGCGAGATCACGCGCGGATCGCCGCGCAAGCGTTTGGCTGCCCCGGCGACGATCTCGTAGGAGACCGCGCAAACCGCGCACAGCTCTTGCGTGATAATCAAATCAGGCGCGAGTTGCTCGAGCAGATCGCTGTCGAGCGCGTAGAGACTCGAACCCTGATGGACGTTGGCGCGGACGTGGCGATCGATTTCAGCCGACGTCTGAAGCGATTCGGGCAGCATCGAACGTGTCAGCTTTGGCTTTGAGAGTGCTTCCGGCGGATAGTCGCACTCGTGGGTGACACCGACGACCTGGTCGCCAAGGCCAAGGCTGAAGCAGATCTCGGTGGAGCTGGGCAGCAAGCTAACGATGCGCACGAAGTGCTAGTCGTTCACCGTTCGGAATTTGGCGTAGAGATACGGATAATCACCGTAATACCAATTTCGGAAGCTGCGGCGGATGTGCTCGACCGCTGTGACCGGTGAGGCACCTTTGACGACGTAATGCTTGCCGTCGAAGAAGTCAGCGGAATATTGCGGGTACGACGCGTGTGGCTCGAAGCCCGCAAACGGCATAAACGGCGTCGACGTGTGTTCCCAACCGTTCCCGATCAGCTCGGAGACGCCGAACGCGCTCGTTCCCGCCGGGTACGAACCGGCCGGTGCAACATCCCACGTTTGGAAATCGAAATTGCCGTGCTCGTGCGCCGGAGCAGTATCACCCCACGGATATGCTTGCTCTCCACCGTCCGGCGTCCCAAAAGCAGCGCGATGGAATTCGGCTTCGCTCATGAGACGGCGACCTGCCCACGATGCATATTGGCGCGCCTGCTCGTTCGAAACCCACACCGGCGCAGCTTCGAGCATCGGAAGCACGGCCCACGCCGTGAGGAGTTTGAAGCCGCCGTCGGCTTCAACCCAGAATGATGGCACTGGGCCACCATCGCGCACGAACGCCATCCACTGACGATTCGTGACCGGATAGACATCGCACTCAAAACGATCGACGTGGACGCGGTGCCCGTCGAATTCGTTGTCCCACCCAAAGGGTATCTCGGCTCGCCGCGTACCGAGCGTCGCGAACCCCTCTGGAATCTCGACTCGGCGAAGCGCGGGATGTTCTGCGTCGCGCGGCTCGGCGTAATCGTCCGGGCGTATTTTATTTGCGAGCGGCATCCGATGCAAGATGTATGCGTACGTTTCGTGGTGCATCGGCTCGTGTTCGAGAATCGTCCACGCCGCGTGGGCACGCTCTTTGCGAGGATCGCTTTTGATATCGAGCGGCTCGTGTCGCAGAATATCCTCGACAACGGCATCGCACTTATCAGCGAACTCCCACACCTCGTTGCGCGCCGGCCAATTTGTGCGCTTTGCGGCGGCGGCAGACGACGCATCGCTGGGATCGATCCCACGCTCGAACAATGTTTGAAGTGAAAGATCGATTGGCGGCCGTCCGAACGTCTCGTATGCGAGCTTATTAAACGAAAACGCGGGAAGGTGCCCTTCGTAAAAAACCGTCGGATGACGTAAGGGTATCGGACGCGATTCATATGCGCTGGGCACGACGCGATCGAACAGGTATCGCGACCGAGATCGGTTGCGGCGATACCAATCGAGAAATCGGTCGCGATCGAGCGCCGGCTGCGCAAGGGCGGTGGTCACGATGAGTGCCTACCCGTTTTTGGCGGGAACCGCTGGGGCTTCTGCGAGTGCTGCAACAATGAACGGCTCGATTTCTTCTGGGGGGACGGGTCTAGAATAGTAGTAACCCTGGACCCGGTCACACGAGTTTCGTCCGAGAAAATCGAGCTGATCCTTGGTCTCCGTCCCCTCGGCACAGACGTCGAGACTCAAGTTATGGGCCATAGCGATGACGGTTTTTACGAGCGTTGCGTCATCGTTTTTCGTGATGACGTCGGCAACGAAGGACTTGTCGATCTTAAGCGTGTCGATCGGAAAACGCTTGAGATACCCAAGCGATGAATAGCCCGTTCCGAAATCGTCGACGCAGAAGCGAATTCCGACGTCGCGCAATCGCTTCATGATCTCGGTCGAACGCTCGGCGTCGCCCATTGCAACCGATTCCGTAATTTCGAATTCGAGCGTATCCGGATCCAGACCGGTCGCATCCAGAACGGTCTTGGCACGCTTGAGCAGATCGGTCTCGTGGAATTGCCGCGCTGAAAGGTTGACGGAGATGCGGAGCTTCGGAAGGCCGCGGCTTTGCCATGCAACGAGCTGCCGGCAAGCCGTTTCCATCACGAGCTCGCCGATCAACACAATGACGGAGCTCGATTCGGCATTCGGGATAAAGAGGTCCGGGCGGATCATGCCGAGCTTCGGATGCCGCCAGCGAACCAGCGCCTCGAGACCAAAGAGGCGGCCGGTCGCGAGCTCGTATTGCGGCTGATAATAGACGACGAACTCGCCGCGCGAGAGCGCCTTACGCAGCGCTTTCTCTTGTTGGAGACGCGTCGTCATCGCCGCGTTGAGCATTGGCGTATAAAACTGAACGAAGTTGCGGCCCTTTTCTTTGGCGCGATACATCGCCACGTCGGCGTGCTTAAGCAGTGTCTCTGCATCGCCGCCGTCGTCAGGGTAGATCGAGACGCCGATGCTGGCCGTCGCGTACTGCTCGTAACCGCCGATGATGATCGGCGTATCGATTGCGGAGCGAATCGACTCCGTGAACGTTTCGAGGCTCGAGAGCTCGCGCTCGTCGGTCAGCACGATTGCAAACTCGTCGCCGCCCATGCGAGCGACGGTGCCGCGGGTGCCGACCCGGAGGCGCAGACGTTCACCGACGACTGAGAGTACCGCGTCGCCGCGCATGTGACCGAACGTATCGTTGATCTCTTTGAAATCGTCCAGATCGAGAAAGATGACGGAGAGCTTTCGATTATTGCCGGTGGTCGCGATATGCGAGACCGCCTCGGCCAATCGTTCGACGAACTGGACGCGGTTGGGCAAGCCCGTGAGCGTATCGAAATACGCCAGTCGATGTAACCGCTCGTGAGCGCGGCGCCGGTCGATCGTATTTCCGACCAGAGCGCTGATCAGCTGAACGAGGTCACGGTCGGTCCCGGTAAAGCCGGGTTTGCGCGCCGCCCTCGAAACGAAGTTCAGCGTTCCGACGATGGAACCACGAACGTTGATCGGCGCGCCGATGTAGGCGCGAAACGGCGGTTTTTCACCGCTATCGCTGAGATAGTCGAGTCCGCGAAGATCGTCGAGCGCGAGCGCACCGTCGCTTGCGAGTGCAAGACGGCACAAGCGCTCGGAGATCGTGTCATCGGACGTTGCACGATCGAGCTCAAAGACTGCGCCGGCATCGCATCCGAGTAAACGGCAACCCAGCATAACCGTGTGCGCGATGTGCTCGTCGGCGGATTCGGTCGTTACCGCCGCCGCTAAGAGAAGCTCGCGAATTCGCTGCGCGTCGGACGCGACTACTTTCGTTCGACTCTTAGGAGCCGAGCGTTTTTTGGCGACACCGCGTTTCTTGCTAGCGATGATTCAAGTATTCGCGTAGGCCGACCCAGCCACCCTCGCGACCAAAACCGGATTCACGGTATCCGCCGAACGGCGAGCTCGGATCAAATTGATTGAATGTGTTGCACCACACGACGCCGGCGCGTAACCGTTGCGCAACATACATGTTCTTGGATCCTTTATCGGTCCAAATGCCGGCCGAGAGTCCGTATGGTGTGTTGTTTGCTTTTTCGATCGCCTCGTCGGGGGTGCGGAACGTCAAGATTGAAAGCACCGGTCCGAAAATCTCTTCACGCGCGATGCGGAAACTCGGCGCCACGCCGGTGAAGAAGCTCGGCGCAAACCAAAATCCGCGTTCGGGTAACGCGCACGGTGCTTGCACCAGCTCGCCGCCTTCGTCGATGCCGCTCTGAACGAGCTCGCGAATCTTTTCGAGTTGCGCCCGCGAATTGATCGCGCCGATGTCCGTGTTCTTGTCGAGCGGATCGCCGAGGCGCAAGGTCGCGATGCGTTTGCGCAAGCGGCGGATAATCTCGTCGTGAACGTTCTCCTGAACTAAGAGGCGCGACCCCGCGCAGCAAACATGTCCCTGATTAAAATAAATTCCCGCGATGATCCCTTCGACGGCCTGGTCGAGCGAGGCATCCGCAAAAACGATCTGCGCGGCCTTCCCGCCGAGCTCGAGCGTCAGCCGCTTCTTTGAGGCTGCCGTATCGCGGCGAATCGCCCGGCCGACTTCGGTCGAACCGGTAAAGGCGATCTTGTCGACGTCGCTCGCAACCAGGGCTGCGCCCGTCGCACCATCGCCGGTGACGATGTTGACGACTCCGGGCGGGAGGTCGGCCTCGATGCAAATGTCTGCGAGCAGCAGCGCCGTAAGCGGCGTCGTCTCAGCCGGTTTCAGGACGATCGTGTTCCCGCAGGCGAGCGCTGGAGCGATCTTCCATGCGGCCATGAGCAGCGGAAAATTCCAGGGGACGATCGCCCCGACCACCCCGAGCGCTTCGGCGTTTGGTGAACCCGGCAGTGCATAGCGCAGCTTGTCGGCCCAGCCGGCATGGTAGAAGAAGTGCGACGCAGCCTGCGGGATGTCGAAGTCGCGCGATTCTTTGATCGGCTTCCCACCGTCGATCGTCTCAAGCACGGCGAGCTCACGCGAGCGCTCGGTGATCGCGCGGGCAATGCGGTACAGATACTTTGCGCGTTCTCTTGGAGGAAGCTTACGCCAGTAGCGCTCGTAGCCGCGGCGGGCAGCCGCTACGGCTTCAGCGACGTCTTCCGCGGAACCGTAGGCGATCTCGGCGAGCTTTTCTTCGGTCGAAGGGCTAACGCTGTCGAAATACTTGCCTTCCACCGGCTTGCGCCATTCGCCGCCGATGAAATGCTCGTAGCGGCGGCGCAGCTTGACGGGTGCCGTCGACTCGGGTGCGGGAGCGTACTCGAAGTTAATCGTTGCCATCTTAGTCTCGGGTGTAATAGTCGATGCCGGCGTAGTGGCCCGTCAACTCTTTTTCGCGCTGCATCAAAAGATCGTCGAGCAACGCCGAGGCTCCGATCCGGAAGAGCTCGGGCGAAAGCCAGCGATCGTCGAGCGTCTCTTTGAGGAGAACGAAATAGGCGAGCGCTGATTTTGTGTTCCGAACGCCGCCGGCAACTTTCAGGCCGCGGACCTCGCCGGTGCGGTTTTCGAAATCGCGCAACGCTTCGGCCATACATAGCGCGACCGGAAGCGTCGCCGACGTACCGATCTTTCCGGTTGACGTCTTGATGAAGTCCGCCCCGGCGGCCAGCGCGATGTCACTTGCGCGCCGGATTGCGTCATACGATCCGAGCTCACCCGTTTCAAGAATTGCCTTCAGGTGCACGGGCCGTGGGGCAGCCGCGCAAACCCGTTTGACCTCTACGATCTCATCCCAAACACGTCGCTCGTCGCCGGCGAGAAACGCACCGCGATCGATCACCATATCAATCTCGTCGGCGCCGGAATCGATTGCCGCCTGCGTATCGTCGAGCTTTACATCGATGGATGAAAGTCCACTCGGAAATGCGGTCGCGACCGAAGCCACTTTGACGCTCGTACCCGCAAGCGCGGTCTTTGCGGTCGCAACGAGATTCGGATAGACGCAAACCGCTGCAACGCTGCGTACGCCGGGGGCCGGCGTGAGCGCCTTGGCGCACATCGAGCGGACGCGCCCCGGCGAGTCGCGGCCTTCGAGCGTCGTGAGGTCCATGCATGCGATCGCAAGGTCGATACCGGCGAGCTTTGTCGCCGCCTTGATCGAGCGCTTCGCAAACTGCGAGGCGCGCGCTTCAAGCATAACCGCGTCAACGCTTGGACTTTCAGACGGCAAAGCGATCGTCAGCATCTGCTAACGCCCTTCTTAGAGGGTGCCGCGCCGCTCCTGCTCGCGTTCGATCGCGACGAAAAGCGCTTTGAAGTTGCCCTTGCCGAACGAAAGACTCCCTTTGCGCTGGATAATTTCGAAAAACAACGTCGGGCGCGTCTCGACGGGCTTTGTGAAGATCTGCAGCATATAGCCGACGTCGTCGCGATCGACGAGGATGTTGAGCTCGCGCAGCACGCGCGTCGCTTCCTCGATGCGGCCGACCCGCGCTTCGAGCTGGTCGTAATAGCTGCTGGGGGTGTCGAGCAACTCAACGCCGTTGGCACGCAGCGCGCGAACCGTCTTCACGATGTCGTCGGTCGCTATCGCAATGTGCTGAACGCCTGGCCCATCGTAGTATTCGAGAAATTCCTCGATCTGCGATTTCTTGCGGCCTTCGGCGGGCTCGTTGATTGGAAACTTCACAACGCGCCGTTCATCCGTCATCACTTTGGAACGCAGCGCCGTAAATTCCGTCGAGATGTCTTGCTCGTCGAAACTTACGAGTTGCGAAAACCCGAATACCCGCTCGTAATACTCGACCCACGTTTCCATCTCGCCCCAACCTACGTTGGCGACGCAGTGGTCGATGTGCGAGAAACCGACTTCCACGGACGGCCGTATCGCGAGCGAGTGGGCGACATAACCGGGCAAGAACGCGCCGCGATACGCGCGCCGTTCGACGAACGTGTGGATTACATCGCCGTAGGTCGCGATCGAGGCGAGCACCGCAGTGCCGTCCGGGTCCGAAACCTCTTCAGGCTCGCGGATCACCTTGGCGCCGCCCGCCACGGCC
>Ga0302324_100013701_pt1 | contig 16412 bp, 10 predicted proteins | sample Palsa_T0_1_FD_201949 | JGI IMG/M metagenome (GOLD analysis project Ga0302324, IMG submission 201949) | Peat permafrost microbial communities from Stordalen Mire near Abisko, Sweden - Palsa_T0_1 | ecosystem: Environmental > Terrestrial > Soil > Palsa > Peat permafrost | place: Sweden: Abisko...
CGACACCTCAGCGGAAGAAACGGCGTCCCACAGTTCGCCGTGAACGAATATCTTTCCTCGTGGCGAAAGTGTGGTCTGAGCAACGCCGGTTTCGCCGATCAATCCTTCCGAGCCGCTGACTCTCTTATTGCGGCGTGCTTTCAGGGCAATGCTCATCAGGAATGCAGTGATCAATCCCAGCGGAATGCTGACCGCGAGCGCGGTGAGCAAATGAACCCGCATTTCCGGAATGGGCGAGTCGACGAGCAGCAACCCGCCCAGAGTGAGCAGCGTGATCCCACCGACCGTGAGCACGCCGTGAGTGGCGAACTTGGCTTCCGCGGCAAAAAGCGCGAAAGCGGCAAGAATCAGGCCCAGCGCGGCAAAGCGCGTGGGCAGCAGGTTGAGAGCAAAGACAGCGATCAAAATGAAAACCACGCCCACAGTTCCGGGAACCACCGCCCCGGGATGATTGAACTCCGCATAGAGCGCGAGCGCGCCGATGGCGAGCAGAATGAAGGCGATGTTCGGATCCATCAAGTAATCGAGAATGCGTTCCTTGAGCGTCATGCCAAAAGGCACGACAGCCTCGCCAGAAAGTTTGAGCGTCACTTCCTGGCCATTAAAGCGCTTGAAACTCTTGCCTTCCATCTGGCGGAAAAGGTCTTCCTGGCTGGAGGCAACGTAGTCGATGAGACGCTGCGTGAGAGCCTCCTGATCGGTAAACGCTTTGGATTGGCGCACCGCACTCTCGGCGGCATCGACATTGCGGCCTCGCCGGGAGACGACCGAGCGCATCAGAGCGGCAGTATCGTTCTCGATTTTTTGTTTCATGATGTCATCGAGCTTCTCCCCGCCGAGCACGACCGGATGCGCCGCTCCAGCGTTGGTCCCCGGAGCCATGGCTGCGATATCGGCCGCTTCGAGGATAAAGATTCCGGCCGAGCCGGCGCGGCTGCCGCTGGGTGCGACGTAAACAATCACCGGAACGGATGATGTGGTGATTTTCTCAATGATCTCGCGCGTGGATTCGACCAGGCCGCCGGGTGTATTGATCTCGATCAATAGAGCCTGATCGTTGCGGCGCTGCGCTTCGCCGATGGCGCGGGCAATGTATTCCCCGGTGATGGGCTGAATAGTGTCATTGACAACAATCTTCAGGACTTCCGCGGAGGCGACCGAGCTAAGAATAAAGGCCGCCGCGAGGGCAAGAAGAATTCGCGCAATGAGATGGCTTTTCATGAACCGCGTGTCGTCTATAAGGATACTCTCTCACTTATGCAGGGTGGCAGCGGTTTCTGTCTCGGTTTCGCCGGAACCGGAGCGCTCGCCCGTCCAGCCGGGAAGATTGCTGCTGCCCGTAATCAGGCGGGCGCCGCGTTCATAGGTGAGATACGACCAGGCCCACTGAATAAAAACCAGCACCCGGTTGCGGAAGCCGATCAGAAAAAGAATGTGGACGAAGAGCCACGCCAGCCAGGCCATAAAGCCCGAGATATGAATCCTGCCGAACTGGGCGACAGCCGCGGCGCGCCCGATGGTGGCAAGATTGCCTTTGTCGCGATAGTGAAAAGCCGGGCGGGGTGCGGGTTTGCCGTCAATCTCACGGCGAATCACTTTGGCTACGAATCGCGCTTCGAGAATCGCAACCGGCGCCACGCCCGGCAACAGCTTGCCGGACGCATCTTTCAGCGCGGCGAGGTCGCCGATCACGAAGACTTCAGGATGCTTCGGAATGCTGAGATCGGCCTCCACCAGCACGCGTCCGGCGCGATCGACGGCTACGCCAAGCTTCTTGCCCAGCGGCGAAGCCGCCACGCCCGCGGCCCACAGTATAACGGCTGCGCTCATCGGCGTGTCGCCCATGGAAATGACGCCAGGCTCAATCTTCGTCACCATCGCCGACGTGATCACTTCCACGCCGAGGCGCCGCAATTGATCGAGCGCGCTGCGCGAGAGATCTTCCGGATAGGCAGGAAGAACATGCGGTCCACCCTCGATCAGATGGATGCGGGCGCGGCGCGGATCGATCGAGCGAAAATCCTGGGCGAGTGCATGATGGCAGATTTCAGCGAGAGTGCCTGCGAGTTCCACCCCGGTCGGCCCGGCGCCGACGACGACGAAATTCAACGGCTCGTGTGTTTCCCCGGCAGAAGCCTGGCGTTCCGCCAGTTCGAACGCCAGCAGAACCCGGCGGCGGATTTCGAGCGCGTCCTCAATGGTCTTGAGGCCGGGTGCATAAGGTTCCCATTCGTCGTGGCCGAAATAGGCGTGGCTGGCGCCGGCGGCGACGATCAGCGAGTCGTAGGCAATTTCCTGATCTTCCCCTTGCGCCGTAGTTTTCACCGCGCGGCGTTCCAGGTCAAAGCCAGTCACCTCGGCCATGAGCACTTCGACGTTCTTATGATCGCGCAAAATCGAGCGGATGGGCGAAGCGATCTCGCCGGGAGATAGCCCGGCAGTAGCCACCTGATAAAGCAAAGGCTGAAAGGTGTGATAATTTTTCTGGTCGATCACCGTGATGCTGACCGGCGCGCCCGCCAGCGATTGCGCCGCGCTCAAGCCGCCAAAGCCCGCTCCTACAATCACCACGCGATGTAGATTCTTGCCGTTCTTGCTGTTCATGGTCCTACTCTATAAGATTCAGCGCGATGGCAAACGGCTCCAGAACGTCCGCCGTAGCCCAGCATTCCCGGTGGTTGCAATGGCTCGTGCCCTCGGCGAGTGACTTGATTTTTCTGGCGCTCCTGGGTCTGCTGACCTGCACTGCGCTCTCGGTCCGCTTGCTCGGCGATGCCGGAATCGGCTGGCACATTCGCACCGGGCAGCTGATTCTGGCGACGCACGCCGTTCCCCGCGTCGATCCATTTTCCCCGCCCAGCTCAGTCACGCCCAGCTCAGTCGGGCCAGGCAAGCCCTGGTTTGCCTGGGAGTGGCTGTACGACCTGCTCGCCGGATGGCTGGAGCGCGCCGCGGGACTGAACGGCGTCGTCCTCTTTACCGCTTTCCTCATCGCGCTCGTATTTGCCTGGACCTTCCGGCTACTGCTGCTCCGTGGCACGAATATCGTTGCGGCGGTAATTCTCGTGCTGCTGGCCGCGTCGTCGGCGATGATTCATTTTCTGGCCCGGCCACATGTGGTGAGCTGGCTGTTTACCGTGGCGTGGTTCTGGATTCTCGACTTGTCAGAGAAAAGTTCGCCAGAGAAAAGTTCGGCGACGTCGACTAACAGCAACCGCGGCCGTCTCTTGTGGCTTCTGCCGCCCTTGATGGCGCTCTGGGTGAATGTGCACGGAGGATTTCTGCTGGGCTTCGTGCTCCTGGCAATTTACTGGTGCGGCGCGGTGTGGGACTGGTTACAGTTAAAGGAGGACCGCTTCGACGATGCTTTGCAAAAGATCCAGCTAGGACGCCGCATCCGGACTCTGACATGGATCGGCTTCCTGACTGCGGCGGCGACACTGGTAAATCCTTACGGCTTCAAACTCCACGTTCATATCTATCGCTATCTTTCCAACCGTTTCCTGATGGATCATATCGATGAGTTTCAATCTCCAAATTTTCATTACGTGGCGCAGAAGTGTTTCGCCGTCCTCTTGCTGCTCACGCTGGTTGCCATGGCTGCTAGAGGACGTGCTGCGAAAGAACCTGCCGCGAAACGACGCGACATCGGCGCCACCCATGGTCTGATTCTCTTGTTCGCCGTGTATTCCGGGCTGTACGCGTCGCGCAATATTCCGCTGTCATCGCTGCTGATTATCCTGGTGATCGGACCCTGGCTCTCGGATGCGATGCAGAGACTCGCCGAAACTCAATCCGCAACTCGATGGCGCACGTTGTTATCACTCAGATTCCTGCAGCGAATGGAGGCAATCGAGTTGCGCCTGCGGGGCCATCTTTGGCCGGTCGCGGCGGCAGTGCTCGCCTGCTGGGTCGCCGCGCACGGTGGCACGCTGGGAACAAAGCCGTTAATGGACGCACACTTTGACGCCAAGCGCTTCCCCGTGGCGGCCGTCGATTATCTCGAGAAGCACGACGCACAGGGGCCGCTGGTGAGTCCCGATTACTGGGGCGGATACTTGATCTACCGCCTCTATCCGCGAGTGCGCATGGTGGTCGATGACCGCCATGATTTCTATGGGGAGCAATTTCTGAAGTCATACTTGAAGATGGTGCATGTGGAGCCGGGCTGGCAGGATTTTCTGCAGCAGCACCAAGCTGAGTCTGTGGTCGTTCCCAGAAATTCTGCATTAGCGAACATTCTCGCCGAAACCAGCGGCTGGCAGTCGATCTACAGTGATGATGTGGCGAGCGTGTTTGTGCGGACTACGGCGAAACACGACTAACCTCTCAGAGTGTGTTTCGCTCCGCGGTCGTCGAAGTTGCAAAACCATTCACGTTGACAGCGCCGCCATTCCGGGATATGTTCAGCTTCACGCTTGCAACTATCGTGCATCGTTGATGCTCGCGAATGTCCTGCCGTTCGCGGAAGGAACTCGGCGCAAGCCAATTCCCAGTTCTTAAGAAAATGCCCTGAGGACAATCCTGATGATTCGCATTCTCTCTTCTTCCCGCAGCATACGTTTCTACGCCTTTAGCATGGCCCTGCTGGGCTTGTGCATGGCATCTACGGTTGTGGCGTACGCGCAGGAGCCGTCGGTCGTTTCGCTCACCCAGATCAGCTCAGACCCTTTCACCGTTGCTCCGGGACAGCACGCCACGGAAGTTGAGCCGCACATGCTGGCGAATGGCACCACCCTCGTAGCAGCGTTTCAGACGGGACGCATCGCTCCCGGAGGCGCGACCGCCATCGGCTGGGCCACTTCAACGGATGGCGGCAGCACCTGGATGCATGGATTTCTGCCCGGCCTAACCACCGGAAATGGCGGCGGTCCTTTCAACGCCGCCAGCGATCCTGCCGTGGCCTATGACCCGAAGCACGGTGTGTGGATGATCGCAACTTTGCCGATCTCGAACACCTCCGAGACTCCCGCTGTCGAAGTGAGCCGCTCGACCGACGGTGGTCTCACCTGGAACGACCCAGTCAGCGTCGGCCCCAATGTCGACAGCTCGGATAAGAACTGGATCGCCTGCGACAGCACTTCGACCAGCCCCTACTACGGAAACTGTTACGTCGAGTGGGACAATCCCGATACCGGCGACGGGGTTCTGATGAGCACTTCGAGCGATGGCGGCATGACCTGGGGACCAGCCACGGCCCCGGCGATGAAGCCCTTCGGCATCGGCGGCCAACCGCTGGTCTTGCCGAACGGCACGGTCGTGGTGCCGATCGAGACCTCGGGGATTTCATCCTTTGTCTCGACCAACGGAGGAACGAGCTGGTCGGCGCCGGTCACGGTTTCGAACATTCAGGTTCACACCGATGCCGGCGGTATTCGCAGCGGCCCCTTGCCCTCCGCGGCAGTAGATGGAGCCGGCACGGTTTGGGTGGTGTGGGAAGATTGCCGCTTCCGAACCAGTTGCTCGACCAACGACCTGGTGTACAGCACCTCCAGCAACGGTTTGATCTGGTCGGCCGTCAAGCGCGTTCCCATCGATCCTGTCACCAGCACCATCGACCACTTCATTCCCGGTATCGGCATCGATCCTACAACTTCGGGCACGACCGCGCACGTCGCGATTCATTACTATTTCTATCCGGTGAGCAAGTGTACGGCCACGACTTGCCGCCTTGGGGTGGGCTACATTTCGTCGCACAACGGAGGAAGCACTTGGAACGCTCCAGTGCGGCTTGCCGGCCCCATGCAACTGGCCTGGCTGCCCAATTCGCAAAACGGACTGATGGTCGGCGACTACATTGCCACCGCCTTCACCAACGGAGTGCCGCACGGCGTCTTCGCAGTAGCCGCGGCGAAATCCGGCACAACGTTCAACGAAGCCACTTACACCGCGCAGGGCTTGACAATTGCCGAGACCGGCCCGCAATTTTCTTCGGCAGGAGAGAAGCCGCTGCACCATCTCTCCGACGTAATCGAGCAGGAGCAGCCGGAAAAGGGCAGGCCCCCTTTGAAGCGTGCAGCTAAGAAGAGCTCGAAGTAAGCTTTTCCGATTTCTCATCCTGAGTGTAGGGTGTGCTTCGCGAATGCGAAGTACACCTGCACCCGAAAGCCTGCCTTGAGCGAAGCGAAGGGTATCCCTGTCGCCGCGTTTTCCGTCGTCGTCCTGAAATCCCCTCCCCTGATAAACTCTCTTCCGTGGCGCGCCTCACTCACCTCGAATGCACCCGCTGCGGCGAGCATTATCCCGCCGATCGTCCGCAAACCGTCTGCCCGATGGATGGCGGCATCCTCTACGCGCGCTATGATCTTGCCAGCATCAGGAAGAGTTTCTCGCCGGCATCTCTGTTGCCCCTTGCTCCCACTATGTGGCGCTACGACGCTGTCCTTCCCGAAGCTAAGCCGGTCACGCTCGGCGAAGGTTTTACGCCGATGCTTCGCAGCCGCGGATATCCCAACGTCTTCATCAAAGACGAAGGGCTGAACCCCACCGGCTCGTTCAAGGCTCGCGGACTTTCCGCCGCTGTCACCATGGCCCGCCACTTCGGCCTGAAGAAGCTCGCGATTCCCTCCGCCGGAAACGCCGCCAGCGCGCTCGCCGCCTACGCCGCCGCAGCCAGCATCGAAGCTCACATCTTCATGCCCAAAGATGTTCCCATGGCCAACCGCATCGAGTGCGACTACTACGGCGCGCACGTCACGCTGGTCGATGGCCTCATCTCCGATTGCGCGCGTGAGATCGCGAAGCTCAAAGAGAAACCTGCGTGGTCAAGCGAAGGATGGTTCGACGTCTCCACCACCAAAGAGCCCTATCGCGTCGAGGGCAAGAAGACCATGGGCTACGAAGTGGCGGAGCAACTCGGCTGGAAACTTCCCCAGGGAATCATCTATCCCACCGGCGGAGGCGTAGGCCTGCTTGGCATGTGGAAGGCCTTCGATGAGCTTGAGCAACTGGGCTTCATCGGCTCAGAGCGGCCAAACATGATCAGCGTGCAATCTGTAGGATGCGCCCCCATCGTTAAAGCATGGGATGAAGGCCGCGCCACGGCAGAAATGTGGCCTCACGCCTCCACTTTGGCCGCCGGCCTGCGGGTGCCCAAACCCTACGCCGACTATCTGATCTTAGACATTCTGAAGAAAAGCGGCGGCCTCGCCATCGCCGCCACCGATCCAGAAATTCTCGACGCCACTCGTCACTGGGCAAAGGCGGAAGGAATCTTCGCCGCCCCCGAAGGCGCCGCATCCCTGGTCGCCTATCAGAAACTTCTGGCCCGCGAGTTCTTCAGCGCCGACGACACCGTGGTCCTTTTCAACACCGGCTCCGGCCTGAAATATCTGGATGTGCTCGATACGAAAGACGCCTGTGTGGAGCGGGCGCCCTCGCCCGCTTCCCGCCCCATCGCCGGAATCATCGGGCCGTACTGAGCCCATACTGAGGAAGACTGCTCTAAGGTGGGATGTGTCGGCCTGGTCCCGCTGCGTCTCCGATGATTGCGTCCTTACCCGCGGCCACAGCACGGCTGCCGAATGCCCGGCTACTGCAGCTTGCACATGCTGACCATATCGCTGGCGATCAGTTCCGCAGCATCCAGGACGGTTGGCATCTCATGCGGCGCATCCGCCACACAAGCCGGCGCGGACGGACTGTTGGGGCTGCTTTTTTGGCTGAGCCACCACAGCATCCCCTGAGGCACGGCCACCGAATCGTCCAAGCCTCCGAACATAATGTTCACCGCGGTGTTCGGGTAGCTGAAGTTTGCGCCGGGACCATCCACGCTGTCGGAAAGCAGCTGCGCCTCATTCGCCGTGTTTCCGCCCATGGCCTCCGAGCAAATCGGGGTAGCGTAAGCTGGATCTACAATCATGGCATCCGCCGGCCCATACGTGACTGGCTCGACGCCCTGGCCGCAGGGCGTGGACACAGGAGTCCCATTTCCGATGCAAGCGTAGTCGAGCCGCGCCATCGGCGGGCCGCTGGTGGGTTCGATGAAGGCGAAAATGGAATCCAACCCATAGTCGGTCATCGCGTAGGTAATCATCGCTGATCCGCCGCTATTGCCGGTGGCACAGAACGGCGCCTGCGCATTCGATTGATGGATGTTCTGATAAGCCCATTGCGCGACCGTTGCATAACGGCACGCCAGCCGGCGAACTCCTCCCGGTCCTGTCAGCCATCCATTGGGAGTGGCATTGTTGTTGAACGGCCCGCCGTACGCGACCTGCACAGTATTGAACCCGGCATCTAGGACTGTTTCAATCACGTTGATGCCGTACGTCCAGGTTGAGTCGTACAGGGTCGGGCCGCCGCCCCCCGTTCCGAATATAACCGTCCCAATCGCCGTGCCTGCCGGCTTGTTTACCTTCAGATAGGTCGTGAAATCCGCCACGTAAGGGCAGGAAACATCGAGCGAATAACAGGTTGAAGTTGAAGGGGGCGTGCCGATCGTCGTTACGCCGGGGCAACTGACGGTCGTGGAACTCGTTACCGTGCCTAGAGGATCCGTGGGCAATAAGGTAACAGTTGTGGTCGCCGACTGCGTGGTATCCGCCTGCGACACTGCCGTAATCGTAACTGTCCCCGAGGCCGGCGCTGGGGCCGGCGCAATGTAAAGCCCTGTAGCGTCGATAGTGCCCGTCGAGGCGGTGCCACCCTGGCTTCCGTTCACCTGCCAATTGACAGCGGTGCTGCTCGCGCCACTGATGGTTGCGCTGAATTGCAGATTCGCGCCCACTCCCATGGAAGGCGAGGTAGGGCTGACGGCAACGGTGCTCGTAGGAGGTCGCTGGGCGTTGTCTGAGGTTCCAGATCCGCCACCACAGCCAGACGAAACTTGCAGCAAGACAAGACCCATCAGCGCCAGCATCCGCCGAAGCGGAATGGCCCTCCCCCAATATGCAGGGAGCTTCCAAGTTTGGGGTTGGAGAATTACCCTCAACGTACCGCTAGGCAGGATTACTCTTAACATCCGCTTACTCGAGAAAAGGAAACGTTTGTAGCCAGATAGCGACCTGCGCCCGTGCGCACAGCCCCATTATAGCCGACTTGGTAACCTTGTCGAAACACGTTACCCGCTCCCCCAACTCATTGACTTGCCTCCGCCTTCCCCCTAAGATAATCGCGCACGGCGGCGGGCTTCATTCATTGATCGGCGATACTTTGATCGGCAAGACCATATCGCATTACCGGATCATCGAGAAGCTGGGCGGCGGCGGCATGGGAGTAGTCTACCGGGCTGAGGACATCAAACTCGGCCGCTCCGTCGCCCTCAAGTTTCTGCCCGAAGAACTCGCCAAAGATCGCCAGGCCCTCGACCGCTTTCAGCGCGAGGCCCGCGCCGCATCGGCTCTAAACCATCCCAACATCTGCACCATCCACGAAATTGACGAGGAAGACGGCCAGGCCTTCATCGTCATGGAACTCCTCGAAGGCCAGACGCTGAAGCACCGCATCGACGGCCGTCCGCTCGACACCGAAACGCTCCTTGGTCTGGCGATTGAGATTGCCGACGCTCTCGATGCCGCGCACTCCAAGGGAATCATTCATCGCGACATCAAGCCGGCAAACATTTTCGTGACCAAGCGCGGCCAGGCCAAGTTGCTCGACTTCGGTCTAGCCAAGCTGGCGCCGGAAAACCGCCACGGCACTTCGGACTCCGCCATGCTGACGGCCACCGATGGCGCAATGATGATGACCACTCCCGGTTCCACCGTCGGCACAGTCGCCTACATGTCGCCCGAGCAGGTGCGCGCCGAAGAGCTCGATCCGCGCACCGATCTATTCGCCTTCGGTTCGGTGCTCTATGAAATGGCGACCGGAGGCTTGGCCTTCCCCGGAAACAGCAGCGGAGTAATCTCCGAAGCGATTCTGAACCGCACTCCGCCGCCGGCCACGGGCGCGAATCCGGCCTTGCCGCCGAAGCTCGAGGAAGTAATCTTCAAGGCGATCGAGAAGGAGCGTGAGTTCCGCTATCAGACCGCAGCCGAGCTGCGCGGAGACCTGAAGCGAATCAAGCGCTCCCTCGATACCTCGCGCGTGCGCGCCAGCGGCGCCGTCGCCTTACCTGCGACAGCAGCGAGCCCGTCGGCTGCCACTGCGGGCACGCGAAGCCGGTCTCTGTTTACGGCGCTGGCCGCCGCTGCCATCGCGCTGGTCGTCGGCTTAGTGGCTGGGCATTTCCTGCTGCAACGTGCGCCGGTGCAAGCCACTCTGCCGGTCTACCATCCGCTGACCTTCCGCCGCGGCATGGTTCACGCCGCGCGCTTCGCGCCCGATGGCAAGACCATCATTTACAGCGCGGCGTGGGAAGGCAAATCATTGCAGCTCTTCACCACGCGGCCGGAGAGCCCTGAATCTCACGAACTCGAACCGGCGGGAGCAGATGTGCTGGCCGTTTCGGCCTCTGGCGAAATGGCGCTCTTGTTGCGCAGCCATCCCATTGCGCAATTTCTCTATTCCGGCACACTTGCCCGCGTGCCTCTGGTTGGCGGTGCGCCGCGCGAAGTCATGGACAACGTGGAATGGGCCGACTGGTCCCCTGACGGAAGCACGCTCGCGATTGTGCGCCAGGAGCAAGGCCGCCACCGATTGGAATATCCTCCCGGCAAGCTGCTCTATGAGGCCGACGGATGGATCGGCCATCTGCGCATTTCTCCGAAGGGCGACACCATCGCTTTCGTTGACCATCCTGAACTCGGCGACGATGGGGGAGCCGTTGCGACTGTCGATATGGCCGGGAAGAAGACAACTCTTTGCACCGGCTGGGACAGCATTCAGGGCATCGCGTGGTCGCCCGGCAACGATGAGATCTGGTTTACCGCAACCCGCACCGGTGGTGATCGCTCGCTCTATGCGGTGACTCTTTCAGGCGTAGTAAGACTGCTGGCGCGCGTCCCCGGAGAACTGACGTTGCTCGATGTTGACCGCGACGGCAATGTATTGCTGACCCGCGGCAACGACCGCGCCGGAATGATTGGCTTGACTCCCGGCGATGCCAAGGAACGCGACTTGTCCTGGCTCGATTGGTCCGTGCCCGGTGATTTGTCCGCCGATGGCCGCATCGCACTTTTCTCCGAAACCGGCGAAGGTGGAGGACCGAAGTATGCCGTCTACATGCGCAAGACGGACGGCTCACCCGCCATTCGCCTGAGCGAGGGATCTGGAACGGCATTGTCGCCCGATGGAAAGTGGGCGCTGGCGCGACCCAATGTTTCTTCGCCACCTCTGTTTCAGCTGCCCACCGGCGTCGGCGAAGCCAGGCAACTCACCCACGATGCCATGAATCACCTTTGGGCGCGCTGGCTCCCCGACGGAAAGCAAATCGTATTTTCCGGCAACGACGCCGGACACGGCGTCCGTCTCTACGTGGAAAATCCCGAGGAAGCCAAAGCCCGCCCGATCACCGGCGAAGGAGTAAGCCCATTCTTCGTGATCTCGCCGAAGGGCGACTTTATTGCCGGCGTCGGTCCCGATCGTAAAATCTATCTCTATCCCGTCGCTGGTGGCGGCGACCCCGTGCCCGTCTCCGGCAACACCGGAGATGAGGCGCCCACCGGTTGGTCCGCCGATGGCCGCTCGCTTTACGTATTCCGCTTCGGGGAAATTCCCGCCAAAGTATCCGAACTCGAGTTGTCGACCGGAAAAAGAAAGCTATGGAAGGAACTCGTGCCCGCCGACTCCGCCGGAATCGACACCATCCGCGGAATCACCATCACGCCCGACGCCAAAGCCTACATCTACGGCTACATTCGCACCCTCTCCGATCTCTACGTCGTCGACGGCCTGAAGTAAGGCCAGTCTCACCGCCTGAGAGGGCTTCCATCAGCTTGCAGTGCTTTTAGCCGCGAAGCGGCGAAAGAATGCAGCCCACGGCGCAAGCCGCGGGTAAAGAAGTGGGAAGGGAACAAGCCCCGAAGGGGCGAAAGAGCAGTTCTCACGCACACTCTTAAGCCCGGACGGGCCGAACCAAGGGCAGTCCCATTGACTGAGGGGGCTCCACGACAACATGCAGCACCGTGGAAGAGCGGCGCTTCAGCGCCGCGTAGAAAGCCCGACTGATCCGGGCTTTAGCCCCAGCGCGAAAACTGCATTCTTGGCCTCTCGTTGAAATGAAATCCCGTGCTTTTAGCCGCGAAGCGGCGAAAGAATGCAGCCCACGGCGCAAGCCGTGGGTAACGAAGTGCCAAGGGAACAAGCCCCGAAGGGGCGAAAGAGCAGTCCTCAGGCAGGCGAACCGCGGCCTCCTCTGAATCATTCACCAACAGAACAGCTTGTCTTTCAAATCGCGCTCGGCCCGCGCCACATTCTCCGGCCGCCCCAGATCCCGCCAATAATATTGATCCGCGCGAAAGCCGAGAATGTTCCCACCCTGTGCCGCCAACCGCAAGTAGGAGCTAATAATTGAGAACGCCCCATCTTCGGATATCTTCTCGAAGATCCGCGGCGAAACAACGTGGATGCCCGAAAAAGCCAGCTCTTGCGCTTTCGCAGACTCACGAATCGCGTCCCCTCCAGCCCGCCTTCCGCAAAGCCGCATTTTTTCGTCGAACAACAAATACCGCGATGTCTCCCGCTCCTGCACCGCGAGCGTAGCCAGACCACGATGCTCCCGATGAAACTGCACCATCCGCCCCAGATCAATCGTGCTGATCACATCCACGTTGTGCAGAATGAATGGCTCGTCTCGTCCAGCTGCGTCCTCAAGAAAAAACCACCCAGCTTTCTTCAACCCTCCGCCCGTATCCAGCAACTCTTCTTCGCGCGAAATCTCTATGCGCATCCCGAAGTTCTGGTTCACCTTCAGATAATCGACAACCATGTCGCCAAAGTGATGCACATTCACAATCACCTCGCAAACTCCAAACCCGCGCAAGCGGGAAAGCGTAATCTCCAGCAGCGTTCGTCCAGCCACTTCCACCAGCGCCTTGGGACGATCATCCGTGAGCGGCCGCAACCGCGTGCCCAGCCCCGCAGCCAGAATCATTGCCTTCATTGCGCAGGCGTCCCCAACGGGTCGCGGTGCAGTGCATTTGTCATCCTGAGAGAGCGCGTTCTTTGCGCGAATGAAGGATCTAGGCGAGCCGCGCGATGTGGCGCGTTCTTGGCGCCACAATAATCGCGCCTTTGGCTCGCATCCTTATTTGACTCCATCACCACCCTCCAGCTCCCGATGCCGCACCACCACGTCCACTCCACTCCGCCCGCGCAACCGCTTCGCCAGCTGCTCCGCCAGATAAACCGACCGATGCTGTCCCCCGGTACAACCGAACGACACCATCAAATTCCTAAAGCCCCGCCGCTGATATTCCGTCACGCTCGCATCCACCAGCGACATCACGCTGGCCAGAAATTGATGCACGCTCTCCTGCTGGTTGAGATACTCGATCACCGGCGCGTCTTTCCCAGTGAGCGCCTTGAATCGCTCTTCGCGCCCCGGATTCGGCAGGCTGCGGCCATCGAATACAAACCCGCCGCCATGTCCACTTTCATCCTTCGGCCAGCCCCGATGAAAGGAGAAGCTGAAAATCCTCACCGAAAGATTCTCCGCATCGGTCGCCAGCCCTTGCAGTTTCTCCGAGGCCAACATGCTGTTGAAGGCCTCCATCAGCGTCGGCAGGGCGATGGGCAGGTTCACGTTGTGCAGCAGCCAGCGCAGGTTCTTCAGCGCATACGGCACGCTCTGCAGAAAATGCGGCTTGCGCTCGTAAAATCCGCGAAAGCCATAAGCACCTAGCGCCTGCAGAATCCGGACGTACACGTAAGCGTAGTAATAATGCAGAAACGCCTGACGTTCCACCGGAACGAAATCGGCGAGCCTCGCGAGATAAAGATCGAGCAACTGCTGGCGCAGCTCCGGTGGAAGGTCTGCCTTGGCATCGTACAAAAGGGAAGCAATGTCGTATTGAAGCGCCCCTTTGCGCCCGCCCTGATAATCGAGGAAAAACGGCTCCCCGCCTTTCAGCATGACGTTGCGCGACTGGAAGTCGCGGTAGAGAAAATAATCGCAGTCGGCGCCCAGCAGGAAAGTTGTCAGCCGGTCGAAATCGTCTTCGAGCGCCTGCTCGTTGAAGGGAATGCCGGCCAGCCGGAGAAAATAGTACTTGAAGTAATTCAAGTCCCACGCGATCGACTGCCGGTCGAAGCTGCCACGCGGATAGCAGACACTGTAATTCAGATCGCGCCCGGCCTCGACTTGAAAGCGCGGCAACACAGCCACGACCTTGCGATAAGCCTCGACCACCGGCGGCGCGATATTCTCGCCGGCGCGATTCTTCGAGAGAAATTCAAAAAGCGTAGTGTCGCCGAAATCCTCTTCCAGGTAAGCGCCTTGGTCCAAATCTTCCCCGTAGATTTCCGGCACCGGCAGACCGTAGCGCCGGAAGTGCCGCGAAAATTCCAGGAAGGCAACGTTCTCCTCACGCACGTTATACAGAATGCCGATGGCGCTCACTTTGTCGTTCGAAAGCCGGATGATGTTTCGTCCCGACCCGCCGAGCTGGCCTTGCAGCGGCTGCACCCGCGTCGCCGCAACGCTAAAATGCCGCTCGAAAAGATTTTGGAGAATGTCCATTTGATGGTGAAGTGGTCAGTGAGCAGTGGCCAGGTAAAAAAACCAAGGCGTACGTTTAGTTTTACTGACCACTAGCCACTGACCACTGCTCAATGCCCACTGCTACGATAACATCGAAAGCGCGACGCCAAAGCCGACAGGCGCATCGCCGCGTTGAAATGACTTGATAACCCGTTGCCTCCTCTCTATGCTGAAACCAGCATGACGGAACGCCTCTACTATCACGATTCTTTTCTCTACAACTTCGACGCCGAAGTCCGCTCGGTCATCGAGACCCCGCGCCCCGCGCTCATTCTCGACCGCACCGCCTTCTACCCCACCAGCGGAGGCCAGATCCACGACACCGGCTGGATTGTTTCCCCCGCTGGCAAACTCCGCGTCACCGAAGTGGCCGATCCCGCGAGTGTAGACAACGAAGCCGGCCGCATCGTTCATTACCTCGAAGCTCCGTTGAAAGACGTGCACCCCGGAAGCCGCGTCACAGGCGAAATCGACGCCGACCGCCGCCGCGACCACATGCAGCAACACTCGGCCCAGCATGTGCTCTCCGCCGCCTTCGTGCGGCTCTACAACATGCCCACCGTCTCGTTCCACATGGCCGACGACTATTGCTCGATTGATTTGCAGATCAGCGACCTCGACACGCCCTCGCTCACCAAAGAGCAAATCGAATCCGCCGAGCGCCTTGCCAACGAAATCATGATCGAGAACCGCGACGTCGAAGTCCGCTACGTCACGCGCGACGAAGCCGCGAGCCTCGGCCTGCGCAAACTTCCGCCCGCCGAACGCGACCAACTTCGCCTCATCGACATCCGCGACTGGGACCTTTCCGCCTGCGGCGGCACCCACGTGAGCCATACGGGGCAGATCGGCGGGATCCTGCTGCGCAAGAGCGAAAAAGTCCGCCAGGGATACCGCGTCGAATTCGTCGCCGGCCAGCGCGCCGTCGCCACCGCGCGCCGCGACTTCTCCACGCTCAGCGAAACCGCCGCGCTGTTTTCCGCCGGCATCTACGATGTCCCCCAGCAGGCGCGCAAGGCTCTCGACGAGATTCGCCTGCTGCGCAAGCAACACGAGCAGTCGCAGGAAGAACTGGCCGCCGCGCAGGCCGCAACTTTACTGGCGGAAACCCCCGAGAGCAACGCCCGCAAGCTGATCGTCCGCACTTTTTCCGACCGCGATCTCAACTTCCTCAAGCTGCTGGCGCAAAGACTCACGCGGCAATCTCCCGCAGCAATCGCGCTGCTTGCGACTACCTCGCCGCAGCCCGCGCTGGTTTTCGCTCAATCGTCCGGCCAGCCCCACGACATGGGAGCTCTACTAAAAGAAACAGCAGCCAAGCTAGGCGGGCGCGGTGGAGGCACCAAAGACCTCGCCCAGGGCGGCGTGCCCAAGTCCGAAGGACTCGCCGAAGCCCTCGCCGCCGCCGCTGAAAAACTCTGACCTCCCGCGCAAAAACAAAAGCCCTCACCGGACTCAAAGTCCAATGAAGGCATCACAACTATTCTCAACTCAGCCCGAGCTACGCGACCCGACTCCGGCGCCCGCCCTTTTCCCACCACACTGCGGGATCCTCCGGACGGTTGAGCATCTGCGACAATTCTTTCTTGATCTCGGCCAGGCGGTTGGCTCGCATTTCAACCGCTGACTGGTCAATCTGGCTATCGGCGCTGCGGTTCGCCGTGCGAACGTTCATGTTCCGTAAATCAGTGATTTCCTGACGAAGGCTGGTGAGGTGTTCCAGGATGTAGGGCATGTACTGATCATACCCCAGATTTCGCCGCCCACCGCTTATTAATTGCCCATTCTAATCAGGGTTTTGCCGCTTCCCCCTCCCCATCATCACCCA